>Ga0272441_10001524_pt1 | contig 49397 bp, 42 predicted proteins | sample SSMProp6N_FD_193582 | JGI IMG/M metagenome (GOLD analysis project Ga0272441, IMG submission 193582) | Marine sediment archaeal communities from Little Sippewissett salt marsh, Falmouth, MA, United States - SSM-Prop-6N | ecosystem: Environmental > Aquatic > Marine > Wetlands > Sediment ... | reverse complement strand
AGGAGAACGAACAGTTTGCCCTTGTGGAACGCTTCATCTGTTCTGCAACACCCGGCATTGTCGTCACACCGGTGAGTACATCGTTCCTCGCAGAACGCATCGCTGAAGAAACCGGGTCATCGGTTGATTACACCCGCGTCGGGAGCATCTCTGTCGCACGCAGGATGCTGGCGCTTTCCGCAGAAGGAAAAACCGTTGTCTATGGCGGAGAAGGAAACGGCGGACTGATTCTTCCGGGCCACCAGCACTGCCGCGACGGCGCCATGACTGCCGCGACGATGGTGGCACTCCTGAAATCCAGCGGAAAAACCCTCAGTGAACTGAGGGCGACACTGCCGCCCCATGCCATGCTGAAGGACAAGATCCACACCGATTCACCAAAGACACTCCTGGAAACAGCAAAAGAGGCATTTTCAGGCGATACCCTCGACCTGACTGATGGTGTAAGAATCAACCGTGAAACGATGTGGGCACTCCTCCGTCCTTCCGGAACGGAACCATTTATGCGTCTCTATGTCGAGGCAGAGACAGAAGAAGAAGCACAGGCTTTCAGGGATGAGATTCGGGCAATCATCTCACCCTGAATTTCTTTTCTCATTATCCTGTTCATCATTCCGGCGATGCTTCTGCATTCCGTACTGCCCGGATAAATGCACGAATCTTTCCATGGTCTTTCACCCCCGGAGAATACTCAATCCCGGTTGCAACATCCACACCGTCCGGACGGATGGTTTTCACCGCTTCAGACACATTTTCCGGCGTAAGCCCTCCGGCCAGATACACAGGCATCCGCGCTGCCCGTCTCACATACGCAGCATATTCAGCATCGTAAAGAGCGCCCCTTCCCATACTGGCATCGACAATCACCGCATCACCATCGTCCGGTATCGGCATCCCCGGTGAAAGTACCCGGACAACACGGATTGAAGCAGGCACCATCGAACGGGGGAACGAATGGCTCATCTGTATCTCATCGGGAGAGAGTCGACAAATAGCGTGAAGGTCAGCAGGATCACGGGTATGGGTAACACAGGCACAGAGCACATCGGGACACACCGCTGAGAATATGTCCCTGACTCGGGCATCTGACAGATTTCTTGGCGATTCAGGCGAATAACAGATCACCCCGATTGCATCCGTGCCTGCCCTGACTGCCGCCATTGCGTCTTCTTTCGTAGTGATGCCGCATATCTTAATTCTCATCACACAACCTCTGCAGCATCTGTTGTTCCCGTAGACCAATAATCACCCATGTCACATCATGGCAGGGACCAGATCAGGATCATGTTTAAATATCCTATTCTCGCATTGGCATGTGATTCACCATGCTCCATCCCACCAAACCCCTGAAAGAAAAAATACGTGCCAAAAAGAAACCTGAAATAACCCGGGCAGAAACCATCGAAAAGCTCATCGCCCTCCTGAAAAGCGATAATCTCAATTACCGGTGGAAGGCGGCCGAAATACTGGGGAATATCCATGCCACAGAAGCCGTCGAACCACTTATTGAATCACTCTCGGACGAATACGTCGATGTCAGTTGGATCGCTGCCAAATCACTGGGCAGACTTGGTGACAGACGGGCGACAATGCCTCTGATACGCTGTCTCGAAAGCCGGGAAAAGTGGTTGAGAAAAGGCGCAGCAACAGGACTTGGCATGCTCAGGGACAAACGGGCAGTCGAACCTCTGATCAGATTACTGGAAGATAAAAAACCCAAAGTCAGAACTGCAGCGATAAAGGCTCTCGCGGGAATCGGAGATCCTCGTGCTAAAGAGCCCATCTCCCGGTGCTTAGGGGACAAAAACAAAAAAGTAAAAACAGAAGCTGTGTACGCACTTACCAGATTCGGAGGAGATGATGCCATAAAGGCTCTCAATGAGTCACTCAGCGACCCTGATATCAAAGAGCAGGTCGAGGCGGCAATAAAACGGATCGAATCAAACCGTGCATCAAAAGACGTGTGACGGGGTTGTGAAAAAGCCGACAAAAACTCATTTCACAATCATTACCGGACAGGAAGCATGATGTGTTACTTTCTGACTGACACTTCCCAGAAATACCCCTTTTATCGTACCTAGACCACGACTGCCAATGACAATGAGATCGGCTCCCTCCTTCTCAGCAATTTCAATGATTTCTGATGCAGGGTCTCCTATTGCAACCTTTAATGTATACGGGAGATTGCCATTCTCAAAAAGATCTATCGTATCACGGATTTCAGAACGGGCATCCTCCTCAAGCAGAGAATGGACATCAAAATTTGCTTTGGCCATTCTGGACTGCGACGGGGGAGTATTAATGATATACACGAGAACCACATGAGAGGATAACTCCCGTGCAAGACCCGCCGCTTCAGCTGCCGCCCGCCGTGCATTTTCTGACCCATCAGTTGCAAGCAGAATATTGTTGTGCACCATAGTATTGCTCCGGTAAAACCCCTTCCGAAATTCCATAGACAATATGTGGCACCACAGACATGATGGCGGAAATTACGGAAGTGATGAGGTCGTATGATTTGCCAAAACCATATAAATGCCCGGTTTTGCCACTCTACGAATCAGGGATATAATCTGATCTGCTCTGTATAAAGAAATAGCGATACACCACACAGGCAGAGCACCGGACAAATTCTACAGAACAAAAAAAAAATACGATTGTTTTCACCATGAACATGGTGAATCTCTCATAATTACCGGTACACATCCCCTATTACAGAATCACGATGCGACTGCGTATCAATTCTCCGGTGCGGAATTATTAACACAGCCGATGGCGAAATGTATACACATAGCATCTCCTTCACAATGACAGGGATGAACACCATTCGACATATAAGGGAATAGAACTCAATCGAATATTTTCAAAATATATCACAATTCAATTAAACTATAAATATTCGCACGAATCCAGAATAACGCATATATTACCGACAACTGACAATCCGGAGAAACAATTCTTGAACGCGCAAACAGTAAAGGACGAATGGCTGTCAAATATCCGCGGTGACGTACTTGCAGGAATCACGGTTGCCCTTGCACTGATCCCTGAAGCAATTGCTTTCTCCATCATCGCAGGCGTCGACCCCATGGTTGGTCTGTATGCCTCATTTTGTATTGCCGTTGTCATATCCATTGCCGGCGGAAGACCGGGCATGATCTCTGCTGCCACCGGTTCAATGGCACTGGTTATGGTCGTCCTTGTGCGGGACTTCGGGGTTGAATATCTCCTTGCCGCAACCATTCTCACCGGAATTCTCCAGTTTGTTCTCGGCCTCTTCAAAGTGGGTCGCTTTATCTCATTCATCCCATATTCTGTTGTACTGGGTTTTGTGAACTCCCTTGCAATTCTGATATTCCTTGCCCAGATCCCGTTTCTATTGGGTGCAACACTTCCGGTGTACGCCATGACGGCAGCGACAATCGCCATTATCTGTATCCTGCCCCGCTTCACACGGGCAGTCCCCGCACCCCTTGTTGCCATTGTGGTGATGACCGCCATTGCAATCGGGACTGGACTACACGTCCTGACGGTAGGAGACCTTGGTTCGATTACACAAACACTCCCCGTATTTCACCTCCCAATGGTGCCGTTGAGCCTTGAAACACTGCTCATTATCCTTCCGTATTCAGCAACGCTTGTGATCGTAGGGCTCCTTGAATCACTCCTCACGGCATCCATTATTGATGAAATGACTGACACAAAGAGTGACAAAGACCGGGAAGTGAAGGGGCAGGGCATTGCAAATTTCATCACCGGTTTCTTCGGAGGCATGGCAGGATGCGCAATGATCGGACAATCGGTTATCAATGTGACATCCGGGGGACGGGGACGCCTTTCCTCCATGACAGCAGGACTGTTCCTGATATTCCTGATTATTGTCCTTGGCGATCTTGTGGAGCAGATCCCCATGGCAGCACTCGTTGGCGTTATGGTAATGGTTGCCTATGGAACATTTGAATGGCAGTCGGTTTCTGACATCACAAAAATACCAAAGAGCGATGCATTCGTGATGTTTGCAACAATAGCAATTGTCGTCTACACGCATGACCTTGCCAAGGGTGTGTTAACCGGTGTGGTGCTTGCTGCCCTTGCAATGGCATGGAAGATGTCTGTCATTTCTGTAACAAACACAACCAGAGACGATGGAGTGAAAGTATATACCGTAAAAGGTCAGCTCTTTTTCGGAACAATGAGGGCATTCATCGACCTGTTTGATTATGCCGGTGATCCCAAACAGATCGAGATTGACTTCAGACATTCCCATATCTGGGACCAGTCCGCGGTTGAGGCAATTGCCCGTGTCATCGATAAATACCAGCAGGAAGAGGCATCAGTGTATGTCACCGGACTTGATACCGAAAGCCAAAAGACGCTTGACCAGGGTTTTTCCTGATATTGTGTCGATAGAAGATTTGGATAGTAAGTTACACATATCACCAGCAATTAGGCATTTATTTCTGAATGAGATATTGCATATCAAATCTTTAATTAGTGATGACAATTCTAACCATATACTATTAATAAATTCAAACATTTAACGGATAGCTACTAAAGCCGGTGATTTTTATGCCACACTTTTATGTTAAAAAATATTTTGAGGGGGAAGACGGCTACCTGTTACCTGCCGAATATAATATATATATCAAATCCACAGAAACCATTGATCATACAGACTTTCCAGAATTTAAGGCTCTCTCTGTTAATGAAAAGAACAATATTCTGTACGTGAAGGTATCCAGAGACCCTACCCTTATTCATACAGTTGCAAATGAAATTGAGCAAATGTTCAGGTGGGCAAAAGGTCTGGGCGAAATGGATCCAGTAATATTGGAAACAGAAAAAGAAAAAATATCGGCGGTTTCCGACATTTATTCCCGGGATGAGGAAGATAATCAGGATTTAGGGGAAGAACTGGATCTATTGGAATTGGAGGCGAAAGAAGATATTGTATCTCCGGTTTCCAACATTTATTCCCGGGATGAGGAAGATAATCAGGATTTAGGGGAAGAACTGAATTTATTGGAATTGGAGGAAGAAGAAGAGATTTTATCTGCCGTTTCCGACATTTCTGTCCCAAATGAGGAAGATAATCAGGATTTAGGGGAAGAACTGAATTTATTGGAATTGGAGAAAGAAGAAGAGATTTTATCTGCCGTTTCCGACATTTTTGTCCCAAATGAGGAAGATAATCAGGATTTAGGGGAAGAACTGGATTTATTGGAATTAGAGGAACAAGAAATTGTATCGGCGGTTTCCGACATTTCTGTCCAGGATGAGGAAAATAATCAGGATTTTGGGGAAGAGCTGAATTTATTGGAATTAGAGGAACAAGAAATTGTATCGGCCGTTTCCGACATTTCTGTCCAGGATGAGGAAAATAATCAGGATTTTGGGGAAGAACTGGATTTATTGGAATTAGAGGAACAAGAAATTGTATCGGCCGTTTCCGACATTTCTGTCCAGGATGAGGAAAATAATCAGGATTTTGGGGAAGAGCTGAATTTATTGGAATTAGAGGAACAAGAAATTGTATCGGCAATTTCCGACATTTCTGTCCCGGATGAGGAAAATAATCAGGCTTTTGGGGAAGAGCTGAATTTATTGGAATTAGAGGAACAAGAAATTGTATCGGCCGTTTCCGACATTTTTGTCCCGGATGAGAAAAATAATCAGGATTTAGGGGAAGAACTGGATTTATTGGAATTAGAGGAACAAGAAATTGTATCGGCAATTTCCGACATTTCTGTTCCGGATGAGGAAAATAATCAGGATTTAGGGGAAGAGCTGGATTTGTTGGAATTAGAGGAACAAGAAATTGTATCGGCCGTTTCCGACATTTATTCCCCAGACACCCAGAGTGAGGACGAAGCCTCTTCTTTGGGGAATGAATATTCATTACTGGAATCAGAAAATGAGGAATCATTTGAATCAGCTATTCCCATTCAATATGCTTTGAATTCCGTAGAAGATGGTGATTTTCCCCCTAAAATTGCAGAAAATACATCCTCTGGAACCAACACATTCAACAGGATTCCTGAAATTGAATGCATATCTTCAGCTGAAAATAAGCAAATTGAAGAACCTACTCTTGATACTGAAAATGGTTCAGACAATGAACTATTGTTACTTAACGAAGCAAAAAAACTAGTTTCAGAAAACAATTTCAGCGGGGCTCTAAATATTTATGATACAGTCCTTGAAGTTAATCCTGCAAATAAAAATGCGTTATTAAACCGTGCAACAATATTATGTAATAATGGCAAATTTAAAGAAGCACTGTCAGATTTTGAAAATACAGAACGCCTTGACGGATTAAAACCTGAACATCTTCTAAAACTCGCAGAAGCGCAGAAAGCCTGCGACAGAAAGACAGATGCCCTTGTAACCTATGAAAGGATACTGTCGCTTTATCCGGAACAGAGTGAAGCCCTTATTCAAAAGTACACTATCCAAAAAGATCTTGGAAGAACAGATGAGGCATTAATAACTCTTGAAAGACTAATTGAAGCAAATCCGTCTGAATACCGTTTGTGGTACGAAAAAGCCCTCTTTGATGAAAACTCAGGTAAAACTGAAGAAGCACTTTTTGATTATGAACAACTTCTCTTATTGAACGAGGATTTTACCGAGGGCTGGATCAGAAAAGCTATTGCTCTGGTAAAACTTGAACGGCATTCCGAGGCGCTAGTATGCTATGAACATCTTGTTTACATAGAACCAGAAAATTCAGGACTCTGGTATTCCAAAGGTCTTGTTGAGAAGGCGATGGACCAGCATGCTGCCGCACTTCATGCATTTGAAAAAGCGCTTACCATATCTCCCGGTGACATTAAGATAATGCATGAAAAAGCCATTGTTTTGGAAGCTTTGGACAAAAATAGTGAGGCTTTGGAAGAATATTACCGTATCCTTGAAATCGGTGGCAATGGTTGCGCTCTCTACTCTGAAATGGCTGCAATTCAGCAAAAAATGGGTCTTTTTGATGAAGCAGTCCTAAATTATGAATTGGCTCAGTCATACAATCCCAGAGATTTAAAGGTCCTTTCCGACAAGGCAGAATGCGAAAAGATAGCCGGAAGAACAGATGAGGCCATAGCAGACTATCTCAGACTGGTAAGAGCAGATCCCAAAAATGATGACGCATGGACTTCCCTTGGATGGTTATATGAGAATACAAACCGTCCTGAAGATGCACTTTTTGCATATAACTCAGTATTGGAAATAGATCAGGATTCAGATAGCGCAGTGAAAGGAAAACTCAGAATATTATTAGACTTATGTCGTTACGAGGAAACACTGCCCCTTTATGACAAACTTATTATCACAACACCAAATGACGCAGGAATCATTGTAGGCAAAGGTTCTGTCCTTACTCATTTAAACCGTTCTAACGAGGCAGTTGTAGCATACCGTACTGCAATACGAATTGAACCTGAAAATACCACATACATTTTGGATCTGATTGAAATACTATCAGATCTTGGCCAATATTCAGAAACGATTCCTTATTTCGATATGCTGATCTCTTTCCTTCCCGGTGACCCCAATATTTTACTGGCAAAAGGAATGGCGCATCACAATGCTGGTCAGTATGACACTGCCATTTTAGTCTTTGAAAAAATCTCTGAAATACGCCCCAATGATCCTGATATAATACTAAAAAAAGGTCTTTCATTAATAAAACTTGGAAAATTCAAAGATGCGCTCTCGTGCTATCTGAAAACTCTCGATATTGACCCAGAATATAGCAATATATGGCTCGAAAATGATATTGACGCAACATCATTCAATGAATGGAAGGCTCCAGTTCAGGCAGAACCTGAAATGTACAAATTAGCTGAAGAGAACACTCTGTTAAAATCTGGCGATTCATTCGTTGCAGAACTACCATTACCCCCTGATGACAAATCCAACATTCAGATAACAAATAATTCTACACAGCAGCAGAAGCAAAAAGACGATCAGCTAAATGATCCAGAATATCTTTACAAAAAAGGAGTATCACTTACCAAATACGGGCATTACGAGGCCGGAATAAAGTGCTTTGAAAGGGCATTTATTCTCAACCCTAAAAATGTTGCATATATATTTTCCCAGGGCGTCATATATGGCAAAGTCGGCAATTACCATAAGGCTATAAAGTGCTTTGAAAAAGCCCTTGAAATAGAACCTGGGCATGAAAGTGCAATAAAAGGAAAAAATATGGCACAAGAAAAATTATTCCAGATTAAACAGTGATAAACCGGAGTTTTGACGATCTGACAAATAAAGTGTTATATTCATTCACACAATAAAATCCCAATAATGTTTGCAAATTGCGGAGGGCACTTACCCGATATAATATGGAAATTAATTGTAAACCGTCATTCTGCACCAGAAGAAAATCAATCTTAAATTACTTCCAGAACATCCATTTTGGTTTCTGAATCATATTAACATCATCATCAGGTTTTAATTCCTCTGCTAATTCTTTTTTGCTGTCCTCACTCTCAAGTGCGGGCTTTAACGCCGACTGGAGTGCCGCACTGTGGGCAGCTGCCTGTGCCTGAAGGTGCTCAATCATTCGGCTCAGGTCATCAATTCTCTCATCCTTAGAAGAAGCGATCTGATCTGTCGTTGTAATACTCATCGCCTCAATCCTTGAAATGCTCTCTTTCATATCTTCGATACGCTGATCCTTTTCCGTAATCAGTTTGCTGAATACTTCCTGAAGCTCCTTTTGTGTCTCAACTTCTGCTCTTAACTGCAAAATTTCGTTTTTCTGACTTTCGATAGTCTCATCCCTTCCCAAGTCAGAGGAATTGATCCCGGCACAATCGAATCCCATTTCTTCTGAATAGAACCCTGACTCTAATACACTGAGATATCCATTACATGCCATCCGGACCCATTCGGACTTTTTAATAGCAGATTTTTCAGCAGCAGCTTCTATTCTTGCCCCAAGTTCGTCATCAACATAAACTGAAATTCTCATACTTCTTCTCCGGTTCTGAATTTTTCTGTTTGTTTCATCTCATTTAAGAATTTAATATTGATCTGGATTCCAGGATTTCCTTTCTTTAAATCGAGCGCTTTTTTTAAGCAAGCGTCCGATTCTTCAAATTTTTTCAAAATAGAAAGGGCCACGCCCATATTATTTAATGCTACAACATTATCCGGGTTTATTCCAAGTGAATGATCAAAGCTTGAGACTGCCTCCTGTAATCTCTTTGCATGAAAAAGTGCAATCCCTTGTCTGAACCATATCAGGTCATCATCTTTTTCCATGGAAAGAGCCTTATCGAAGCAATAAAGGGCTTTCTCATGCATATCGACATCGCAGAGCGCAACTCCCTTGTTGTACCAGTAACTGACACCAACCTTCATCCAATCTCCACCCACCGCAAATGTTTCGTCACCGGAAATATATTATATCCTCATTGAGCAGAATATACCATATTTCTGGCATATTCACTCAATTCACCCGATTGAAATCATTCACCTGAAGAAAACATCTTCAGTAACAATAATATATTTCCATTTATTTGACATTAATCCATTTATTGGCTATTAACATCTTTTATTCATGAATCCATGAAAGATAACCACCAAACAACAAATATATGCCAATTTTAACAATTTGCATTAAGCATACGAATTCTCATTACACCTCTGTTTACAGGATATGGAAAAAATAGTGGGTATTATTCGCCCAGTGCAGCGGCAATACATTCCTCAGTTGACCCGAGCACCGCAGCAGCACCGCACATATTCGGCACATAGGCAAATGCCTTCCCGGAATTGACCATGATCGTGCCAAAATGATCCATTCCCGGCGAAACGACGATACAGGTGTCTTCCCATACCTTTGCACCCGCCTCTTCAATCGTTCCCACGAGGTTCGAATTTGCCTGTACAACCCCGCGTGCGGCAAAGACATACAGTGGAATCTTCACCGTTTTTCCTTTCAGGAGACCTGCAATCTCCTCAAGTTCATCCTCAGAGCAGTGCGGACATCCGATCGCCACCGCGTCGACAGTCCGCTCCTCAAAGATTGCCTCTATCTCGTCCCCGGTGATGGTGATCGTCTCAAGTGAAGAGATATCCATCCCCCGCTCCTTCAGCACACGGGAATCAGGAGTGATGCCATCCACATGGTAGAGGGCCACTGCGCCACTCGCCGCCATCGCCGCGCCGAGCGCCTTCAGCTGGTCACGATTCGGCCGTATGCCGGTAAAGATCGGCACACGGTTTCCTGCCTCGCGTCCTGCCAGATAGCCGATGGCACCATAGTGGTTCGCATGAAGGGTGTCACCTGCCTCAATGTGGAATGCCACCTGCGGCATCCTGTTCTCCCAGAGGTGCAGACCATAATACGGCGTCTTCCCGATGATTGCTGCTGCAAGTGCAGACGGGCCGCCTTCACGGTTTGTCCGGGCACCGATGACCGAGTTTGCATAACTCACGGCAGATGACTCTGACCATGCCACATGATCGCCATATGACGTCCGGTTTATATAATACGGCGTGCAGGTGCACTCCAGTTTCACTCCAAGCCGGCGGTATGCTGCGAGGACAGCGTTTTGCTTCTCTGCAAAATCAGACGGGATTCGCATCTCCTGCCAGCGTTCCCGCGGCATCCCGATGGGGTTTAATACCGCTGGCACCGCCACCCGTGCGTCCAGACTTCTCAGCCACTCGAGCCCCCATTTTCCGATTGTCTTATAGGATGCACCCGCCACCTGAGCACTCGTAATCGGCACAAACTTCTCTGCCCCGAATACCTTTCCCAGAGCGACCAGGATCTCCATCATCTTCCTGCGGGTTTCGCCATATTCTCCTGCAAGAATCTTTTCATCATCTGAATCAAGGTACATTGTATATCAGTCCCATTCTGCCCTGATAAACTTCTCTTCTTCGCCCATGACCATCGTTGCGTCAATCCCCATCTTCACATTCGTCCCGTCACCGATACGACACGGGTCAAGAGATGAACCACGGACACCTTCTATGACCATCACATCACGGTCGGCACGCACCCGTGTTGCGATGGCATACTCCACATCCTCCATTCGGAACGGATTGATGTCCTCATCAACCACCACTACATGTTTCAGGGACGTGTGGGCCGCAAAAGCCGCCATGATCGCGTTCTTTGCATCACCCTGCGTGCTCTTTTTGATCTGGACAATGCCATGGAGGTACCCGCACCCGCCGGTTGTGAGGACCACATTTTTGACCCGGGTGACCCCTGCCACCGCCTGGAAGATCTTTGGTTCATACGGCATCCCCATCAGGATCTTGTGTTCATTCCCTGCCGGAAGAATGCCGTGATATATCGCATCCGGCTTCGTGTACATCCCGGTCAGTTCGATCACCGGGCCCTGGCGGACAGGATCATACGTGCCCGTGATATCCACAAACGGACCTTCCGCCATGGTATCGCCCCCGATATATCCTTCCAGGACAATCTCTGCGTCCGGGACACGCACCCCATTGGAACAGGTGTTGAGCGCAATCTCACCGCCCAGAAGTTCTGCAGCATACTGCATCTCCTTTCCCTGCGGCACGCGGGTGCATGAGGCAAAGGTTACGGCCGGGTGGGTACCGATGGTGATTGCCACCGGCAGGCGTTCACCATCCGCAAGGGCGTCCTGAAGGAGCGAGTGCGTATGCCTCCCTTCCACCAGACGGGCCACGAGGTGCGTCTCATCGGCAACGAGCATACGGTGAATGGACGCATTCTCCACACCGCCATACTGTGAGAAGACGACCGCTGCAGTCAGGTACCTCCCCGCATCCAGAGGGAAATGCTTCATCACCGGAAGAGCGCCCAGATCCGGGCGACCCATTTGCAGGCGACCACCATCTGTTATCGTACCATTCTGCCCGGTTGCTGCCAGACGGGAGACGATGTCATGTTCAGGTATGCCCAGTGCACAGGAGAGGGATGCACGCGATGCAGTCACGTTCATCACACCTTTTCTGCCGCCATCCAGATTATGGAAGAAGAGCAGGTCATCGGTCTCACTCGCCAGTTTCGGGGCTTCAAAGACGGTTGAACAGGGTTCGTCAATATCAATGACCCTCCCTTCCTCCCGCATATTTTCAATAAAAGATCTCATTCGTATTCACCACTCCATCGTGTACTGAGGGTATGTTCAATATTCAGGTGGTCAAGGACACGGGCGACAACCATGTCAACCAGGTCCTCAATCGTCTGTGGCCGGGTATAAAATGCGGGGCTGATGACCATGATGGTTGCCCCGGCTTCATCCAGAGAGAGCATATTCTTCAGATGTATCCGGGAGAGAGGCATCTCCCGCGGCATCAGAATGCATTTTCGTCCCTCCTTGAGGCAGACATCCGCAGTCCGCGTGATCAGATTATCGGAAAACCCGGATGCAATCGCTGCAAGCGTCTTCATGCTGCACGGGATGACCACCATACCGTCATATCGGAATGACCCGCTCGCAAGGTCTGCGAACATATTGTCATTCTCGGCGTAGACCACATCAAAACCGGAAAAATCGACCCCTTCCAACTCTGCAATTCTGTGTGCAATATCTGATATGATGAGATGCACTTCCGCCGAACCCTGGAGCACCTCCAGAAGGCGGCGTGCATACACCATTCCGCTTGCACCGGTCACTGCCACAACAAATCGTTTCTTCATAACTACAACTGCCTGCCTATAGGATTAGCCTGTCCTGCTTAGTTGGTTTTTTGATTGATAATACCCTGCGTGCCGCATCCAGAACGGCATCCTGCTGTCCGGGGATGGTATAAATGCCCAGACGCCACTGCCCTCTTCGGGCCTTATTCAGGGCGGTCAGGAGAGGGGAGAGTTCTTCAAGGGATTTCAGATCGTAATGATTCTCTACCCTGACACCCATTCGCATCTCTGAAGGAAAGGCAGGGATATCCACAAGAACGGTAATCTCATCAACACCTGCTTCTGCAGCGATGAGCCCTGCAATTTCCTGTGACCGGATAACAGAGACACCCGCACTGTACCCCTCGGCATTGACCTGGTCCTGACCCACATACACAGCCCGTTTGTAGAGGCGGCGGTCAAGAATGCGTTGTGTCAGACTGACCGCATCCTCTGAGGGCGAAGAGAGAAGTGCTGAAATCAGAGCGAAATCATTCATCCGCACCAGTTCATGATATGCCTCCTCCCCCACCGCCCCGGCATGCGCAAAACACGCCATCAGAATCATGGATTCTGCAATTCGAGAGACGTGATGATAATAGACAGACGGACGCATGAGCGTTCGTGCAAGGAGGAGGGACTCTGCGGAATGAATGCCATTTTCCCGGAGATAGAGTCCATACTCATCATGGATTGCACTGCTGTGAATCAGCCGGTCAGGGTCCACCGTCCCGTATGGCACCCCGGTATAATGTGCATCGCGCATCAGGTAGTCCATCCGGTCAACATCAAGGTCGCCATGAATGATGCCCGCATAGCGGTGGGTGCCGTCCACCATCGCAGCGATCTCGTTTGGGTCAACTCCCGCTTCAGAGAGTGCAGGCCCCATATCCTCAATTAGGAGGGAGGCAATATCATCATGCCCCCTTCCGCAGAATTCAGTCAGGATGGGTTCTGTTGCATGCGAAAACGGCCCGTGACCAATATCATGCAGCAGACCTGCCGCCTCTGCAAGACGACATTCATCGCTCGCAAAGTCAAGTTCACGGGCCATCGCACCCGCCAGATGCATCGTCCCCACGGAGTGTTCGAACCGGGAATGGTTCGCGCCGGGATACACCAGATGGGAAAATCCAAGCTGCCGGATATACCGGAGGCGTTGCACGGGGGGTGCATCAAGAAGAGGGAGGAGGTCGTCAGCCACGCGGACATGGCCATGTACAGGGTCTTTTATCGTCTTCATCTCTGCCTTCAGTTAAGAATCAACATATATTTGGTGATAAAACTATTGTGTGACATGATAACATTCCTCTCCGGCGGGACCGGCACACCGAAACTCATGCGGGGATTCCGGGCACTCTATGAAGACCATGAGATGACAGTCATCGTAAACACAGCAGAGGACATGTGGTTCTCCGGCAGTCACCTCTCACCGGACATTGACACCGTGATGTACCTCTTTGCCGACCTCCTGGATACAGAGCGATGGTGGGGTATTGAAGGTGATACGACAACCACAAGCGCATTTCTGGAGAAGATCGGGTATCCCGAACCGGTTACCCTCGGCGATAAGGATCGCGCCGTCAACATCGCCCGTGCAGAGATGCTCCGCGCAGGAATGACGCTCACAGAAGCGACAAAACATCTCTCAACCCATCTCCGCTGTGACGCAACCATCCTTCCGATGTGTGACTCGGAAGTGACGACCTGTATCAAAAGTGACGGAACAGAGCTGCACTTCCAGGAATACTGGGTCGGACACCGGGGCGCAGTACCCATCGATGAGATCATCCGACGGTGCAGCGAACAACCGGTTGCAACACAGCAGGTTCTTCAGGCAATCCACAACGCTGATGCCATCATCATCGGCCCGTCAAACCCGGTCACGAGCATCTCACCCATCCTCGAATGCGAGGGCATTCGTGACGCGCTCCGCGACCAGTTCGTCGTCGTGATCAGCCCGTTTATCGGTGATGCCCCCATAAGCGGTCCTGCCGCAGAACTGATGATGGCCTGGGACATGGCACCAAACGGACAGGCCACCTATGACCTCTACCGGGACTTCACCGATGTGTTTGTGCAGGATATCCGCGACCCAGTCTCCATTGACGGGGCCGTCCGCCTGGATACGCTCATGACCGACATTGAGGTGGCAGAACACCTTGCAGAAGCGATTCAGCAGATCATTGATACAGAAACCGATCGCAGGCGTGCATGACACAGGACCACTACGCATTTCGTGAGATCGACCGTGCCGTGGCAAAGACAAAGTCCATCCTCATCCCGGTTGATGCAGGAATATGGCTTCGTCTGGCACTCATTGCCCTCTTTGCCGGAGGTGCGGCAGGAGGGGTGCAGTTCTCTACCGGTACACTCTCGCCGGAAGACCTGGGGGACGGGACATACCTCAGCACCCTCATCCCCCAGAACACGGAGGCACTCCTGTCACTGCTGCTCCTGACAGGAGGCGTTCTCCTCTGCATCGGCCTCATCTACCTGCTCTTAAACGGGATATTTCAGTTCATCTTCGTTACCGCGCTGGAATCAGACAATATCCGGATACGCGCATATGTGCGCGAGAGTACCGGCCCCGGAATTCGCTACTTTGCATTCCTCTTTCTTCTCTCTGCGCTCTTTCTTGGCATCTGTCTCATTCTCGCATATCTCATCTTTGCTCCCCTTGCAGGCACCACACCCACGAACGCTGCCTTCGCAGGAAGCGTGCTGACCTTTGCCCTGGTGATGGTCGCCCTCCTGATCCCCTACCTGATCATCCTGATGCTGACAACGGATTTCGTTGTCCCTATCATGCAGACCGACCGGTGTGGCATCCTTGCAGGATGGAGACAATGCCTGCACCTGTTTGGTATGGAAAAAACCGAGGCAGTACTCTACACCGTCATGAAACTCGTGCTCTCCCTCTGTGTCAGTCTCATACTGTCAGTCGTGCTGGTCATCGTGGGAACCGGCGCGGGCATCCCCCTGATGGGCATTCTGGTCGCACTGGGGGGACCGCAGAACCTCTCTCTTGGCATACTGGCCATGCTTTTTGCTGCATTTTTTGCGGTGGTCACCTTCTGCGGACTGATCGCAAGTGTGCCCTTTGTGACGTTTCTGCGTACCTATTCACTCTACGTCGTCGGGGATTTTGACCCGAACTATGCTCTGTTGCAGGAACCATCATCACCAGACTCAGCGGAGGAGATGAAAGGGGCATGATCACCTTCATCTCAGCCGGCAGAAAAACAGCGCGTCTGATTGCTGGGTTCCGTTCCTTTATGGACGACACCGCAATAACAGTCATCACAACCGCTGCCGATGCAAGGGTTTCGCCGTGCGGGTGTGCCGCACCGGACCTCGACACCCTGACCTTTCTCTTTGCAGGCATCCTCAACACAAAGACATGGCAGGGCATCCAGGGAGACACCTGCACGACACACCGTGCTCTCACCCGCCTGGGAACAGAAGAATTGCTGCCCGTAGGAGACCAGGAACGCGCCCTGCATATCACACGGGCGGAAGGTCTGAAGAGGGAACGCCTCACGGAGGTGACGCAGGCAATCAACCAGTCGTATGGGGTCATGGCCCGCATACTGCCCGCCACCGACGAGATCGGAGAGTGGACGGTGACCACTCCTTACGGAGACACCACACTCGCCCGCTACCGGACGGCATATCACAATGACACCCATGCATGTGCCGTGCATGCCCCCGCGAGCACGTTCCCCCCCGCGACACCGGACATGATCGAGGCACTCCATGAGAGCGATATTGTGATCATCGGCCCCGGAAGGCCCATGACCGGCATTGCACCTGCACTGATGTGTGCAGGAATAGCAGAGGCGCTCAGGGACGTCCCCGTCATTTCCTTTGTCCCGTTCACTGCCGAACGTGCGATGGCACCGCTCACACGAACATACACACCGGATACCGTGGGTGAATGCCCCACTTATGAACAGTTCACTGATCTCTATCTAAAGGATATTCATGACCCCCTCGCCGTTGACAGAGCCCTCCCTGTTGATACACGGATGGGGTCACGCAGCCGCCGGGATTCCCTTGCATGGGATATTCTTGCCCTTGCGGAAGGACTGAAAAAAGAGTATTCCTAACCACTGATTTTTGAGAATGCCCCTGCTACATCCTGAAGAAAACCAGCGAACCCCATACATCCATCCAGAATTTCCTGAAATAATCCAACGGTTCCCCCGACATCTATCACCTGAATGCCCTCACTCTGCGCCGAGCCAGTGAAATCCGGAATTGATAACGTATGAGAGGATGTGGAAGCAGATCCTTCTGAATAAGGCTGAGGCACAGTTGCAGCAGGCGTATACCCCCTCATTGTCAGTCCTGCATCCGTATACATACCCGCAAGATATGCCATCGCATTGTCCGCTTTCTTATACGCATCCGTTGCATACCGCTGTGCACCGGCTTCATCCCCTAATGAATCTCTGTCCTGTGCCAATACAAGAAGCATCTCAGCATTATCGCGGTATGAGAGCACAACAAGGATGCCCTGTTCATCGACACCCCCGGCATCCCGGTACTCCGCTATTGCGGGCACAATTGCAGCGATCATCCCACGGGCATTGTGGAAATTGTACTGTGTTACAGAGTTTGTGAGCAATACAAACTCCCTATTCAGAATTTCCTGAGCCTCAGAAAGCGCAGCAGAGGCATTTTGTATGTCCATCTGACGGGAAGCGTCAATAAGGTCACGGACATCCGCCGCTGCCTCTTCAGCTGCAGATGTGTCAGTTCCCGCGGAATAGGCTCCATTGATCTCTTCTTCAAAACGGATGAGCCCATTCTCCGTTTCTATCCGTATTACATTCACTGCTGCAACATCAATGATGGCAATATTCTCTGTTACAGAATCAAGAACCGTCGAACCATCTCCTGCGATATGTTCGAGGGTGATAACTTCTGCGTCACCGGAGCCCGACAGATACTCGGGCACAACACCTTTAAGATGAACCTGCAGTTTGGTAACAGACGAACCGGGGTTGTATAATTCAAAACCGGTTATCGTGAGATACCTGCCTCTGCGGGTGCCAATCGGCATTTCACGGCCATCATCAATGATGACCGCATCCCACGATGCAGACCCAAGATCAGTATAGACAGTGATGAACTCACTCATCGACGAAACGTCATACATAACCTCAATATCAGCAGTCACCGTCTCACCCAGCACTGCCTGCTCTTCAGGCACAAGGGAAGGTCCGGCAGTTACCGTAAAAGCAGTTGCAGGCAGGATACAACACCAGAACGCAAGTAAAAAAAGAACGCCATACACCGCACCTGATAGTGATATTTGCAGGAGTATCTTTTTTCCATTCAAATTATTTTCCCCTTTCAATTTTCCGGATAATCTTCTGCAGACGCCGCATCCCGGCAACATCCTGCTCCGCTGCTTCACGAATGGAGAGAACTGCACCCCCATCGTTATCTGCAGTCGATTCTACAGCGGCACCAGAAATCGCACCAGAGCCCCCGAATTCGGTCTGATCCGGGTTAGTAAGCCCGTTCCTACCACCACTACCAGAGAGAACATCAGCAATCATATTCTGCATCGAAGGAGGCATCGTATGCACCATTGCAGAAAGAACCCGCGCCGTACTGGCCCCACCTTTTTTCAGGTCATTTGTATTTCCGGTTGCAAGCAAAAAGAGTGTTTCTTCCACAGTATCATCAGGCGACCATCCAATCTTTGAAAGGAGGGTGCCGGCATGCATCGCAAAATCACGGTCTTTTCCCCACATTGCAGAAATGAGGTCAGCTTTCAGACTGCTCTTATCATCATTCAGATCATCAAGAAGAGCTGAAGAGAGAGAATCATCCCCTCCTTCAATACGAAGCACCAGTTCTTCACAGGTGCGCGAATCCAGACGAGTAGTTCTCAGGGTTACTTTATCTGGCATCACGCCGGATGTGCATGTGCGCCCCGCCGCTCCGACATCTGCTGATTCTGACATGTCCATAGCAGACGATGGAGATTTCTTCACAGCGCCATCGGACCGGTTTTGGGTTCCGGGGAAAATCACGGTATTTTCTGTTGCACGCGCGTCTTTGAAAATACGGCTGTCTTCACTACAATTCCCTGCAAGATCAGGACTAATCTCATATAATACAAGTTGTGCAGCATCCTTTGCTTCGCCATCAGCTCCCGCAATGAACGTCTGTAATGGCTCGATAGCACGATAATCATGCTTGACAATTGCTGCCTGTATTGCCTCCCTCACCCTGTGATCAGGTTCATCGAGGTGAGGCAGAAGATATGGCAGTGACCGGAGATCACAGATATCTCCCAGTGCCGTCGCAGCAGCAATACGGATATTGGGATCCTGCATGTTAAGTGACCGGATAAGAACCGGAAAGCCAAACTGTCCATACGCTACTGCCGCATGTGCAGCTGCTTCACGGACTCTCTCTTCTTCATCGGAAAAGAGCCTCAAAATGTAGGGGAACGCCCGATCGTCTTCCATCATCTGAAGAGAACGGGCTGTGGCAAGACGCACATCCACTGAAGGATCCTTTGAAAGAAGGGCAAGCACCTTCATCATCGAGGGTTGTCCGATAGACCCAATAGCATCTGCAACTGCAGTCCGCACAATCGGACTTTTATCGTAGGCAGCCTTTATGATATGTGAATAGCCGCGTTCACCTTTCACAGAGAGTACATCGATTGCAGCAGCGCGACTCGCTTCGTCTTTCGATGACAGGACCGAAACCGGCATCTCAAAAGAGATATTATGGGCCTCCACTCCTTCGCTAATTATTTCATAAATCTGCTCAGTTGCAACCTTTTGCATTCTCAATAACTTAAACCCTTCAAGCACCCGTTTCTGATTTTCAATGATTTCAGTATCGGAAGGGCCCTCAGATTCATTTTCCCTCAAACTCTTCTGTTCTTCTTCCTGTTTTTTTCGCTCCAGTTCCTTCATTTTTTGGTAATTTTCACGTCTCAACCTGTGTTTTACCACAGATTCCCTAAATACACTGATGATATCCTTTTGCTGTGACTTCGGGAGTGATGGAAGAAGATTCTGCAGCTGCTGCTCTGCAGAAGAACCCATTCCAGCAAGTGCATATACTGCACCCTGCCATTCATTATCACCAATACGTACAAACCGGATAAGATCCGGAATGACCAGATCGCCAAGACGCATAACTGCATCCCAGTTTCCACTGGCGATTGAATACCGGATTTTTTCGCCCTGTGTCTTGGGAGTCCAGCCTTTCCGTTTCAGCGCATGTGCCGCATCAATACGGATCTGTGAATCGGCATGGCCAAGGGCACTCACCAGATGCTGTTGTGTCTCCGGGACATCAAAGGACATGAGTGCTGAGATTGCGGCAATACGGACTGCCGGATCACTGTCATCAACATGCGGAAGAATGGCAAGAACAGCCTGACTGTCCCCAATTTTTTCAAGCGCCTGTATGGCATGCTTTCTGATAGCCGGATCTTCACTAACCACCTGTGAAAATAAAAGCGGGAAAGCATGTTCTTTTAGCTGTATGATCTCTTCCCAGTCGTCACACAAATAGAAAAACATCGCTTTTTCCTCAGGATTTTCCGGAATCCATCCAAGACGGCGCATAAAAATGGCCGCAGCGCGCTGTTCTTCCCCTTCTCCGTCACATAATGTTTGAAGGTTTTCACGTCTTAATCGATTTTTATCTGCGCAATTTCTAAAGACACTTTCAACTTCTTTTTGACGCGACGTCGGCAGGGTGGGAAGAAGATTCTGCAACTCCTTTTCTGCAACAGAACCCAACCCTGCCAGAGCAGATACTGCTCCCGACCATTCATTATCACCTGTACGCACAATTCGGATAAGATCCGGAATGATCGCATCTCCAAACTGCATCACTGCATCAGAGTTCCCGCTGGCAATTGTATACTGGATTTGCTCTCCCTGTGTCCTGGGAATCCAGCCTTTCCGTTTCAGTGCATGCGCCGCATCAATACGAATCTGTGAATCCGCATGGCCAAGGGCGCTCACCAGACGCTGTTGTGTCTCCGGGGTATCATAGCGCGTCAGTGCAGAGACTGCAGCAATGCGGACTGAAGGATCACTATCATCCACAAGCGGCAGAATGGCAGGCACTGCCCGGCTGTCACCGATTTCCTCCATCGCCTGCAAGACACGCCGTCTGATTGCCGGATCGTCACTCTTTATGAGGGAGAACAGAAACGGAAGAGCACGCTCTTTTAGCCGGACAAGCTCCTTCCAGTCGTCACACAAATAGAGAAACATCGGTATTTCATTAGGATTCTCCGGACTCCACCCAAGACGCTGCAGGCAGGCGGCCACCTTACGCTGTTCTTCCCCGTCTGCACGGTATAATATCTCTTTCAATGCCGGTATTCCTGCTTTTCCGATAAATTCAAGCAGGCAAATAGCCCCAAGTCTCGCATTCGGGTCTGTATTGCCGGGACTGATCACCAGAGAATCAAATGCATCTTCAACGCATCGGATGACAGAACGGCCAAGAGCGCGACCCAAGTCAGGCCCGGCAGATCTCGCCAGTGCAAGAACAGCCGGATGATCCGGCCCTCCGGACTGCACAATGACCTGTGCAATATCCTTCATATCAGGAGCATCCAGTCCACCAAGCACATCAGCAAGAGGTTGCGGATCGTTCTCACCGAAGAGCAGAAGAGCACCAATGACTTTATCAGCTTCATTGCCCGCCCCTTTCAGGTAAAAACGAACAACACATTCATAATCATGTTTCTCAATACATTGTTCCAGCGTAGGCCCTGAACGCCTGAAAAAAGCCATCGATATTATTCCTTCCAGTTTTTCCGTACAATCATGGTATTTATCCGGGAATGCATCACAACGGCAGAACTGACACTACCTAAGAGCAGGGCTTCGATGCCAGTCTTCCCGGTTGAACCCAGCACAATACAGTCTGCCCCGATCTCTTCTGCACAGAGAAGAATCTCTTCTCTGGGGTCACCCCATGATGGATGTGGCGTTACAGAGACACCGATGCTTTCTGCTTCAATTTCTGCCTCACGAAGCGCTTTTTTTGACTCTTCAGCAAGAAATTCCGTGACCAGCTCATAATTCACATCAATAACATCCGGTTGCGGACTGACAAACATTGACTGCATTGCTCCCGGATTTGTGACGCAGATGGTATGCAGAGCAGCATTGTGCCTCAGTGCTTCCTCAGCTGCGGCATGCACAGCATTCAAAGACTCAGGCGAACCATCCGTTGCAACTAGAATCGTGGAAAACATCTCTATACCCTTGGTTTTTCCATAGAGGATAAATTAATCTTTGTATTGCTTACCACAATAGACTCTCGCCGGGAGAAAAATAACTTACTCTTTAAGGACAGATAGTATACCAGATTGTCCATGAGAATACCTATAACAGATGTAACACCGGAAACCGAACAGGCAGAAGTTATCGGATGGATCAATGAAGTCCGTGACCTCGGCGGTCTGGCATTCTATATCCTTCGTGACAGAACCGGATTCCTCCAGGTGACGATCGTAAAAAAGAAGGCCCCCGAGGCAGTCATCGCTGCAGCAAAGGAAGCATCACGTGAGTCTGTCGTCCGCGTCAGAGGCACCGTAAAGGCAACAGAAAAAGCCCCCGGCGGCCGTGAATTAATTCCTGAGACCTTTGAGATCATCTCACGCGCAGAGAGTCCTCTGCCACTGGATGTATCAGAGAAAGTCCCGGCAGAAATTGACACCCGCCTTGACAACCGGTATCTGGACGCCCGCCGCCCCCGTGTGGCCGCAATCTTCCGGATTCGAAGTGTCGTGACACATGCCATCAACACTCTCTTCTATGAAGAAGGGTTCACAAACATCACAACGTCAAAGATCGTTGCAGCGGCAACAGAGGGCGGAACGGAACTCTTCCCCCTTGCGTACTTCGAAAAGGAGGCATTTCTGAACCAGAGCCCTCAGCTCTACAAGCAGATGATGATGGCCGCAGGGTTTGAGAAAGTCTATGAAATCGCCCCGATTTTCCGGGCAGAGGAACACAATACCACCCGTCACCTCAATGAAGCGACCTCCATTGATGTGGAAATATCCTTTGCTGACCACACCGATGTGATGGACCTCCTTGAGCGGGTGATCGTGCGAGCCTACACTGCGGTTGCAGATTCATGTGCACCGGAACTCGAGGCGCTCGGAATAGAATTCAGTGTGCCGAACACTCCCTTCCCCCATATCACCTATGCAGAAGCAATTGACATTGCCGCTCTCTCCATTGATGAAGAGATTGGCTATGGAGATGACCTCTCAACCGCCGCTGAGCGGGCGATCGGTGAAGAGATGGGAGAACACTACTTCATCACCGACTGGCCCACGGAGATTAAACCCTATTATGCCATGCCCTACGAGAATGACCCGTCGATCTGCAAGGCGTTTGACCTGATGCACCCGAGAATGGAACTTTCAAGCGGAGCACAGCGTATCCACGAGCATGACCTTCTCACCACCCAGATTGCAGCAAAAGGTCTCTCTCCGGACTCCTTCTCCTTCTATCTCCAGCCATTCCGGTATGGTATGCCACCTCATGCAGGATGGGGTCTTGGGATGGAGCGCCTCATCATGACGATGCTGGACCTGCCAAACATCAGGGAAGCGGTCCTCTTCCCGCGTGACCGCCACCGTGTTACCCCATGATGCCTGAACAGATACTCCCGACAACCGTTGTCGGGAGTTATCCTGCAGTCGGCTCAGGGGGCCTCCGGGCCCTCCTGGACCCACTGAGACCGGCCCGTGAGACTGCGATATCCGACCAGATCTCTGCAGGGATTGATATCATCTCAGACGGACAGGTTGGCAGGGATATGATTGCCCTCGTTGCAGACTTTCTGCCGGGGGTAAAGGGGCAGGACGTCACCGGGCAGGTCCATCCGGCAGGCAAACCAATCACCCTTCACGGAGTGAAACATGCCCTCTCATGCCATCCGGCGGTGAAAGGGATCCTCACAGGACCCTCCACCCTTGCTCATGGACTGGCACTGAAGACACCGGTGTACCGCAACCGGGATGAACTGATCCCTGACCTCGCCATCGCACTGGCACATGAAGCACGATATCTCGCTGATGCGGGGGTTGCCATCCTCCAACTGGACGAACCCATCCTTTCCACCGGCGCTGCGGACCTCTCCGTTGCTCAGGAAGCGGTGCGCCGGATTACCGAGACGGTGGAGATTCCGTCCTGTATGCATGTCTGTGGGAATATCGGAGAGTGTATCGATGAGATCCTTCAGTTTCCGGTTGACATTCTGGACCTTGAATTTGCAAACAACCCGGGCAATCTGGAAGTGCTGTCCCGATCAGACCTGAAAGGAAAGAAAATCGGATTCGGATGTGTCGATTCAGCAGATCATGACGTCGAGAGTGTGGCAGTCATCGCAGAGCGCATCCACGCAGGCATTGAGATCTTTGGTGCAGAATCGATGCTTATTGACCCTGACTGTGGACTGCGGATGCATTCACGCGAGGGTGCCTATCAAAAACTGGAAAACATGGTTCTTGCTGCACGCCAGTGCAGGCAGGAACTCTGAACTTTTATCAATTCGATACATTCTCAGACAACACGCGCTGTCGTGGAGAGATCGATTCCCTCATGTGTGATATCATAGGGATACATCCGGTTGGGGATGTTGGCATATTTCAGCTTTGAAATCTCCATTTTTCGTTCTATTTCATTTCCATGACGTTCTTCAATGAGATGGATATACACATCTGCATACCGGATAACTGCTATTTCATCCGCCGGAGAATGCACCCCGTCATACAGCAGAAACAGGACATTTCCCCCTGTCTGTGCAACCGTCCCTGCTGCATCCTTCATGAGTCCGATAGCGGCGTCAGCACCGTTCTGGTAGATAACACTCGAGAGTGAGTCAACGACACACCGCTTTTTGGATATCCCCGATAGTATGCCCCCCACCTCATTCGGCGTCACTGGTGTCATGCCATCAGACGGACTGCTGTCGGATATCAGATACACACTGTCATCGGTGCCGGTTGTTTCTTCACCCGCTTTCCAGAACTGCTCTGCAATTTTTTCAATCCCCGAAACAGGGGACCCCTGAATGACAATAATACACCCTTCAGGAAATCCCCCCCCCAACTGATAATCCAGACCAACGATACCTGTTGATATCTTTTTGTGATCAGTGAATTCAACCTCTTCAATATCTTCAGGCATTTGCACAAAATAGAGAGTTAAAGGTATTAAATGATGCTATTCCAGGGTGCAACACGGTGGCATATGCCGGACATGACTATTTGGGGGTATATGATTCACGAAGCTCTCTTCGCAGCAGTTTCCATCCACCCACACGAGGCAGTTCATCAACGATGACCATCTCCCGCGGCACCTTGTAGCCAGCCAGCCGTTCCCGGGCATATTCCTGGAGGTCTGCGAGGGAAAGCGACGCTCCCTCAACAAGTGCCACTGCGGCATACGGGATCTCACCACGGTGGTTGTCCGGCACCCCAAAGACTGCCACATCATCAACCGAAGGATGATTGATGAGGACCTTCTCCACTTCCGTCGGATAGATTTTCCAGCCAGACATCACGATCATATCCTTCTTCCGGTCGGTTATCGCAAGCATCCCGTCGGCTGACAGATACCCGATATCCCCTGTCAAAAACCACCCGTCCGCACGGAAGACCGCCCGTGTCTCCTCTTCCATCCCCCAGTATCCGGAGGCAACGGCAGGCCCTCGCAGTGCAATCTCGCCTATCTCTCCAATATCACACTCTATATCCGGGTCCTCCGTATGGACGATCTTCACTTCGGTATACCCTACCGGCATCCCCACACTTCTGAACTCATCTGCGTATTCATAATCCTCCGGACGGATGGCAGTCCCGGTGCCCACCACGATAGTTTCAGAGAGACCATAGGCATTGACCACCGGGATCCCAAACCGGGAAAAAAATTCCTTCCAGATACTGGGGTGAAGAGGCCCGCCGCCGCTGATCATCTCCCGTGCGGATCGCATCCGGTCTTCTGTTCCTTCCGGCGTCCGGAGAAGTGAATGGATAACAGGCGGCATACCTGCGACCACAGTCGCCTGACAGGTCTCTGTGAGGCGGACATATTCATCCAGGGAGAATCGGTCCATTACCACCCAAGTGGCACCGGCACGCAGTGCGGAAATCCCCCAGGACACGCCCACATGAGCCATCGGATAGATGCCAAGATATATGTCATCCTCACGGTACCGGAGCACTTCACGCTCCGTATCCATCGCTGCCATCCAGTTACCATGCGTAAGCATCGCACCTTTCTGCTTCCCGGTGGTGCCTGAGGTGTATTGCAGCTGACAGAGATCATCGTATCTGCAGTTATATGCACGGGAAATAAAGGGCACAGAACGACATTCTTCTCTGAATAAGTCCGTGTCTGTTACTACCACGTCAGCGGTGATGCTGCCATCTCCAGCCAGCGTTTCCACCTCGCGTAATCCGGCAGAATCCGTTATCAGACAGACCGAACCTGAATCTTCCACGAGAGAGGCCACTTCATCTGCCCGGAGTACGTTATTGAGCGGGACTGCCACACCCCCCATCCGCCATATGGCAAAGTACCAGAACAGATATTCAGGTGACGGGGGGAGGTAAATTCCAACCCGGTCGCCGGGAACAATTCCCCGGGCAGTGAGGTACGATGCCTGCCTGCACACCCGGTCCAAAAGCTGGCGATAGCTGTATGTCGTCCGCGATGACGGGTGGATGATCGCGGGTTTGTCTCCAAAACGGACATTGACGTCAAGAAAGGTGGTACAATTTGGCATTCACAAAAACCTCAGATGAACTACAGTGTATTATTGTATACATTATAGGATAATTATTCTGATTCTCACGGACACGGGCTGACATGATGTGTATCGCTCACGCCTGTCCGCACAAAATAAATGTCTCAAATAAGTCACAAAAAAAGGTCTCATAAATGGTATCAATAGATACCTGAGGCCACTCGCAGGAATACTTACTGATATTCCGGCAGGTTTACCTGCATCTGCTGGGGAAGACCACCCTTGAAATACTGCTGGATCCGTTCATACTGTTCACGCACGCGTTCATTCATCATGGGACGGACCTTCATAAATGCCTTCTCGAAGTGCTGTATTCCAACTGCGGCAACACCATCCCGCATCGCAAACATCGCCGCCTCCCGGCAGAGCAGGTCCAGGTCTGAGCCAACATAATTGATGGCCTTCACCGCGATCTCCCGGAGCAGCGCATCCCGTTCGGGATCCTCAAGAACGATGGTGTGCTCTTTGAGGAGACGCGCAATCGCACGACGCCGTCGTCCGGGGGAGATGACCTCGCCACTGACATTGATGTCTGCAATCTCTGTAGACAACACTGCATCCGCGCTCAGCTTCGCCTCAGAACCACCCTCTGGTTTGCAGGCGTCTGCCACAGCACTGAAGAGCCCTTCAATGCCGCCTTCATCATACGATGCAGTTCCTGCGACCAGCGATTCGACGGCGGAATTTTCAATCGGAATCCCCCTGGAATGAATGGAGAGAATCCGGAACCGACCATCTGCATCCGGTTCATGCACGGCCACCAGTCGGTCAAACCGCCCGGCACGCATCAGGGCGGGGTCGATGATATCCGGCCGGTTGGTCGCCCCCATCACGACCACACCGGTCATATCCTCCAGTCCATCAAATTCCGTCAGAATCTGGTTGACCACACTCTCAATGACATGGCTGTCCAGACCGGACCGGGCAGGGGCGATGGCATCGAGTTCATCAAAAAAGATGATCGACGGGGCCACCTGCCGTGCCTTTCTAAATATTTCCCGGACCGCACGTTCGCTCTCCCCAACCCACTTCGAAAGCAGTTGCGGGCCGCGGACAGGAATGAAGTTCGCGCCGCTTTCATGTGCCACGGCCTTTGCGATGAGGGTTTTTCCGGTGCCGGGCGGACCATACAGCAGTACGCCGTTCGGCGGGTCGATGCCCAGATTCAGGAACCGTTCCGGATTTGTGAGGGGGTACTCTACCGCTTCCCGGACTTCCTCGATTTCGCGTTCTGCACCCCCGATGTCATTCCAGGTCACATGCGGCACCTCGATGAGCACCTCGCGCATCGCACTCGGGTTTACTTCCCGGAGTGCATCTGCAAAGTCGCGTGACGTCACTTCCATCTTCTTCAGGAGTTCCGGAGGAATTTCGTCCTTCTCCAGGTCTATTTCAGGCAGATAGCGGCGAAGGGCACGCATTGCCGCTTCTCTCGCAAGGGACTGCAGGTCAGCGCCGACAAACCCATTCGTACGGGAGGCAAGGTCCTGCATCAGACGCTCACGCTGGCTTTCGATCTCTTCCACCGCAAGATCATAGCGCGTCTCCGCCTCCTCCCGAAACTCTTCGGGAATGTCATGCAGCGCCTCCTCCATCAATATCCGCTGCACCTCTCCTTCGAGGGGCATACCACAGGTATGAATCTTGAGGATCTCCAGACGACCGGTCTCATCCGGCACACCGATCTCAATCTCTCGGTCAAACCTTCCGGGCCGTCTGAGGGCCGGGTCAATACCATCGACCCGGTTCGTTGCACCGATGACAAGCACCTGTCCCCGCTCCTCAAGTCCGTCCATCATGGTGAGAAGCTGCGCCACCATCCGCCGTTCAACCTCCCCTGTGACATCTTCACGGTGGGGAGCGATGGAATCGAGTTCATCGATGAAGATCACAGACGGGGCATTTGCCTCCGCTTCTTCGAAGATCTCACGGAGACGCTGCTCGGTCTCTCCGTAGTATTTTGAGAGCACCTCGGGACCTGCAATTGAGATGAAATGTGCGCCGCTTTCGTTCGCAACAGCCCTTGCAATAAGGGTCTTCCCCGTTCCGGGAGGGCCATACAGGAGCACACCCTTTGGCGGTTCAATACCCAGTTTCCGGAAGAGTTCCGGATGGCGCATGGGCAGTTCAATCGTCTCTCTGACGTTTTTCAGTTCGTTTTTCAGACCACCGACATCCTCATAGCTGATCTGGCGGAACCCGTCAAACCCTGATGCAGGTTTATCCGAGAACTCAATGACCGTGTCCTTCGTGATGATGACCGCATCCTCCGGTTCTATCGTCACAAGACGGAAGGGGATCAACTGCTGCTGCATAAACGGAAGTCCCGCAAGTACCGGGACGGTATCCCCTTTTGCCACCGGATATCCCAACAGCCGCAGCATCGCCTGATTAAAATTAATAGGAGACTGAGTCGAGAGATCCTCGGGCGGTGCAAGAACGATACGGGTCGCCTCAGTCTCACTCTCCACCTTCGCGACCTCGATCTTATCCCCGCTGCTCACTCCGGCATTGGAACGGGTGAAGTTATCGATTTTTACTTTTCCCTGGTCCCAGTCATCCGCAAGCATCCGCCAGACTTTTGCAACCGTTCTCCGTGACCCGGTGAGCCACACCAGATCTCCCGGTACCAGTCGCAGGGTGTTCATCGTTGCAGGGTCCAGTCGGCATCGCCCAAGGCCCCGGTCCTCAGGATATGCACTCTCAACATTCAGTATCATGGGCAATGGTCACCTACCTTCATATACCCTCTCGGGGTATAAGTACTGTATCTATGAGAGTGCTCTGTTTTGACCCATTTTCCGGTGCAGCAGGCGATATGGTGACAGGGGCGCTGCTTGCATGCGGTGCAGACATGGATGCAGTCACCCGTGCTATGGCATCCGTCGTCGCTCCCCCCACATGCACATCTGTCGACCGATGCGGCATCCGGGCACAAAAGATTGAGACACACGCAGGGCCCGCATGCCGCACCTTCCATGAGGTCTGTGATATCGTCACCGGCGCCCCCATCCCGGATGCAGTGAAGGAGATGGCAATTCGGGTATTTACCCGCATCAGGGATGCGGAAGCTGAAATCCACGGAGACCATCACACCCATTTCCACGAGGTGGGTGCTGATGATGCGATCGCCGATATCATCGGTGCGTGCACCGCATTTCTCTCACTCTCACCCGATGCAGTCAGGGTAGCACCGGTGGCGGTGGGGACGGGGACCGTGCAGAGCGCACATGGCACGTATCCACTCCCCGCACCTGCGACTCTTGCAATCCTCAGAACAGGGAATGTGCCGGTGCGGTATACGCAGGAGGAGCGGGAACTCTGCACCCCTACCGGAGCAGCCCTGCTTGCAGAGTTCATGGCAACGGGGACAGAGGCACCTCAGACCGATACGGGACGGGTGACTGCCATCGGATACGGGGCAGGCACCCGCAACCCGACGCATATGCCAAACGTGATCCGGGCGTCACTGTGTGAATCAGAGACAGAAGCAGAAAGCGTTGCAGACACGATCGACATCCTCGAAACAAATGTGGATGACACCACCGGGGAAGTCATTGCCTACACCATCGAACGTCTGATGGAGGCGGGTGCACGCGATGCATCCGCGATACCCGTCATCATGAAGAAGGGCCGCCCCGGCACCCTCATCCGGGTCATCTGCACGCATGCGCAGGCAGACACTCTCTCCCAAATACTCTCTGAGGAGACCGGCACGCTCGGTGTCAGGTGCATCCCCTCGGTCCACCGCAGTGTTGTCACCCGCACCGTGGAACCGGTGGAGATTATCCTTGGAGGTGAGACCATCACAATACCGGTAAAGACCGGCTGGATTGGAACGGAGCCCGTGTCATGCAAGGCGGAATATGACGTGGCACGCAGGGCGGCAGGTGCTGCACGGGTGCCGTTGCGATATGTAACACGCCTCGCAGAAGAGAAACGCTGGAAAGAACTCCGGGATAACAACTGAACACCATGGTAACACTAAAAAAGAAGAGCACCGGCATCCCGTGCCTGGATTCGCTGATTGGCGGCGGACTTGAGACACGTATCATCGTCCAGTTTTATGGCGAACCCGCTGCGGGAAAGAGTACTGCAGCGATGGCTGCTGCCATTGCCACGCTGCGCAACGGAGAGGATGTTGTCTATATCGATACCGAAGGATTCTCCATTGACCGGTTCTGCCAGCTGGCAGGGGACGATGCGGAGTCACTTGCAGAACGCCTCATGCTCTACGAACCGGCAGACTTCACGGGACAGGACCATGCAATCGCAGAATGTGCCCGTCTGCTCTCAGACCGGGGGAGCATAGGGCTGATTGTTCTTGATTCTGCAACCGCCCTCTACCGGACAGAAGACGGGGGCGGCGGAGATGCACAGAAACGGCTGGGCAGGGAACTGATCATGCTCCTTGGATACGCACGCCGGTATGATATCCCTGTGATCGTCACAAATCAGGTCTTCACCGATATCGCGACCGACAGACTCCGCGGCCTCGGGGGCACCAATATGAACCACATGTCAAAGATTATTGTACGCTTTGAACGTGACGATACGACACGTCACGCAATACTCGAAAAACACCGTTCACGCCCCGAAGGAGAAAAAATAACATTTTCAATTGTTGAAAAAGGATTCAGAGAGGAATAATACCCTGGAATACCGTCACTGCCGGACCTTCCATGGTGATGGTATCGTTGACTCTGATCACAAGCGGGCCGCCCCGCGTCTGTACATGCACGGTCGCAGGCATCTTTCCAATATGGTGGGCGACAGCGGCAGATGCGGTTGACCCGGTCCCACAGGAAAAGGTCTCGTCTTCGACCCCGCGTTCAAACGTGCGGATGGTGATCGTATCATCCCCGGTGCACTGGACGAAGTTCACATTTGCACCCTCGGGAAACACCGGATGTGAGCGGATACCAGGTGCCACCGCACGGATATCAACCGCTTCGACATCGTCGACAAAGACAACGGCATGCGGAACACCGGTGTTTGCGGCATAGACCGTGAACCCCTCATACTCCATACAGAATTCGCCCTCTCCTTTGGCAGGAATCCCATCGCAGGTAAACGCGGCAGAGCCCATGTCGATGGTCGCACTGAATTCACCTTCATCGTCGTAGGCCATAACGACTGCCATCACACCTGCCATTGTTTCAACTGTGCACTCCTCTCCGGTATAATCGGAATCGTAGACATATTTGGCAAGGCAGCGAATACCGTTCCCGCACATCTCCGCCTCGCTTTCATCCGGCTGCAGAAGGCGCATCCGCACATCACAGGATTCGGACGGAGACACAAATAGAACGCCGTCCGCACCAATGCCGAAACGTCTGTCACAATACAGCCGGGCGAATTCCCCTTTCATCTCCTCCGGGATGACGGTCCCGCCCATCTCATCAATCAGCACAAAATCGTTCCCATTACCCTGTAATTTGACAAACGGAATCTCCATTAAATCTCTCCTGATAACCTCACTCCATCGCAATGCTGCATATCCCGCTGACGGATTTGAATTATTGCAGCATGCACAGGAAGAGGTGTACATGTCATCCTGTTTGTTTCCGGGAGGTAAAATTCCCATCGGTCAGAGAGACGCGCAAAAAAATTATGAAGTGCCCCAGAGAGTCAGGGCGCGGTCGAGTTCAACGTGGTCCTTTGCATATTCCTGTGCAGAGACACCTTCAAGGAACGCATCCACCGCCTGACGCATGGCGCGGGCGCCTGCGGCAGTGCCGTCCGGATGGCCATGAATCCCGCCTCCCGCCTGCAGGACAATCTCTAACCCAAGAGTCTCAAGTTCTGCATGCACCTTCCCGGGATGCAGACCGCCGCTTGCAACGGGGAAGACCGGGCGGAACCCGTACCAGGGTTCGGTCAGTGCGCGGTTGTCCAGAAGCAGTTCTTCAGCATTGTGCCCCATCTTTCCGCTCACCGTGCCGGTGTGCAGCTGGTCGCCCCCTGCCATCCGTACCAGGCGCGCAATCGGGCGCATCGCAATGCCGTGCTCGGGGTTGCGTGTCATTGCCGCGTGCATCGTCCGGTGCACATGAATAGGAACAGAGATTCCCGGTTCTTCTGCAAGGGCCTGCAGTGCTGAATACCCGCAGGTGATCACATCGACCATAAGGGTATTTGCTCCCCGCTCCAGCGCCTCTTCTGCGCGTTCAACGATCCGGTCTGCACGGTCCGATATATTGACCGCATAGAGGACCTGCCGCCCGGTCTCGTCCTTTGCCTCATCAAGGCGGGCCATCACTGCCTCAACACGGTCATTCATCGGGCAGAATGCCTGATTGGTGAGTGTTTCGTCATCCTTGATGAAATCAACACCACCGGATGCCGCCTCATACGCAACGTGTGCAGTGTCGGCGGGCGTCAGGCCCACCTTCGGCTTAATAATGGTCCCCACATGCGGCCGGTTCCGGGTTCCCAGCAGGTGCCTGACACCCTCAACACCAAAATTCGGCCCGTTAAACCGCGCAAGAGATTCAGGAAACAGCACATCCGTCAGGCGTACTGCCTCGAGCCGTCCCAGACCGAAGAGGTTGCCTGCCACCACCGAGAGATACTGAGGAATATTGCCCGGTTCAAAGATCTCCGCAGGGTAACGGATATGCGTGCAGTACCCGCGCCCGGATTTCTCCACACTCTCGACAATACCGTCCAGTCCTCTCACGTAGTCCTGCCGGGTGGTGAGGGCAGTCCAGGTACCGGTCGTCTCTTCTTCTGCAATTGCCTGTGCAGCCTCTTCCGGCGTCGTCCTTTCATCAGGACGGAAATAATAATGCGCAATGACGTCTTCCATCTCTCTCATTCTCCATAATGGTGAGTAAATGCATATTCCTTTTGGAATTCACCGATATCCCACCCGAGGTGGTCACGAATCACGACCGGGGCATATGATGGCGCAAATGCACCGATCTCAGTTACGATGAGATCCACATAGGCAGAAGGTGTCACATCAAATGCAGGATTTCTCACCGTCACACCCGGGGGCAGGTGCCGCCCGCTGCCTGTCACCTCTTCTGCGGACCGCTCTTCGATGGGTATGCGTTCGCCCAGAATGGTGCGGGGCGCAAATTTGTAGGTCTCAGCAGCGACGATATACGGTTTTCGTGCTTCATGGGCACAGAGTGCAATCTGCGAGGTCCCTATTTTGTTCACCACCGCCCCGTTTGCCGTGACGGCATCCGTTCCTGTGATAAACAGGTCCACCTTCGGCATAAATGACCGCGCGGCAGAATCGACAATAAAATTGACCGGGATACCTGCATCCGAGAGCATCTGTATGGTGATATATCCCTGATTGCGGGGGCGCACCTCGGTTGCATACACCTCACGCACCCTGCCCTGTTCATGAGCGCGGACGATACAGGCGATTGCCACCTGAGAGTTGCAGTGCGTCATCACGACCGCATCGTCCGGAAACTGGCGTGCAGCGATATCCGCAATCCGTTCCACCGCAGCGCGGGAATCTTCAATGAATGCCGCCGCACGCTCATCGAGCGCCTGACGGGCACCCTCGAGTGTGTCTGCACGAAGCACACCCTGCATCACATACCGGACAGCATTCGGAAGGGAGACAGCAGTCGGGCGTGTATTGCAGAGGATCTCTGCGGCATGTTCCATCTCCGCAGTAAATGCTGCAAGCGTATTGCATTCGAGCGATGCCCCATATTCCTGAAGGGCGCGGGCTGCCGTTCGGGCGATTCGCCCTGCCCCGCGTACCCGCATCGAAGAGATGTCATCTGCAGTCTGTGTGAGAACCATCGTATTCATTTACTTCAATTGCACCAATCAGTATTAATGCGACTGTTTGAAGGTGTTTATACATGACGACAGCGGTTGTCTTTGACAGTGCAGGCACACTTCTGCGGACATACCGCGTGCTGAAAGATGTCGTACAGGGCACGGTTCAGGAAAATGTAGAGACCATCACGCTTGCCGCCTCATGCAGGGAACGGGCACTCATTCTTCTCTATGTGCACTCGCGTGATATCATCGACGAGGATCCATCACGCCTTCTTTCCGAGTATCTCAGAGAGAACAACATCAATTTTGGCATCTCATGCACCTGTAAGGCAGTGACGGCGGACTATATCCGCAGTCTCCTCTACAATGACACGCATGCAACCATCGGTGACCTGCAGGAGTGTATCCGGACCGTATGGAATACATGCAGGAAAGAGAGTGTCGTCGCCATCAACTCCGGCGTCATGCTCAACGGCAATCTCGGCGGCATCGAATTTGTGATTACCGCAGGGGGGCGCCCCTTTTCGCGTGCGCGTGAGACCATTCAGGACCTGCAGTCACGGGGCATCGGGACATACATCGCATCCGGTGACCGGACAAAGAAACTCATGAAGATGGCAGACTATCTCGGTGTGCCGCAGGACAATACCCATGGCGTTGCCACCCCTGCAATCAAGGAGCAGGTGATTGAAGATCTGAAGCGTGTTTACGACACTGTGGTCATGGTTGGCGATGGAATTAATGATTTACGGGCGATGAAACGGGCAGATTATGCAATCCTTTCACTCCAGCAAAACGAAGAAAAACCGGAACCATTGATGAAAACAGCTGATTTTACCATCACATCTGTGCACGAAGTGGTGGACATTATTGACAGACTTCAGTAATTAATTACACGTATGTGCGATATTATGATAGAATAATAACTTTTAAACCACCAAAAAATGATACTGTGAACGGAAATTATGGTGCCTCTACTAACAGTTGAAGACCTCTCCATGGAATTCGATGGAAATACCGTCCTCAACAATATCAATTTTACATTAGCAGAGGGTGAGATCCTCGGTATCATCGGACGAAGCGGTGCCGGAAAGACGGTGCTGATGCATCTCATCCGTGGTGTGGATACGCCACCGACAACGGGCAGAATTGTCTACCATATATCAACCTGCAGCAAATGCGGATACGTTGACCTCAGGAGCAAAGAGGGCAGCGCATGTGCAAAATGCGGCGGGGAGATGGTCGCCGAAGATGTCGACTTATGGGCGGATGAAAATGAACAGAAGAAACGCAGCGTCATGGTCCGGACTGCAATCATGTTCCAGCGGACGTTTGCACTGTATGGTGATGACCGCGTTATCGAAAATGTTCTCCATGCACTCTCCGATATCAAATATCCGAGTGAAAAGGCAGTCAACCGCGCTGCGGACCTTCTGGACGAAGTGCGCCTGTCTCACCGGATGATGCATATCGCACGTGACCTCTCCGGCGGAGAGAAACAGCGTGTAGTGCTTGCCCGGCAGCTTGCCAAGGATCCATTCCTCCTCTGTGCTGATGAACCGACGGGAACCCTTGACCCCCGTATTGCATCGATTGTCCATGATATGCTGCACGCCTCGGCAGTGAACAATAACATGGCCATGATCGTGTCCTCTCACTTCCCTGAAGTTATTGTGGACACCTGTAACCGTGCAATGCTCCTGGAAGAAGGTGAAATAAAGGCCATTGGCGAACCCGCCAAAATCATTGACACCTTCATGGAAAACGCCCATGAAGACAGCGGATACAAAGAGACTGCCCTTGGAGAGGAGATTCTCCAGTCACGCGACATCGCCAAACGCTACCTCTCCGTTGATCGGGGTATGATCAAGGCCGTTGACGGCGTCTCATTTGCAACAGCAGAACGGGAAATATTTGGGATTATCGGCACATCGGGTGCCGGAAAGACCACGCTCTCCAAGATGATTGCGGGCATTATCGAACCGACTGCAGGTGAGATGAACATCCGTATCGGTGATGAATGGATAGACATGACCAAGCCCGGTATTGAACAGCGTGGCAGGGCAAAGAAGTACATCGGACTCCTTCACCAGGAGTATGACCTCTATCCGCACCGGAGCATCCTTGACAACCTGACCGACTCCATTGGTCTTGAATTCCCGAAGGAACTGGCCATGCGCAAGGCAATAATCACCCTGAAGATGGCCGGGTTCACCGAGGAGAAGGCAAAAGGCATTCTCAACCGCCGTCCGGACCAGTTATCAGAAGGAGAGAAACACCGGGTTGCCCTTGCACAGGTGCTCATCAAAGAGCCCAGAATTGTCATTCTTGACGAACCAACCGGGACGATGGACCCGATCACCAAGATCGATGTGAAGCACTCGATTGTGACGGCCCGTGAAGAAATCGATGAAACATTTATTGTAGTCTCCCACGACATGGAATTTGTACGCGATATCTGTGACAGATGCATTCTCATGAGAGGCGGAAAGATCGTAAAGATTGGCCCGACTGCAGAGGTGCTCGAGGAACTCTCTGAGAAAGAGCGGCAGATTATGGCAAACGAATAAGTGGAGATATACAATGACAGAGATCCGCCTCGATGACGAGAGGCTGGAAGTACCGGATGGAGCGGTACTTGGGGATATTATCCCCACCCATCCACCGGAATGCAGCGTTGCGGTCATACGTCCTGTAGAGACAGAGTCTGCAGCCACACGCAATATCCGCATAATAACCACCGCGGGAGAGGTGATCATCGAATTAACAGGTATCATACCTCCTGTTTTTCAGAATTTTATCGCTGGTGGAATGCATGCCGGTACGTATCCAGAGAACCTTATTTTGAAATGGGCTGACCGTCAGGCGGCAGCATTCGGGCCATTCCCGACAGACATCGTGCCAAAACGGTCCCCCCACCGATATGCCCGTGGGGATGTCATCCTTGGGTGCGGTGGATATGACGCAGACAAATCCTTCCTCATCTTTTCCAAGGCACCTCATATTGCGGACCATGGTGCTGCAGAAGACGGAGGCATTATCGGGACGGTCATATCAGGGATGTCGGTGCTTGAAGACTGGAAACCGCAGGACGCAATCACCGCGATGGAGAGGATCATCCGCAGTGCCGATGCGTCCAATGCCTTTACAACCACCAGACGCGACATCCTGCTGGAAGACGGCATGAGCATCATTACCCATGCCCGTGCCCGCGCTACAGGCTACCGGGACAACGGGGAGATTGATACGACCCATGCTGAGAGTGTTGAGCATCTGCTGCTCACCTACCGGACAGGTAGATACCACATCTCACTCTCATCCGGCACCCATGTGCGGGATGACCGCATGCGTGAGAGTGAAGTATTCTACGAAGGTGTTCCCCACTCACGGTTTGAGGGGACGGTTACCGCCAGGGTGAACGGGAGAAACCGGGGATCCATATTTATCTATACCGACGATATTGCCGGAAGTCCAAACCATACGGTCGTTGCCAGTGTGGAACATGGTATTGAACTGGCACGGATCGCAGGCGATGACGAAACATTTCTCTTTGATGTAGAACCGCCGCAGTTTGATCTCCGCGGAATGGCACTCTCTCTCGCACAGGAATATGCAGATAAACGGGGCATTACCCTCGAAACAGACGATTCCACCGGAGAACGGGTAGTAATTGCGCAGTCCCCGGAGACCACCCTTGAAGTGCTTGCCAAAAGATCCGTCTCTGTCACCACCATCCCTGCGTCACAGGTAATATCAGTCGAGCTTTTCGATGCTGAGGCACCCCGGAGCTGTTACATATTCCGTTCGGTGACAGGCCTTCGGTGGCACGAAATCGGTGAGATGCCGCTCCTCATGAAATTTGATGACGTCCTGTTGTTCCAGCCCCCGATTAAAAAAGGCACAAACATCAATAAGGAAAATACACCGGAACACAGCGTACCCGCAAATATGCTTGCCATCACCAACGATTCCCGGAAAATTGCCGGTCTCGTCGGATGCCGGACGACAGAGAACCATGAATTCGGCCCGACATCCGAACCATTTGAAGGCACCAACATTATCGGGCGCATCTGTGAACCGGAAAAACTTCCGGCCCTCAAAGAAGGCAGCACGGTCTACCTCCGGGAGGTGCCCAAATGAGCACAGAACAGTATACCCCTTCCTATGTCGGGACCGTCACAAAGTATGTCTTCATCGATTCACCGGACATAACACCCCAGACGCTTGTGATACGTGCATATGAGATCTCAGAAGGCCTCATGATCAAAGAGACCTGTTTCGGGATGCAGGTGACGGGCGCCCCGGAGAAGGTGAAACACCTCATCACCGAACTGAGAAAGACAGACCCGGCCCATATTTTTGTGAAGGACCGCGGTTTTCCCCCCGGTGACACACGCCGGTGCCGTGCCAATCTGGGCGGTGCACGTCCCGGATACTATGGCCATGAATTTGAGAGCGGGCTCTTCCGGTATGTCTCGCACGGCCTTGAGGAACTGGAAAAGAACACGGCAGAACCATCCGTGCGGTTTACAAAGAAGAAACTGGACGAAGGAAAAGTACCCCTGAAAAAATTAGTTGAGATTATCCAAAACGAGGAGGCATAACAGAATGGCAAAAGTGTTTATTTACCCGGCAACGAGCCTGCTGCTCTCAGATATGGTCGAGAGATGGGGGCATGAGGCACTGGGGGCAGCAGTGAGTATCAGGGAAAAAATCCAGACGCCCAGTCTTGATTCTCCCCCTCTCCAGATGACGCCGGAAGACCCGAAAAAAGGGCTCAAATATGCCGCTGTTGAAGTCCCCTGCGGCGTCCGCGGGCGGATGTCCATCTATGGCCCTCTTATTGAAGAAGCCGACGCCGCAATCATCATCAATGATGCAGACCTCTCCTTTGGGTGCATGGGGTGCGCCCGCACGAACGAACTGGTGATGTACATGGTGCGCCAGCAGGAAGGACTGTCGGTCCTGGATATCAAATACCCGTATAGCGATGAGGAAGGCACCGCATTTGTCGCACAGATAAAGGAATTTTTAACCGGACTGGACGGTGAAGGCAATGAGTGAACAACCGGTTCGTGTGGCACAACTCTCCTGTGGGCCGGAACACAGTGGTGTTCAAAAAGAAATCTACGATGCAGCTGAAGCGGTCAATGCCGAGATGTTCTTCCCGGATGTGACGCTTGCAGACATCCGGCGCTCATATGATGCATTCGGCCTTGAAGCGCGCTCCGGAGACCTGAAACTCGCCATCGCCCGTGCCATGGCGCTCGTTGAAGGGAATGTCGAAGCGGATGCAGTCTTTATTGCCACCTGTTTCCGGTGTGCAGAAGCGGCAATCGTCCGCAATGAACTGCGCCGCTATATCCACGAACACTCTGACCTTCCGGTGGTCAGTTATTCCTTTACCGAACGCACCACCTCAGGCACGCTCCTCACCCGGATGGAGGCGCTTACCACCATCGCCCGCAGGCGTGCACTTCTCGCCCGGGAAAAACAGAAAGGAACAACGATGGGTATTGATTCCGGTTCTGCAACGACAAAAGCGGTCATCATGCAGAACGATGAGATCATCGGCACCGGCTGGATGCCCACCACCGAAGTGATGAACAGCGCGAACGGTGTCATGGAGGCAGCCCTGAAGGAAGCGGGTCTTGAAATGAGCGATATCGAGGCCATCGGCACCACCGGATACGGGAGGCACCTGATAGGTGATAAGATCGGGGCAGACCTGATTCAGGAAGAACTGACCGTCAATTCAAAGGGTGCGGTCTATCTCGCTGACCGGCAGCACGGTGAAGCGACCGTGATCGATATCGGCGGTATGGACAACAAGGCGATATCCGTCCAGGACGGCATCCCCGGCACGTTCACCATGGGTGGCATCTGCGCCGGTGCGTCCGGGCGGTTCCTTGAGATGACTGCCAAACGCATCGGAGTGGATATTACTGAACTCGGCCCGATTGCGATGAAAGGGATATCAAAGAACGTCCCCATGAACAGCTACTGTATCGTCTTCGGGACACAGAGCCTTGTCAATGCACTCGCTGAAGGAAATTCCAAAGAAGACGTCGCGGCAGCAGCATGCCGGAGTGTGGCAGAACAGGTCTTTGAGCAGCAACTGCAGGAAGTTGACATCAAAGAACCGGTGATCATGGTCGGCGGAACATCACTCATCGAGGGACTGGTGCATGAGATGGGTGACCTGCTCCAGACAGAGATCCTCGTGCCCCACCACTCCCAGTATATCGGTTCCGTCGGGTCTGCACTCCTTGCATCCGGATTTATTGAGGAGAAGTGACTGCCATGAAGGGGCTTGAGTACTTTGTTGTGGAATGCACAGAACCCATAGGTGGTGAAACATACCGCCAGATTGCAGATGATATTCTCTCGGATCTCAACCTGAACCAGTCCATCGGCAGGCTTCACATCTACATTGACCCGGAGACGCCGCTCTTTCTTGCAGTCGGCGTGATCAAAAAGATGCCCGGACTTGTGCATATCCGTGATGTTGCCAGTGCCCTGAAGACCGAGGACAAAATTGTTCTGGATGTCGGTTCAGAGACCTATCTCTCCCCGATGCTCGCGATCCTCTGGGACACCTATGGTCGCGACCTCATCACTCAGCCTGACCGGTTTACCGTAGAGATCCATGTACCGGACCTGGACCCCCGTGCCATTGAGGATATGGTGGTGGTTGACCCGAGCGAAGGGATGTTCCATGACATCATCTATGCACTGCAGTGGATCGCCCCTGAAGGGTTCAAGGTCCGCCGCGAGACCGTTGGCGGAGGGCTCTTCAGTTATGTGGCAAGTGAAAACACACTGGAGGAAGGAGTCATCGACGCACTTCTGAAAGAGAAATTTGCTCTGGTGGGGGTGAGTGCATGACCGTCCTTGTTCCCATCACCTACAAAGGGGGCGTATACCGCCACGACATCGTCATCGATCTGATTGATGACCTTGGAGGATATATCGTCCAGAAACACATGCTTGCCCAGGAAGTGGTGCTGCAGTCCCTCGTCCCCAAGGATGACATCGAACTGATACGAAAGATCAGCCGTCCCCTCGCAGGGGAGGTGTTTGAGGCACCGCTGGTCGGCACCGAGATTGCCGTCATCAGTCCCAGTCTTGAGATCCATCACCTCCCGCACACCTCCTGTGATGTAGCAGAATATCTCAGGAGCGCCGGTGCAAAGACCAATATGATCGGTCTTGCCCGCGGGTTTGGCAAACGCATTGCCAACCTGAATATCGAGGAACGCGACATCATCAACGAGCATGACTGTGCGATAATGATGCTCGGGAACTTTGAGTCCTGCATTGAGCATAAGATGCCTGCCCTGCGCAGGGGAATTGATGTCCCCATCATTCTCACCGGGCGACCGTCCACGGAAGCCTTACAACGCATTATCGACCCACCGGTTGCCGGATATGTCGGTGGAATCGGGAGAATCGGTCACCGGATGAAACGGCAGGAAGGCGAAATAGACCGTCTTGACGCACTGGTCGATGAAGTGTCCGGCGTTCTCTCACGCAAACGTGAAGAGGTGGCAAAGGACCCGCTCTCTGTCAACCCTGCCCGCCTGATGGCAGTTCTTGATGATGCAATGGATATCACCGAACGCTCTACCCACCCCACACCGATCACCGTGCAGATTCGGGCACTGCGTGTCAAACTGCCCTATGACGTCTATGCTGATTCAATTGCAGCAATTGAGATTGAAAATGGTGTATTGATTGGGGACATCACCCACATTCTCCCGTCGCGTATGCGTGATTATATCCTGATCCGTATCAGACCGTTCTCTGAGACAAAAATAATGGTCTAAATAAGAAATTTTATCCCTATTTTCTGACAAACATCTGGTGGATACAGGAATGGCTCATACCGCGGATTTCGAAGAAACGCTTCAGGAAATTCTGAAACGAGGAACAGATACGGCATCAAAAGACTGGTTGGAGGGTATCAAAGATGAGTATGGGAGTGTCCCTCTGATCTACCAGAAGATGGCCAAAAAACCCGAAGTCCTGCTCTCACACCTGATGTTTAAGGATGCCATTGCTGAGACATCCTCTATCGATCCAAAGATGATCGAACTGATCAGTGTCGCAGTTGGCGCCGCACTCAACTGTAACCACTGTGTTGAATATCATATGAATTCTGCCCTCAAAAAAGGGGCAACAAAAGAGGAAATTTTGGAAGTGGTCCTCATTGCAGGGTCGCTTGCCCAGGCAGCAGTGCTTGCGGACGCCTACCGTATCATCGATGTCGGGACAAACGGGTGCGGGGCATCCTGTGAGATAAACGGGATCGGGCTAAAAAAGAACGGAGATTAATCTTTTCTCCGCTCATCTCTCTTTCTTTTTTGATCCTGTACAGAGCAGGAGAACGATACCACACCCCAGAGCGCAGACAAGAGGGTCCAGACCTGAACCCGCGGTGGTGGGTACCGCAGTGGCGGATACCGGTGCCAAATCCTGCGGTGTTTCCTGCGCCCCTTTCAGATCAGTTGGTGTTTCCTGTGGAGTAGGACCATCTCCGGAGAGGTTCGTTGCGGTATCCAACGGGGTCTCTTCTGCAGTATCTTCCGGACCCTTCACTGCATCCACACCGACCTCTCCTTCAGCGTCCTGATTCCCATTCCCTCCGGATATTTCTGCAGTGAGACCGGGACGGGTCAGCGTGACACCGATTGTCGCATATGGTGTGCCCAAAACATCATAGCGGTCAAGGGGTTGTGATGACACCCATACCAGATAGGTGCCGGCGTCCAGTGTCCCGCCTGTTCTGCCGGTGTTCCAGTCATACTCCCACACCCCGTCACTGACAGAAGCACGGGTAAAGGACGATGGAGTGCCAGAGGCAACCGGACTCGTGACACGGTCCAGTCTGACACCACCGGGGGCCAGATTCGGACCGGTCAAAAAGAGATACATCTCATCATATCCGCCACCTTTCCCGGAGAGGTGAACAGTCTCTCCAATCACTGCAGACGTCGCCGCAGCAACAGGCAGCGCCATGAAGGAAAGAAGGCCAATACCAACGAGAACACATGATATCATATTCCATTTACTCATTTCAACGTACCTCGTTTGTCCATTGCCGCTCGTCTGCCTAAAATATTCCTGCGGGTCTATCAATACTGATTAATGCAGGGGAGACCATACATGGAGACTATGACAGGACCCCGCACTCTGATTGCATATGCAACAAAATATGGGACCACACTCGCGATCGCAGAAGAAATTAAGGATGTCCTGAAGGAGTTTGGCATTGCATGCGACCTCATCAATGTGATGGAAACCGGGTCCATCGACGCCTATGATGCTGTTGTCATCGGAAGCCCGGTATATATGGGAAAGATGCTCATTGAAGCACGGGATTTCTGCCAGAAGTATATGCCCTTCCTTGCCGGAAAATGGGTCGCAATTTTTGTCGATGGTATCTCATGCTGTCCGCCCGGGGAATCGTCCGAACGGGCACTTTACGCCGCAATCGATGAAATGAGTGATTACGTACGCCCTGCAGAAAAAATGGCATTCGCAGGCGCTCTCAACCCGTCCGTTCTCAGCGAAGCGGATGCACAGATTGCGGATATGGTGCACCCGCCGGTTGGGGACTTCAGGGATCATGAAGCAATCAGAAACTGGGCACGGGAGATTGCATCGGCTATTATCGATAATGCTTAACGCCATATAAAAAAGGAGGTTTCTTAAAGAGAAACGATATACATTTCATATCTTCAGATATTGTTCGCGTAACCCCACACAAAGATCAGGTCGTCACCGGAGAAGAGAGGAGCATGCATAACAGAATACTTGTCATATACGCCACCAAATACGGTGCAACAGAAGGGATTGCCACCGCAATCGCAGAAGGTCTTCAAAATCAGGGTCGTGAAGTTGATGTACGAAATGTGAGGGACGTTTTTGATATCACGGGGTATAGTGCTGTCATCATCGGGAGCCCGATTTATTTTGGGAAGGTGCTCCCGGAACTGGTGGCATTCGTCAGTCTTCACAAGAACATGCTGCATGAAATTCCTGTACTCGGATTCCTCTCCGGATATTCACTGCTGGACATTTCTCCGGAGAAAAAACAGGCGGCAAATGCTGCGTTTGACCCGGTTCGTGAGCACATTGAACTCAGGGATATCGGGTACTTTGCAGGTAAGATCGTAGAAGAGAATCTTTCCTTTAAGGATAAGGCAGTACTGAAGATCATTGGTGCAAAACCGGGCGATTACCGCAACCGGGAAGCGGCCATCATCTGGGCACAGGGACTGGTTGATCTCTGCCTGCTCCAGCTCTGATCTTTTTTATCGTGTAAAAAAATTCTCGGCAGATATCATCACTCTATAGTCTATTGACGGCTCTATATGCATTCAGCTGAATATTTATCAGTCTCCTATTTCATTCTCTTATCTACATACACAAGGAGGTGAGAGCCAGATTATCGCGCACCAGAACGACACCCCGGGAATTCCGACATGTCAGAAACGCATCAATGCAATAGGTCTCCACCCGGATACGACTGTCCATAAGGCACCTTGAAAACGGCACCTGGAGAGCGTGACTGACATGCATTCCAGAGCACCATACGAACTATTGCATCCATTTCACCCCCACCACCATACCATTTACACCCCAACCATTTTTCCAGCTAATCCGTCCCACTATTCAGCCTGGAGCAGCGCGTATCCGGGACGAGGGGTATTCTGAATACCTGTGAGAAAAAGAGAGGAGGAGAGAGGACTCTGGAGGGAACCCTCAGATATCCCACCATACTCTCACGTTCAGAAGAAATCAGCAAGGGTCGTATGTGACGGGTCCATATCCTGCCACGACCACCCGACAGCTTCAATAATCCGCGATATCGGCTGTTCGACCGAACGGTTCAGCATCTTTTCCAGGTCGACAACAAACTCCTCCGGGATCTGATCCGCATACTCAAAACAGACCACATCGGTCTTTGGATACGGCCCGGTGACGGTCCTGATGTATACCCGTTTTGGCTTACTCCCGGAGACAAACCCGGTACCCAGATAGGTATTGGCATATTCCGCCCCCCGGACATGTGCGTCCTTCGTCTTGTAACTGTCAAGGGATTTGTTGATGCCGCCGGGAATACCGATCTCCTCAAGGGAATACTCACCCTTCCGGTACTTTTTGATCACACCGCCAAGGTATGACTTCACCGCCGCCTTTCCGGAGCCCCGCAAAATCAGCTCCATCACATGCTGCTGAACCTCCTTTGTCACCTGTGAGGAGTCCGAACGCTTCATCTCAAAGCCGACGATGTCGATCATGTCGACCTCTTTTCCCTCTTTCCATACCAGATGTCCCGCATACCGTTTCTTCCGTCCTGCCTGGAAGAACCGCCGGTATATCTTCTCAAATTTGATGGAGAAGTAATGTGTATCGGCGCCGAGCACCTCACGTGCAAAATCGCCGTAACTCTCATTGAGACGCTCCTCAATCGCCCGTGCCATTGCGATGGTCGCGTCCGTGTCTGCCACCGGCAGTTCAATCATGCAGGAATCGGTGTCCCCATAGAGCACACGGTATCCCATGCCGGTGATCACATCACGCGTATGGGCGATGATCGCACGCCCCACTGAGGTGACAGCAGAACCGATCTCACGGTCATAGAGACGGAACCGTGCATAGCCGGAGACACCATAGTAGGTGTTCATGATCACCTTGAGAACGTTCTGCTGGATGTCGTAGAGCAGATACTCGGGCGATCCATACTCAAAGGTATTGCGCAGTGCCTTCTTCTCATCACGCTCCACCAGCAGGTCTGCAATGATACTGCGTGTCAGTCCGTCCGGTGTTTTTCTAAACCGGATGCCATTGGGTGCATGCAGTTCGCCTGCAGGGTCCTTCGTCTCCATGGAGGCGTTGATGGTCATCATGCACATCGGGTACAGGGACTTCAGGTCAAGTACAACGACATTCTCCTTCACTCCCCGTGACGGGTCAAAGACCGTTGCCCCCTCAAACTCATCCCCGGCACCAAATCCCTTGGACGGGAGCACATATCTGCCGGACGCCTTTCGTAAGACAAAGATGTCAATGACATTCGACGAGTTGAGCGTCCGATCAAGGGGACATCCCACATACCGGGCAATCTCACGGTAGAACCCGATGATCGCATCCTTTGCATCAATCCCCACACAGAGTTCCACATCGCGGACGTTGTATGCGACAAGGTCCTGCGGATTGTTCCGCCAGAGGTCGCTCAGGGTGCCCGTATAGCGCACCTTGCCTTCCCCCAGTTCCTCTTCCCCGATCGCGTCCAGGCGGTATGACTCCTTGCGCGAACTCTGCATCTTCCGGTATCCGGAGAGGAGGTCGAAGAGGGCACGTCCCCGAAGCGGATTGCGGGCCCCGGCACCGGGGATCCGTGAGAGGGAATCGGGTGAAAGTCCGATTGCTTCCATGCGTTTCGTGATATAGCTGATATCAAAATCAACGAAGTTCCACCCGGACAGGATATCCGGATCGGTCTCACTGACATACGCAGCAAGACCGTTTAAGAGCGCACGTTCTGACGTATAGGTGATGATGCGATGATTGGGCATGACGGGGAGCGGCGCCTGACTCTCCGCCTGTCCCGGGGGGTGCAGATAGAGCGTCACATAGGCATCATCAAAGGAATCATGGCAGGTGATGCAGACGATCGCATCGCGACCGGGTTCCGGAAACCCCCGTTCGTCCTCACACTCGATATCCATCATACAGACCCGTGCCGGCGCATCCACTTCAGCCGGTGTGACTGCACGATAATCCACAGAGGTGCCGGGGGGGACGATGGCGCCGCCGGTCAACCCGCGGTCAATCAGGTAGCGTGTCGCAAAGGGGATGTCTGCTTCATAGTGTGGTTCATAATAGTCACGCACCTCACGGACATCACCCGGCGAACGGGTGTAAATCCTCCGGAGCGTTTCCCCGCGAATAGAGGTATACGTCGCAGTGGTGTCCACCTCCGTCTTTGGATGGGGAGGCATGGAGTCGGCCTTCTCCCGGGTTGCGTAGAAGTACGGGCGAAACCCGGTCACTTCAATTTGGTGGGCGGTGCCGGAAGGGTCACGCCCGAAGATATAGACCACCGGGCCGTCCGGTGTATTTGCATACTCAACCTGATTTATCGCGAGATGGACTGCTTCACTGGCATCCATCGTCATTCATTCACCCTGCGAGAGAGCGTGCAGGATGCCTCCGCCGCTTCCATAAAGTGCGCCTCTTCCCAGACGTCCAGGTCCCATTCGATGATCTCTTCAATACCCTCACGCCCGACACGTGCCGGTACACCAAGGGAACAGCCGGAGGCACCGTATTCACCGTCTAAGATACAGGATACCGGCAGTACGGCGTGAGTGTCTTCCGCAACAGCACGGATGAGGTTTGCGATATGCCAGGCAGGCCCGAAGACGGTCCCGCCCTTGCCCCGGATCACCTCCATACTTGACGTGCGCATCTTTGCAAGAATGGCATCGCGCGTATCTGTCGGCACATCCTCCGGCAAACACGAGAAGAGCGGCACCTGGTGTTCTCCATGTTCACCCAGCACCCAGGGGACACCGGAGATCCCATACTCCTTCAGGTAGCCGCCATACCGGGCGGAATCAAGCTGCCCCCCAAAACCGACGCACCGTTCCCGCGGAATGTTGCAGTGACGGTGAAAGTAAAAATTATTCACATCCATCGGATTTGTTATTGTTATAAGGACACCGGCATAGCCGTCCAGATATGCACTGCATTCGTCTGCTGCGGGAAGATTCACCGAGAGCAGATCTGCACGTGTCCTGACATCAGGCGTCCGTGGCCTGCCTGCGGCAAAGACAGCAATATCAGCCCCGCTGATATCTTCAGGGTCCGTTGAGACAGAGAGGTCTATACCGGTATGGAGGATATCAAGCATCTGGGCACGGGAGAGGGCAGTATCGATATCATAGAGACATATCTCATCTGCGATTCCCAGGACAGAAGCGAGGTACGCCACCTCACCGCCAATCTTTCCGACACCCATCACCGAGAGGCTGGTCATGGATCAGTTATGGGTATGCTAATAATAAATAACTACAATTTTTAACCAGATGGTGACGTTAATTCCGGGCGATGTAACCGTGGGCGGCGTCAGGCTGCAGAACCACTGCATCCTCGCAGCAGGCGTGCTGGGAACAACCGGCGCATCCCTTGCACGGATGCTCAGTGCAGGGGCAGGCGGGGTCGTGACAAAGTCAATCGGGCCCGAACCAAAAGAAGGGCACAAAGGCCCCTGTGTAGCAGTCCTGGACGGTGCGGTGATGAACGCGATGGGCCTTCCCAACCCGTCCCGGGAATTTCTGGGAGAACTCGACGGGCTGCGGGATGCCCCCGTCATCGCATCCATCTTCGGCGGCACCCCCGAGGAGTTCGGGGAAGTCGCGGACTGGTTTGCGGGCCGGGTGCAGGCGCTTGAACTCAACCTCTCCTGCCCGCACGCAGAAGGATATGGCGCGGCTGTGGGCGCGGACCCCGACATGGTTGAGGCTTGCACGCGGATGGCCAAACATACCGGCCTTCCGGTATGGGTAAAACTCACCCCGAACGTGACCAACATCACCGAGATCGGTCTTGCGGCAGAGCGCGGCGGGGCGGATGCGATTGTGGCGGTGAACACGGTGAAAGGGATGCGGATATCAACAAATTTCAGGCGACCGGTCTTAGGAAATGGTATGGGCGGCCTCTCCGGCCCTGCAATCTTTCCGGTGGCCGTCCGGTGTGTATGGGAACTCTATGAGTCCTGTGAGATCCCCATCATCGGGTGCGGAGGGATATCAAATGCAGACAATGTGGTGGAGATGATGATGGCTGGAGCATCAGCGGTGGAAGTCGGCAGTGCGGTCGTGGATGATGTCGACATATTCCGGAATATCGCAGAGAACCTGTACCGGCAGGACGGGGGCGAACGCCCGGAAGATATCGTGGGGTGTGCCCATGTTTGAGATCCCGTCGGTCCCGGTGACGATCACCGACATCATCGAGGAGTCCCCGTCCATCCGGACATTCGTCTTCTCCAAACGGTTCCCGGCAGAACCCGGCCATTTCTGCATGGTCTGGGTGCCCGGTACCGATGAGATACCCATGGGATTTTCCGCACAGAATGCCATTACCG
>Ga0272441_10001523_pt1 | contig 49399 bp, 50 predicted proteins | sample SSMProp6N_FD_193582 | JGI IMG/M metagenome (GOLD analysis project Ga0272441, IMG submission 193582) | Marine sediment archaeal communities from Little Sippewissett salt marsh, Falmouth, MA, United States - SSM-Prop-6N | ecosystem: Environmental > Aquatic > Marine > Wetlands > Sediment ... | reverse complement strand
TATGACGATCGAGTATCGGATGGCGGAGTACGACGACTTCGACGTCGAGCGGGTCGTCGAGATAACGCGTGCGATCCGGCCCGACGACTACGAATCAGTTGCCGCTCTCGATGATTGGCACGACGCCCAGCTCGAAGCGGGTCGGCTGTCGGTGAACTGGCTGGTCTCGGTCGACGGCCAGATCGTCGGCTCGGCGTACGTCGGCCAGTCCACATGGCTGCCGCCAACCACCATGGTGCTCCGGGTGGCGGTCCATCCCGACCACCAGGGACGGGGCTACGGGCGAGCGCTGCTCGAACGCGCCGAGAACACGGCAGGGGAGCGAAGAGGCGAGCGGACCTTCACCTGGACTGAGGAGACGTGGCCCCGATCGATGCAGTTCCTCGAACGTGCCGGGTATGGCGTGGTCGAGCGCAGATGGGAATCGACGCTGGATCTCTCCCGGTGCGATCTCGGGAGACTCCAGGATGCGGTTGATCGAGTCGTCGCGAGCGGTGTCCGCATCGTCTCGGTGGCTTCGCTCTCTGCCGAGCGCGCCGACTGGAAGCGCGATCTTCACCGCCTCTACTCCGACGTCGAGAAGGATGTTCCTGCTCCCTTCCCAAATCAGGAAACGCCGTTCGAGGACTTCGAGATCTTGAGCCTCGGCCGTCGGTTTGTTGGCGACGGGTTCTTCATTGCACTCGACGGCGACGAACTCGTCGGGCTGACGGAGCTACAGCTTGTCGACGACGTGCCCAACGCGATCGAACAGAACCTCACGGGGGTTCGCGCTGACTATCGGGGTCGTGGGATCGCCCTTGCCCTCAAGTCGCGGGCCGCGATCTGGGCCGCGCAATCCGGATTCACGTCGATCCGGACACAGAATGCCCAGTCGAACGGTGCCATGCTCGCCGTCAACGACCGGCTCGGGTTCAGTCGGGATCGCGCCACGATCGAGTACCTCAAGAACCTGTAGGCCAGGAGCCTTGGGTCGGTCGTTGTGCATGGCGAGGTCAGCACCGCCAACACCGGCAAAGGGGAGCTGGCTTCGGCTCCACACTGCTACGAGCAGGCATGAGGGGCAGACCGAGACGGGACGCCCATCTACTTGGAGACAGAGACGGAAGGCAATGTCCGTTTCTGTGCTCAACGCTCAGCGGCCCAGATCGGTCATGGGCCCTGTTGTGGGCGCGCCATGAACCAGAGCGGCAAGTTCAATCCGGTGGCGACGCCCTGCTCGACGACGTCGAAGGCGAGATGTGCGTGAACGGCCCGCTGACATTGCCGGAATGTCTGGTATACCATACATGATGTAAAGTAAACCAAGCACTCTGGAGCCCGACATGACATTTGAGGAGAAGAGCACTTGGATCGTGGCCACCGTCACGTTGCTCGTCTACGGCTGGTACTTCGCCAAGATCCTCGGCGACGCAGCGACCACTCCCGTCAGCGAGATCGACTATCAGACCCTCCTCTTGGTGATGGTCGGAGTACTTGTTGTCCTCCTGATCGTCAGCCACGTCGTGATCGCAGCGGTGACCGCAGGTGGTGCCGGTGGCATCGAGGGATCGGATGAACGCGATCAGAAGATTGACCGGTCTGGTGAGTACGTCGGCGGATACGTTGTTGGGGCGGGCATGCTCGTCGTCATGGTCCTTGCCATGGTCGAGGCGGAGTACTTCTGGATCGCGAATGCCGCGCTCGGCATCCTCGTGCTTGGTGAGCTCGTCACCTCTGGTACGAAGATCATCCTGTACCGCAGGGGGTTCTAGCTTGGCTCGCAAGAACCGGGTGGCGAATTCGGTGAGAGCTCATCGCTTCAACGCAGGCGAGATGACCCAGGCCGAACTCGCCTCACGATGTGGTGTGACGCGGCAGACGATCATTGCCATCGAGCAAGGTCGGTTCACACCATCGCTCGAGACTGCTTTCAAGATCGCCGAGGCCTTCGAAGTACGACTCGATGACGTCTTCGAGTACCACGACGACTGATGGACCCCACCTCGGCAGGCGAGAATCGGCTGCCGTATGCGGCTGCCCGACCACTCAGGACCCCAACTGATACGATCCCCGGATGGGCTATGTGACGATCGAGGAACCGTTTGCGAGGCCACCGGAGCGCAGTGAGTTCGGCATCGCCGGCGACTGGTCAGACGAACCGGTGGTCGCCGCGGACGCGGACTATGGCGAGCTGTCGTGGCAGAAGCTGGACTCCGCCATCATTGATCTCGCAGAACTGTCACGCCTTGAGATCGATCGATGTCACCTGAGGAACGTGACCCTTGAAAGTTCGGAGGGAACCGAAGTGGTCCTCTCCGAGTCGATCGTCGAGGGATCCGACCTCAGTCGGCTTCGGGTGCTCAGCGCTACGGAGTGCCTCCTCAGCGGTGCCAAGCTGGTAGGAACCGACTTCTCGGGCGCCTTGGTGAGAGATACCGGGTTTGACGGCTGTGTTCTTCGGCTCGCGAACCTGCGGATGTCGAAGCTCCAACGCGTGGCCTTCTCAGGCTGCACGATCGAGGAGCTGGATGCCTACGGCGCTGAATTTGAGGACGTCACGTTCAACGATTGCACGTTGTCCGCTTTCAGCATCGACCAGGTCAGGGCACTACGTGTGGATCTACGGGGGGGCACCGCAGTCGGGTTGACCGGGGTGGGGAGGCTCGATGGCTTTCTTGTTTCCGAGCACCAGCTGTTTGCACTCGCTCCGCAACTTGCCGACGTAGCCGGACTGAGTGTCCACGACAAGACGTGACCGCTCGGCTAGAGAAGCGACGCTTCTTGATGCAGCGGGACAACTGAGTGGCTTGAGTCCGGGCCCATTCATGCCGAGACCACGCAGAGTTGTACGACGCACAGCACGCCGCGTCAGCCGTCGCCGCTAGCCCACGCCCGACTACACAATCGAGACTGAACGAAGGGGCGCTCGTCAAAGGCGCGCGCCCCTTCGCGTGGCTCTGTCTGCTCCGCCGGGATTTGTTCCCGTGTCGTGTGATACTCGATCTGTGATCCGTCCGTATGACAACGATGACCTCGGCCAGGTACTCGATGCCTGGTATCTCGCATCTCTGCAGGCCCACTCGTTCCTGAACGAGGGCTTCTTCGAGGCCGAACGCGAGTTGCTCGCGGACCGGTGGCTTCCGTCGTCGGACACGTGGGTGTTCGAGATCGGTGGGCATGTGGTGGGATTTGTGTCGATGGTCGGCAACGAGGTCGGAGGGATATTCGTCGCTCCCAACCGCCAGAACCGAGGTGTGGGACGCGCGCTCCTGGACCACGTTGCGGCCACTCGTCCGTACCTCGAAGTAGAGGTCTTCAACGCCAACACCATGGGGCGGAGGTTCTACAACGCCTACGGCTTCCGAGTAGTGGGGGAGGGCCTCGACGACACAACCGGGTTCCCCGTGCTCCGGCTCCGAATCGATTGTTCAGGTGACGCTGCAGGCTGAGCAGGCGAACGCTAGAAGCTGTGAGGCGGTCACCTTGCGGCCGGTACCTCGACGAGTTCGATTGCGCCCTTCCCCGAAGCTTTGGCAACGTAGAGAGCCTGGTCTGCATATCGCAGGGCGTCGGCCAGCTCTCCGCCGGCGACGAGGGCAACACCGATAGAGCAGCCGATCGGTCCGTCCGGCTCGTGGACGAGACCCGTCCGGAGCCGCTCGAGGGCGGCGGCAGCCGACGGAGCGTCCACGCCGGGGAGGATCAGAGCGAACTCGTCGCCTCCCACTCGGGCCGCAACGTCTGCGGAGCGAAGGATCCGGCGGGTGGTCGCGGCGAATCGGCGCAGGACCAGATCACCCCCTGCGTGGCCCAGCTGGTCGTTGATGAGTTTGAAGTTGTCGATGTCGATCAGGGCAAGAGCGAGGGGAGAACCTGTGCGGTCGGCCCGGGCAAGCTCACGACGAGCCAGGTCCTCGAAGGCACGCCGGTTCGGGAGACCAGTCAGCGAGTCCGTGAGGGCAAGACTCGTTTGACGCTCGACTGCGCCCTGCAGGCGATCTAACACGTAGGAGAAGAGGCTGAAGAAGCCGAAGCGCGCGGTTGCGTTCCAAAACGGAATGAGCGGGTTGCTATAGGTAGTTCCTGACCCCAGATCGATCGCCAACCAGGCCAGGGCGGCGATGACCGCAGCCACCTGTCCAGCTGCTCCCCTCCACCGGAATGAGACCAGCGCCACCGGAAGGAGGTAGAACAATGAGATGGAGAGCTCCGAGCCGGTGGCTTTGTCGATAGCGGCGACGAGCAGAAACAAGATGACCACGACGAGTACAGCTCGGGTTGGCGGCAATGCTTGAAAGCGCTTGATAGCGGGCCGTTCCATGAACGCGCGAATCGGCTAAGTTGCGATCGCTATTGAGGCATTCCCCGGACCTTGGCGGACCCACTGTCACTGTTTCGATGGCTGGCGTCGGAATCTTGATCAACATACGTTCCGGTCACCGCCAACGGTGTCCGACCTGGCCCACCAGCAGTGTGGATCAAATCCGTCGGATTGAGGCAGCGGGACATCGATGCGCTGCTGGTCCGACCGCAGGGACCTAGGCGTGGAGGTACGCGAGCTGCCCAAGTCCGAGCGCTGCGACAAACACGTAGAACACAACCAAAGTCGAGAGCAGCACGACCGGCCGCCGGGTGTTGACCCGTGGGGCGAGAACGATCACCACGAGCGGGAGACCAACCTTCAAGAGGACCATCCAGCCTGTGCCGACCAATGGGGCCACGAGCGGGTTGAGTTCGACGGCGCCGAAATCTCCTACGAGGATGTTTGTGGCCACGGTGTCGAGGACATTCAATACGAGAAGAGCGAGAGCGAGGACAACCGCGAGCCGGCGGAGTCCCGGGAGTTTGCGGTCGTCGACGCGACCGCTAGATGCCAGCTGCCCCAGACTCATTCCGGATGCCTTCCCTCTCTGCCCCAAGGCGCCGCCCAGCGCCCACTGCGACCCTACCCGGCGATTGTCGCGACGGCAAGAGTCACCCGAAGGCTGCGTGCGCTGCGCATCCGGTGGTTCCTCGCAGCGGTTCGGAGAGTCGGACGATTGCCAGTCGCTCGAACGTGTCCGTGCCCTCAGGGTCGCCTCAGGGTCGCGCGAGGGGAATACCCGATACCGCCCAACGGGGCCCTGATGCACGATGAATACATCAGACACATCTTGAAAGGAGATGACCAGAAATGACAACCACACAACCCACAATGCTTGCTCCAGCGACGGAGATCGACGCCGAGGCGAAGCGATGGGCAGCTATGAGCCACCTCTCGGCCTTCGCGATGTTTCTTGGGATCCCGACCTTGATCGGCCCGCTGGTGGTTTGGCTGTGGAAACGAGACATCCCGTATGTCGACGAACAAGGTAAGGAGGCCCTGAACTTCAACATCTCGTTCCTGCTCTACGGCATCGCCTCGGCGCTGCTGATCATCGTTCTGGTCGGCCTCCTGCTGCTCCCGATCGTCTTCGTGACGTGGTTCGTGTTGGTGATCGTGGCATCTGTGAAAGCGTCGGCGGGCGAGGACTACCGGTACCCGCTCACGATCCGCTTCATCAGGTGACACCGGCTGGAGCCGAGAGGCCAACCATTGCCACGGTGCGAAACCCCGAGCGTCTGATGCTCGGGGTTTCTGCTTGGGTGGGGCTCTCTCCATCGCACCCGGGTTGCCGGCGTCGGGTCTGTGGGTGGGTGTGGGCAGGGTGCCCACATGTGGCGCGAGCCAGAAGGACTTGAGTCCTGGAGCATTTCTGCCGAGGAGGTCTAGCTGGAGCTTCCCGGGAAGGGGTTGTGCTTTGCCGCTCTGGAGAGCAGGAGCCTCGCGTTCTGAAGATGAACAGGACCGCGGTGCAGTCGTGGTGGTTGCCGGGTCCATTCGGAGCCCGAAGGAGACCGACGCGCTCAGCGTGACGCTGACTATCGGGGACACCGAGATCACAATGCGCGCCGAGGGCACGGAGCTTGGTGGGTGGCCTGCCGAGGCGGTGGACGTCCGCCGTATTGACGCAACAGCATTCGAATTCGTCGCAGAAGGTGATCGGATGATCTTCATCCCGGAGGACCCGTCCACCTTTGCTAGCAGTCCAGTCGTCGTCGCTCGCGGCACACGCACCGAAAGCCGCACGGGCCGCGCGCCCACGAGACAACGCGGCGGTGCCAGACCGACGATCGCTGGGGAACCGGCGTCACCGAGGAGCGAAAGACGCTCACGGCGGCGGGCGGCGAAGAGATCGGACAAGGAGAGCCATGCCAAGCCGTCGCGTCGCCTCCGCAAGGCCAAACCTGAAGCCGCCCGCGTCGATGAGCCCTCCGTGGTTCCGCCCGCCGATCCCGAACCGATCGACGCCGCTCTCGAAGAGAAGCATCCAGTGCCGGACCCGGCACCCGCCGAGGTCGTTGCCACGGAACCCACAGGGAAGAGCAACGGCGCGTGGATTCGGCTGATCGACATCGCCCGCAGGTACGACACGTTCGGCCTTGATCGTGTGCCGATCGACGAGAGCCTCCGAGGTCAGGAACACCAGCACACCTGGGATCACCGGGTGGCGGCGACGTCCGGACTCGGGAAACACATCTGCACCATCTGCGGAGCTATCAGGCGCTAGCAGTCGAGTCGCGACACGGCGGCCGTCCGTAGAGCTTCGGTGTTGGCGGGGCGGTGCGCGGTGCCGGCGGTCGTATGTGAATCACCTCGCGAACAGTCGCCGTGCTCCGCGCGCTGGTGAAGCGGGCCGTCGGGACTCCGCCCCCACGCCGGTGATTCCTCGCGTAGGGTTTCGGGACCGGGATCAGAGGGAGGATCAACATGGGTTGGAAGAACACCGTTCTTTGGGTGCTGCAGTGGCTCTTCGGCGTCTACTTCATCGCTATCGGGGTCATGCACTTCATTGTCCCTGAAGGCCTGCCTGGGCCGATGGAGTGGATGTACGATCTCAGCGACACCGTGCATGTCGTGGTCGGGATCGCCGAAATCCTCGGCGGCATCGGGCTGATCGTGCCGAGCCTCACGCGCATCCAACCGCAGTTGACGGTCTACGCCGCAGCTGGACTGGTGTTGGTGATGATTGGAGCGGTCGTGTTCCACATCGACCGTGGTGAAGGCGCCTCAGTGGGCACGAACGTGATCATCGGAGCGGTTCTCGCCTTCATAGCGTATGGACGTTGGAAGGTCGCTCCCATCCAACCGCGCCAGTAGCGCTGATCCAATACGGCCGCATCGAAAGCTGCGCCATCCGTTCCGGCATGGGTCGAGGTTGGTTCGCTGGCGCGCCTCAGCGGCGTTGTGCCGATTCGGGTCTATACGCCTCGAAGCTACTGACCTTCGCGACAAGGGGCCGATGGACCAGCAGTATGGCGATTTCCGTCTCGTCGACGCCGCCCCGTGTGTCGTCGATGGCAATGAACACGTCTGCATGTTCACCGCAGTACGCCTCATCCGTTTCGTCGAGCGTCAGGGCCGGACGATCACAGACAACGCAGGTCTTGCGGTAGATCGGTGCCCTCGAAGCCATACAGAGATGATCGCCGTCCAACGATCGAGATGCGAGACACATAACCACGGCGCATCGTGGGACTAGACACCGTCAGAGTCGAAGAGAGGCTGGAGGCCAACCGTCGAAACCAATACCCCGCCCTCCGGCTTGGTATCGACTGTTCGCCCGCCTGAGGGCCTTCAGACCTGTTGGACTGTGGTCACGTCTGTCGGGCGCGTAACCGTCGTTGCATCCCGAGGACGCCCACGAACGCCATGGCGACGGTGATTCCGATCTTTGTGAAGTCCAGCACCGGCTTGACCTGGATTCCGTCGGGCGACACCCTGATCACGGCGACGGGGCGTCCTTGTGAGGCACCGCCTCCTCCTCCACCACTCCCGGCACCGGGTTCGCCGTCCGTGGAACCGTATCCACTGCCGAAGCCGAAGCCGCCGGCGCGCTCCCACGCGGACGCCGTGAACACGAGACTGTCGCCAACGGTTTCTGGCTTCGAGAAGATCGTCCCGGGTTTCGCTTCGCCGAATATCGCGGTCAGCTGCGGGGTCACATCGGGGCTCTCTGGCTCTTCGAAATCCGTCACCTGGGGTACCTCCTCGTGATACAAGCGGCCAATGCGACAAGGAGTGGCACCACGCGGGCGACGACTCCATAGTCGCGGATAGGGTGGATGTGGTCGGCGTCACCAAGCGAGACGTGGCCGGGTCGTCGGTACGTCCATGCGACCGCATGTGGCGGCCGACCAAGTTGCAGCGTGGTTTCACGGCTGGTCAAGCGAACCGGCTGCCCGGCAAACTCGAACGACGACTCATTGATCTGGCGACTGCGCGCGCGGAGCATGTTGCAATCCTACGCCCGCACCGCCGGGCGTCCAGTGTCGATCTCCACGCCGAGCGATCCAGCTCCACCTCCTGCCCTGAGGCGCCGCACGGGCCGGTGCCTAGGAATCGGAACTCGGTGCTGGTCGGTACACGTCGTTGGGGTTCTCCGGGTACCCATCACAGCCGAGGAACACACTGAATACCTCTTTGAGGTCACTGGGAATCCAGGGCGTCTCGGAGAGGTCGCCTCGCTGTTCGGCGATGGTGTTCAATTCGGCGCGGAAGTCAAAGCAATCCTGCCTGTCCTTGGCAAGCGCAGCCCGGTAGGCGCTCATCTCAGAGCTGTCGGAGAGCTCATCCCAATTGCCGGCGGTTCCTGCCCGGACGGCGAGCGCCTCCTGAGCGGAGATGAAACCCTCGCCGAACGTGAAGAAGCGGTCGTGGAACTCAGCGACCTGGTCTGGCGGGTCTATGGCGGCAATCGACTCCTCGACCTCAGCCTCTATCTGTCTCACCTGTTCGAGGGCCACCTGCAGATCCTGTGGGGTGAAGTCTTCGATCTGTTGCGGTTCGGCGATGAGGACCGCCCCCTGCGGGCTCGCTACAAGAACCCCGTACTGCTGGCTTGCCCGATCCACGACGACGCCGACGCGCTCGGTGTAGTCGGACATCGACAACTCTCCGCCGCCGCATGATGCAGCAAGCACGGCCAGCAGGGCGACAACTAGGACGTGGCGCAAAGAGATCCTCCAATCGGATTCCAGCGTACTCATGCCGGACGGGCGTCCAAGTGCGCGCCACCGCTTCCCATGCGGCGGACGAAGGGTTGCGGGGGCCGGCGATGTCTAGCATCGGGCAGGGTTGAGTCGATGGTCGGAGGTCCTTCATGCGCGTGATCGAATTCGGGGACCAATCGGCGATGCTGGTGACGCACGCAGAGCGTCCCGACCTCGAGGACCAGGCACAGGGGGAGGACTTCCTCTCCCAGTGGCCGACATTCATGTTCCACGATCCGGTTGCCGACGAGCACTACCCGATCATGTACGAGCGGTGCCCCGAGTTCCAGTTCTACCTCATCGACAACGCCGGATCCTTGCTGGCCAACGGCAACAGCATTCCTCTCGCGTGGGACGGCTCGCTGAAGGATCTGCCGACCGGGTGGGACGAGGCGCTCGTCAGAGGGTCCCTCGGGGCGCAAGACGGCACAGCTCCGGCAGTCCTGTGTGCGCTACAAGCCACCGTGTCCTCGCGCTGCGGCGGTCGTGGGCTCGGTTCGTCCCTCGTCAATGCGATGAAGCTCCTGGCCCGGGCCGCGAGCCTGGAGTCGCTGATCGCGCCGGTACGGCCATCGCTCAAGGCGGAGTATCCGCTGATACCGATCGACGACTATGTCGCATGGAGGAGGGAGGATGGACTCTTCTTCGATCCGTGGTTGCGGGTCCACGAACGACTTGGGGCCGGCGTCCTCGCAATCGCCCCCGAGTCCATGAAGATCCCCGGATCAAGAACGGACTGGGAAACGTGGACGGGACTCAACTTCGCCGCATCCGGCGCCTACGTCGTGGACGGTGCAATTGCTCCGGTCGTGTTCGACGCGGATGCCGACCTGGGTGTCTACATCGAACCCAACGTGTGGATGCTGCACCGTCTGCAACGCGGAGGTACGGGTCAGTGAGACACGAGTGTCGAGGATGTGGGGGTCTTTGTCTCTCCCACGGAGTGGGGGAGATGCGGCCGGACGGATGTCCGGTCGCAGAGGGGGCTTCTCGCTGCCCGGCAGGCCTCATCTGCGCGATTCAGCCTCCCAGAGCCCTCTCCGCATCCGAGCTTCGCTCGGCCGCGCCTCTCCCACCTTCGGCGGGAGAGGCAATTGCCACTCCGGTGCGGTGTCTGTCGCGTCAACAACGTTCCCGAGCAGAACACGGAGGGAGGAATCCGAAGAGGGAGAGGAATCGGATTGAACGGGCCAGAGTCTGGGTGACACACCAAATCGGCGACGAGCCAGTCGCAACAGAGCCTCCGCTGAGATGAGTGCACTCAGGTCCATGGATTCAGGCGTTAGCCGGGGACCGGCAGAACGTCCGAGTCCGACGACCGAGCGGCCAGGACGAGACCGAGAACGATCAGGGCGATGCCGACCCACGCCAAGAGATCGGGCCTCTCGGCGAGCACCACAACACCGAGCACGGTTGCCGTGACCGGCTCGGCGAGAGACAGCGTCGCGGCAGTGCTCGAGTCTGTGGAGCGGAGTCCCGAGGTGAAGAGCAGATACGCGACCGCCAGCGTTGCGAGGCCCAGCCACAAAACCATCGTCATACCCTCAACGGTGCCAACGAACGTCAGATCCTGAGAGAGCGCCACCGGGAGCAGCATCACGGATGCCAGGCCGAAGACGGCAGATGTTGAACGGCGGACCGAGCCGAGGCGGGCGAGGCGGGCAGCGCTCACGAGATAGGTGGCGTATGAGAGCCCGGCGGCGAGCGACAGCAGCACGCCGGTGCCGTCGACGGCAACATCCGTTGTTGAGATAGCGAGTACAGCGAGGCCGACGATCGCCGGAATCGTCGCGATGATCCATCTTCGATCCGGCGGCGTCCCCGTGAGAATCGACTCGATTACACTGACGAACACCGCTGCAGACCCAAGAGCGAGGAGTGTCCCAACCGCAACACCGGTGCGGTCCACACCCGAAAAGAAGAACAACTGGAACGCTGCGACTCCTACCGCCGCGAACAGCGTCGCCGGGCGGACCAACCACTCCCATCCGGGCTCGGACGTTGTGAAGATGGCAAGGGCGATCAGCACCGCAGCTCCCGTCAGGAGCCGCAGCGATCCCACGGCGAGCGGACTGGCCGCTTCGGGTCCCAACGCCTGGGCCGTCCCCGTGGTGCCCCACAAGACCGCGGCAAACAAGATCAGCCAGATGCCACGCATCGGCGGAGCGTACAACGGCAGCGACCGAGGATGCCGCCGCGTCATGCCGAGATCTGACAGCGGACCGTCCATGCTGAAGTGTGGTTGCCGCCGGCTCGAGTGATTCCTCTGTTGGGGTGACTCGCTCCGGAATGACCTACGGGCTGTGTCGCTATTCGTCGGGGTCCTCGCCGCGCGCTTGGCCAATCGCGGTGCCTACCGCAACGCCGACAGCGATTCCAACGCCGATCCATACGGCACTCCCGGTTGCTGCGGTCAACGCTGTGCCCACGCCCGCACCGATCGCAATACCGATTCCTGCTCCGATTCCTGCACGTTGCTTGTCCGCCATGCACGAGAAGGTAGGGCCCATCGAGATCAAAGGTCGACGTGATTCGGCGCGCTCGGCTAGGCGATCCGTGCGAGGTACGTGAACTCAAGGAGTTCTTCTCGAAACGCCCGCTGAACGGCGCCAGCGGGTAGCTGCAGCGGAGGGTGAGTCAATCCGAGCCCCCACCTTGCGTACGCCGCGTAGGGTTGGGTGTGATCGTTCATTCAGACCGGGGAGGGTCACCGTGAGAATTCGACTTTTGCTTGGCGCGTCACTGGCGGTTGTTCTCGTCGCTTCCAGCTGCAGCTCGTCGAGTGACGACAGCACGACGACGTCCGCGGCCGGCGAGGCATCGACCACCACATCGGCGGCCGAAACAACAACCACAACAACTGCAGCACCGACGACGACCACAACTGCTACATCGACGACGACCACAACTGCCGCTCTCACCACCACGGAGGGTTCGGACACCGGTGTGCCCGCGACGCCGATTGTCGGTGTCCTTTCCGCCTACGGTCCCGGTGGGGAGTCAATGTTCCCTGCCGGGTCGGTCGAGGCGCATTGGTACCAATGGGACGGGCTGTATGTCGTGCTGTACCGAGGATTCGACGCTGCGAGCGGTGAACCGATCTGCGCCGGCAACTCGATTCTCGAGACGGACGGCCAGTTCGAGTACATCTCCAATTCGCCGCACGAGGGAACCGTGGCTGAGATCTGCGACGGCGTGCCGAAGTTGGCAGACGCTCCATCCGGCGTGTACTCATGTGGATCACTGTTGTACTACCTGACGGAGATACCCACCGAAACGGTCGGGACGCTCTTTGGAACCCTTGAGATCGTAAGAGCCGGTGTCGGTGATGGACAGAGTTCGATCGCAGAGTCCGACATCGCGTCAACGCCGGAATTCGAGCCCGGGCTCGCCTCCTACGAGCTACCACCGAGCGACGTTGACAACGGGGGTACGGTCGTGTGTAGCTAGCGCTGCACCGCGCACACGAGGCCGAGCGTGCACGCTTCGCAGATCCGCTCGAGCTGCACGCCGATGGTGTCGTAGGAGAGAGCGGTCGGTCCCTCGAACCCCGAGTCGGTTCCGACGAACACACTCCGGGTTCCTGAGCAGTCGGTCGTGGCTGTGAGGTTGAGGCGCGCGGCGTCGAGCGCCTCGAGGGCATATCTTCGCTCTCGACTTCGGAATCGACATGATGGCGATTTCGATCTCAGCCCTGATACTTGGTGCCCTTGCTCAGACCGTCGCCATCCGACCGCTCCTTGTCGGGCTCGGTGTTGTGGCCATTGTCTTCGGGCTCACGTGGATTGTTCTCACCCGACCGCTCTGGGCCGACTTGGACACGGCGCCAGAAGAGGGCTGATTGCCCGTGACCAGAACGGGCCACCCGGTCTTCCTTCTGTCCATGGATCTGAGTCTGGGATTAGTCTCGCGCCATCTACGGAGGCCCTTCTGCAATCAGACCCATCGACGAGCCAAACGATGATGACCGCATCTCGCGACGTTCCCCTGAGCTTTGGATCCACAGTCCTGCGGCGGCCGACGTTTGGTGGCCTTGTCGGAGCTTTGGTCTTCTTCTGGTTCTCACTGGGGCCTTCGCTCCTGCCGCGGTGGTGGGTGATGCAAGCGGTGATCACGGGTCTCACATCCGCTATCGGCTATCTGATCGGAACAACGGTCGAATCCGGAGTCCGAGCCATCCTGCAGCGAGTCGGCAACGCGACGGTGTCTCGTCGGGTTGCGAAGAGCGCATGGGTCGGCCTCGGGGTATTGGGTATTGTCGCCATCGGCATCGGGCTGGCCCGCTGGCCCACGGTCCAGAATGCCTCGCGAGACCTCGTCGGCCTCGAGCACATCTCGTGGACGTTGGTGTTTGGCATCACATTGGTAGCGGCGGTGCTCTTCCTCGTCGGTGTGGTGCTGGGGCGCGTTGCACTCTTCTTGGTCAGGATGGCCGAGAGATTCGCGCAGCGGTTCATGCCACGAGTAGTCGCCTGGGTCGCGACGATCGTTGTGGTCGTCGTGGTGGTTGTGTTCCTGAGCGTTGATGTCGTTGGGAAGGGACTCATCGGATTCGTCGACACGCGTTTTGGTGCAGCGGATACGGGCACGGCTCCCGGCGTCCAGAAACCGGTGGCTGCGGAGTACTCCGGTAGCCCGGAGTCCATCGTGGGCTGGGACACCCTCGGGCTCGAAGGTCGCAACTTCGTAGCGGGTGCCCCGACGCCACAGCAGATTGAGGCCTTCTCCGGAAGCGGTTCATCGCTCGCGCCGATTCGTGTCTACGCCGGCCTGGATTCCGCGGCGACACTCGAACAACGAGCCGCCCTCGTGGTTCTCGAACTCGACCGAACCGACGCGGCAGAACGTGAGGCGGTCATCGTTGTGACCACAACGGGGACCGGTTGGGTAGATCCCGACGCGGCTGACGCGATCGAATACATGTACGACGGCGACACCGCGATCGCCGCGATGCAGTACTCCTTCCTCCCGAGCTGGATCCAGTTCCTCGTCGGAACCGAACTCGCTGGGGAAGCTGGAGCTGCCATCAACGCTGCTGTCTACGACTGGTGGCTGGCCCTGGAGGAGCCGCGCCCGAAGCTCCTTCTCTTCGGCGAGAGCCTCGGATCGCTCGGGCTCGAGACCGCGCTCGCCGGAGGTTCGATCGAAGAATCTCTCAGCACTCTGAGCCGATCCGATGGAGTGCTGATGACGGGCCCCACGGCCTCCAACCCTATTTGGCAGCAGCTTTCGGAGGTTCGCGACCCTTCGTCGCCGGTGTGGAAGCCGGTATACGACGAGGGGTCTTCGGTGAGGGTCGCGAACCAGCCTCAAGATCCGCCGTCGGCAGGATCCGCATCGTGGTCGGTACCGCGAATCCTCTACTTCCACCATCCGTCGGACCCCGTCGGATACTGGAATCTCGAAACGCTCTGGTCGCGTCCCGAATGGGTTGACGATCCGGTGGGATACGACGTGTCTCCTGATGTCACCTGGTTCCCCATCGTGACGTGGGGCCAGGTATCAGCCGACCTGATCGCTGGATTCAGTGCCGGGCCGGGGTTCGGGCACAACTACTCGATCGACTTCGTGAGCGGGTGGGCATCGGTGGCACCTCCCCAGGACTGGTCGGCTGATGACACGGTGCGTCTGGTCGCGCACCTCGACGCCGGAGCCGAGTAGCAACACCGGCGACGGGCAGGAGCATGGCACTTGGACCGTTGAACGGGTGAGTCTCGAGTTGGAAGACCGTCTCCATCGATGACGCGTTCCATTCGTACCTCCCCCGGACCTTGGTTAGGGTCGCAGCCGATGTTCAGAAGCCAAGAGCCTGAGTGCGCACGTGTGACGTGGAGAGTGCTGTGATGGGAGTTGTGGCCCGGTGGGTGCCCGGGATCACAGTTGTGCGTACCTACGAGAAGCAGTGGTTGCGCAAGGACTTCACCGCCGCGCTGGTGCTGACTGCTCTGCTCGTTCCGCAGGGGATGGCCTACGCCGAACTCGCGGGCCTCCCTGCCGTGACAGGCTTGTACACGACCGTCGCTGCTCTCCTCGGATATGCGATCTTTGGTCCGTCGCGCATCATGGTCCTGGGGCCCGACTCCTCGCTTGCGCCGCTGATTGCCGCCATCATCGCTCCGCTGGTCATTGGGGACTCACCCGCCGAAGCGGTTGCGTTGGCGGGGATGCTTGCCATCCTCGCCGGGTTGATCGAGATCCTTGTGGGTCTTGTCAGGTTGGGAACGATCACCGACCTTCTCTCGATGCCGGTGCGCGTCGGCTACCTCAACGGCATTGCATTGCTGGTGCTGGTGAGCCAACTCCCCAAGCTGTTGGGCTTCTCCACCGACGGCGACGGGTTCATCTCCGACATCGTGGAGTTCGTGAAGGGTGTGGCCGACGGTGAAACTGTCGTTGCCTCGCTGCTCCTCGGCGTCGGTGCCATTGTGGTGATGCTTGTCGGCCGCCGTTTCGCTCCGCGTATCCCGTGGGTGCTCGTCGCGGTGATCGTTTCGATCGCTGTTGTTGCCCTGCTCGGTCTCGCCGACGAGGGTGTTTCGGTCGTTGGTGTGTTGCCTTCGGGATTCCCGAGCCCGACCTTCCCCAGCGTGCCGATGGAAGACCTTGCGCCCCTGCTGGCAGGGGCGCTGGCGATCGCCATCGTTTCGGTCGCCGACACGGCCGCGCTGTCACGCAGCTTCTCCGCCAAGCGCGGTGAGCGTGTCGATCAGAACCACGAGGCCGTTGGCCTGGGTGTATCCAACATCGCTGCCGGCCTCTTTCAGGGTTTCCCGATGAGCGCAAGTTCGTCGCGGACGGTTGTCGCCGAGTCGGTGGGAGCGAAGACGCAACTCACCGGGATCCTGTCGGCACTGGCGATCATCATTCTGCTGGTCGGTGCCAACGGACTGCTCGCCGACCTGCCCTCATCCGTCCTCGCCGCTGTGGTGATCGTTGCCTCGTTCGGGCTCTTCGACCTCGCAACGATCCGATGGCTGGCTCGCGTTCGCCGCACCGATTTCGTGGCGGCCGTCATAGCGATGCTCGGCGTCGTCCTCGTTGGCGTTCTCGAGGGGCTTCTCATCGCCATCGGTGTCTCGCTTGCCGTTTTCGTTTGGAAGCGGTGGAGGCCGTACACGGCCGTCTTGGGCCGCGTTTCCGGCGCCAAGGGCTACCACGACACGGAACGCCATCCCGATGCGTATCTTGTTCCGAGCCTGCTGTTGTTTCGTTTCGACGCTCCCATCTTCTTCGCCAACGCAGGGTTCTTCGAGGAGCAACTCGGCGAGGCCATCGACGCGACCCCCGGTGGAGTCCGCAGGGTTGTTGTCGCCGCCGAACCGATCAGCGACATCGACAGCACGGGGGCGGAGATGCTGCAGATGCTTCTCGATGACCTCGATGTGCGCGGCATCGAGTTCGCCTTCGCCGAACTCAAAGGCCCGGTCAAGGATCGCCTGCGCAGCTACGGCCTGTACGACAGGATCGGCGACCAGTTCTTCTATGCCACCCTCGGCGTTGCCGTGATGTCGTATGCGGACGAGACGGGCGAATCACCACGCGACCGCGGTGACATTGACCAGAACCGGTAGGAACCCTCAACGGCCCCGTGTGTCGGCCGGGGCATGTGCGCAAGGAGAGCGAGAGCGCCCCGGTTGGTGGGCACTCCCGCTCTCCGGCCACAACCGAGGCGATGACCTCTGGATGCATCATGTCTGGACGGTCGGCCGAGCGCGGGTCGAAGCGACGGGCGGCATCCGCGAGGAAGTGCGCTCGATGGTTCCGATACCCCGGGTCCCCAATTGCCGCTGCGTACGCCCCGAATGAGACGTTACTCAAGCGCGCCCGTCCGCCGATCCGCGCGAAGTCAATGGCGAAGCTCGTGGGCTCCGACACCGCTTGGAGCGCATCCAATGGATCATCCTGATCGAGCCGAATAACCATGGCGATGTGGTTTCCCGTGCCCACCGGGAAGCAACCGAAGGTGCTGCCGTTCGCAACCGCCACGTGGGCCACGACCCCAAGGGTGCCGTCGCCACCTGCCATCATCAAGGCCGGCAAGCCGATGCATTGGAGGAATCGTGGAGAACTTGGATCAGGTCCTCAATCCCGAATCAACTTCGTTCTGGAACATGGTGGTGGCCATTGTGGTGCTCATTGCCAGCGGGTTCGTCGCCCGACTGGTACGGCGCAGATTGCGAAAGATGATGATCGGCAACAACGTCGACGAGTCGGCATCAGCGTTGCTCGCCAGAGTGGCGGGATGGACCGTGATCTTCTTCGGCATGGTGCTGGCGTTGAGCATCATGGGTGTCGACATGGTTCCCGTCGCTCTCCTCTTCATCTTGGTTGCCGCATTCCTCCTCTTTGCCGGCAAAGGCCTCATCGAGAACTGGGCAGCGGGACTACTGCTTCAAGCTCGCGCTCCGTATCAACTCGGCGATCAGATCGAAACTGAGGGATACTGCGGGTTCGTGAAAGAGACCAATGCGCGATCGGTACTGCTCCAGATCGGTGATGGACAGATGATCCACGTACCCAACGTCGGTGTCCTGACCAGCCCGATGGTCAATCGCACCGGCGAAGACGGCTTGCGCCGATCCGCCCTGACGTTCGGAGTGGCCGACGACTCCGACTTCGATCGAGTCGAGCGAATCGTCACCGACGCGGCAACGTCGGTCGAAGGCGTGATCAGGGACCCGTCAGCTCCCTCGGCATGGATCTCATCTGTGGACGAGACGGGGGTGAACGTCGAGTTGCGTTTCTGGCATCGGTATGCCGACCGGCATTCGGTGAGATCAGCAGTGACGCGAATGGCGCTAGCGGCGTTGGACTCGGCTGGAGTCGTGATGCCGTATCCGACGCAGAAGGTGATCATCTCCGATCCACGCAGCCCCGGTGACGCGCCCGTGTCGCTGGATCACAGTCACGGCTAAACCCCGTCTCCACCAAGCGGCGCCAACCACCTGCCGTGCCGGCACGCGGGGGCACCTGCAGCGGGCAAGGTTGTGCCCTTCGCCACCCACGCGAATCACCGGCTTCCGTTTCGACGGGCCGACATCCGAAGACGACAGCCAGCGGCACTGCTCCGTCGAGGCTCCCGCTCGGTCGGCCTCAAGTGCGCCGCCGACTCAATGCCGCATCGCTCCAATCGACGGTAGTCACGGTCCAAAACCCCGCCGACGGTTACGCGTCGTTGCAGTCTGCTTGGCGACGCAGGGATCTGCGCTCTGTCGGAGGACCCTGTTGAGATCGAAAGTGTCGCCCGGATGTCGTGTTGGCTCCGATTCGTCCCAAATGGGTGATGCTGCCGCGCGTGCGATCCGACATTATGGGGAGACAGGGAAGACCACGTTGGCTTGCCGTCTCCTCGTGTCGAGGCGCGCGGCCTGCCCGCCATCACTACAGGAGTGTGGACTGTGACCGACGATGATTCGGGCCAAGGGGATGCCGACGCGCTTCGGACCGAGAATGAAGAACTGAAGCGGCAACTCGAAGAAGCGACGGCTGAAGCGAGGGAACAACGCTCGCAACGATGGCGGCGATTCCTTGCTGTCGTCCTTGCGGTGCTTGCGATCATTGCGACGGTGGCGGCGGTCGACGCGCTGTGGCTCAAGACGACACTGCAGGACGAGGACACCTTCGTGTCGACGTTCCAGCCGCTTCCGCAGGAGGATGCGGTGGCGACGGCGATCGCCGTTCGAGTGGTCAGCGGCGTCGCAGAAGCGGTCGGAGTCGAGGCGTTCGTGGCAGAAACGCTGCCCGAGGAACTGCAGTTTGCCGTTGCACCGATCACCGAGTCCATACAGGATGTGATCGCGACCAACGCGGGCATTGTGGTCAGTTCGGATGCGTTTGTTGCCATCTGGTCCAACTCCCTGCGCGCCGCTCACAAGGCGTCGAGCGCGGTGCTGAGTGGGAATGATGAGCTCTTGATCGCCGAGGAGGGGCAGGTGGCGATCGACCTGGACGAGATGGCTGTGATGGTGCTCGAGCGTGTTGAAGCCGCCGGCGTGCCGCTTCCGGACGTGGACATCTCGATCGAACCGATCGTGGTCTATGAATCGGATCAGCTCGCTGCTGCACAAGGCGTAGCGCAAATCGTGAACACGATCGGCTGGTTCCTTCCGTTCATTGCGCTACTCCTGATGGCCGGTGCGCTCTGGGCCTCACCCGACCGCCGCTGGATGACCACGCTCCTGGGCTACGGCACCGCGATCGGGATGCTGATCGCCCTGGCCGTGCTTCGCGTTACCCGCAATGCAGTGGTGTCCGGCATCGAGGATCCGATTTCAGCCGATGCCGCGGCCGCCGTGTGGGACACGACCTTCGCCTGGCTGGTCGCGGCCACTTGGGGCTTGATCATCCTGGCGTTCATCATCGGGTTCGTGGCGTGGGCGTTTGGACCATCCCTGAGGGCACAGCAGTTCTCGGCATGGGTCTCGAACACGATCGGCCGATGGCGGCGCCCACATGAAGAGGAGCCCGGTGGCTTCGCGGAGTTCCTGGCAGGCTCGAAACGCACGATCCAAGTCGTCGTGATTGTCCTCGGACTTGTGTTCGTGATCTTTGGTCCACCGTTGACTGGAATGCTCGTTCTCCTCACAACCGTGGTTGTCGTGGTGATCGTTGTCCTCGTCGAGGTGTTTGCCGGTCCGGCCGATGAGACGAATGCGTCAATCGCAGACGACACAGCGGAACTGATCGACAGTTGAGCACAGGCGGAGGTGACACAGGGGCACAGGGAACCCGGCTGGGATTGATTCGTTCCCGCACGGGTGCCGATGTCCCCGGTCCGGATCAGCAGAACTGCGAAGAGAAACGAAACGACGAAGGAGATGAAATCGTGAATCGACCCTGGAAGGCCGTGGCCGTCGCGCTGTTGATGCTTGCACTTGCTGTGCTGGCGGTCGGATGTAGTGAGTCGACCGACAACTCGCTGCCAACGCCGGAGTCCACGCAGGCGCCCGACGCGCCCGACACGCCCGAGGCGCCAGCCACCACACAAGCACCGGACACGACACAGGCGCCAGCCACCACACAGGCACCGGACACGACGCAGGCGCCAGCCACCACGCAAGCGGCGTCGGGCGACGAGTCGTCTTCGTCGAGCACGACGATGTGGGTGATCGTGATCATCGGTGTGATCCTCGTTGCTGTGATCGCATGGTTGATCGGCCGCGGGGGCTCGTCGGAGACAACGACGCAGGTTGCGACCCAGCAGCCGGTGCCGCCTGCTGCGCCGCCAATTCCGCCGACAGCCCCAACCGACGGAATCGACGAAAGTGGAGATGCGACGGGTGGAGAGCGGTAGCAGATCCCGGCAGGTCCTTGGAGCTTCCTCTCAGAAACGCAGCGCTCGGCATGGTCCGTACTGATGGCCGCGACGGGCCTCCGCTCGTCCACTCGAATCATCCTTTCCGGGCGATGCTGTGTGTGCGCGCGGAGTCGATGATGCGAAAATGAACCACACCGCTCGCGGGCTCGCGACCGAATCGGCGTGCTGGTCAGGCGAGGGGAAGTTCCGGTGACGCAACAAGAACAGATACAGCCCAGCATTCTGGTTCTCGCCCCGAGCGATCAGGGGAGCGAGGCACTTCAGGCCGTAGTGCGAGAACGCTTCTCGGTACGTGAGATCGCCCGAATTGACGATCTCGAATCGGTGATCGACCGATACGTCCCGGACGCCGTCATCGTCTCTACGAGCTTCCCGGACCGCGAGAGCTACGAAGCGATCGAACGGATTGCCGTTCACGCTCCGGACCTCGGCGTTCTCGCAGTGACACCGACTCCGGTACCACACTCAGATGTTGCCCTCGCCACCCGCGCCGGGGCCGATGGATTCGTCGACATCGAGGCTGAGCCCGAGACATTCGTGGCAGCGATCGATGCGGTTCGGACCGGAGGAACCTGGTTCCCGTCGCATGAGACGCGAGCGGTCCTGAGCAGTGTCGCGGGCGACCTCGACACATCGTCCGCAGAACGACGCTCCCGCCTTTCGGGAGTCGTTTTCGCCCTCGTCCCGATTACAGGCATTGTCGCCGCCATCCAGACCGGATTCTGGCGACGCTACATGGGCGCAATCGGCGTACGGCCGGTCGACCTTGCGGTGGACCCGGCCTCTCGCGTCATCGACGTCATCTTCACGGTGTTGTACGCGTTGGGCATCGTCGGGCCGCTGCTGCTCATCGGGACCTGGCTCAACATGCTCGAGGAATCGCGCTTCAACCGGGGACTGATATCGAAGCTTCTTGACAGAAGGGGAGCCACCCACTTGGTGCTCTCCTGTCTGTGGCTCGTGTTCGCCGGGCTGTTCGCGATCGGACCGGATCTCGTCCTCAAACTGGTCGTGGGACCGGCAATGGCCCTGTCCCTTCTTGCCTGGATCGTGGGATCCAGCGAGGAACTGCCCCGTTTCATGAGGATCGAAGGCGTCTCAGGCCGATCGGTTATCGCCGGATCCCTCGTCGTGTCGGCTGTGTTCATCGGCCTGTTGGGCTACGAAGTGCTGGTGAGCGGCCCGGACCTACGAACCGATGGCGTTCACGGATACGTCGCGCCGCGGATCCTCGGAGTCACCGCGCAACCGGTTCGTGCCGTGACGCTCGACACGGGCGAGACGAATGAGGTGCTCTATCTGGGCGGCAATGCCGACCTTTATGTGCTCGTGGATGTGTGCGGCGATGACGACGAGGTTGACTACCTCTCGGTGAGCACGCAACGCCTTGAGATAATCGATGAGATCACGTGCCCGTCGAGTGCTGCAGAAGGGTGATCGCCTGTCTGCCCGTCGGGGATTCGTGAATCCCGATACCGAGCGCGCCGGCGGCATCGTGCTCCCGTCGGAGACAAGGCGGGACCGGTGACCGCGACCTGCCCCTGATCATCAGCGCTGCGATCCCGTTCACCGCAAGGAGTGCCCGGCGGTACTCCGGAGTTTCGCTGGTTCACTGCCGACCTGCGTATTCGAGCAGACATTCCGATTCTCCGCGTCGGCAAAACACTCACGTTTGGCTGGCAGCCCGCTTCTCCGGGTGACACTCCCGCGTCACCCGAGCGATCAGATGTAGTCGCCTCTCTCGAGCCACTTCGTGGCGAAGAATCCTTCGGCGGCCGGGACGTAGAAGGTGCAGACCCTCCACACGACGGATGCAGCGAAGGCTGAATTCTGGTCGACCCCCGCCATCACAAGGAAGGAAGTCATCACGGCCTCCGAGACGCCGACCCCTCCTGGAATCGGCACCAGGCCACCGAGCAGGCTGGTTGCCACCACCACGACGAGCGCCGTCACCAAGGCGACCGGGGTGTCAATGGACTCCAGGATGAGCCACAGTGCCCCCGCTTGGAGCAGCATCGACGCGAGGTTGCTGCCGAGCAGGCCAAAGGCACGCTTCGGACTCTTCGCAACACCAGACAGGGCGTCCCAGGCCGATCGGAACACTGGTATCACCGCATCGTGCAGTCTCCGGATGCGGAAGACCGCGATCACCGACCCGACGATCACGACCACCACGAGAAGGATGACGAGGCCCCAATTGACATCGCCAGTGTCGATGTCCAAGGGCGGCTTGACCGCGATGAACGCGACGAGCAGGACCACGGCTTGGATCAGGAAGTTGGACAGGCTGTCGACGGCCCCCTGCGTGACCGCCTCTGTTGGCGGTACCCCGTACCTGCGGAGGAATGCCGTGTTCATTCCGACCCGACCCGCGACGCTGGGAACCGCGAGACCGATCCATCGCACGCCGAGTTGGAGCACCACCAACGGCTTCATCGGCAGTGGGTAGCCCGTGGCAAAGAGCATGCCGGTGGCATCGGAGAAGAAGGCGAGGTGTGCGATCAGGAACGCAATGACGAAGAGAATCCAGCTGGCGTCCTCGATGACCGCCCACACGGCGGCGAAGTCGATATCGGCCAGCATCCCGAGGAGCGCGAAGATCGCGAACAGCGAGAGTGCCGGCATGAACAGATCCTTGGGGCGGATCCGTCTCAGCTTCGCCGGCTCCGATGGTTCGGCGCCGGTTGACTTCACGGCGGCCTCTCGGATCTCCTTCACGAGTGCCTTGGGCTTGCCGACACGATCGCGCTGCTCTGGGCTCAGCGCCGGGACCTGGAGATAGGCAATGGCCTCGATCAGATCCTCGTTCGGGGCGACCGCTTCCGCTGCTTCCACGGCGCTCTCCGCACCGAGGAGGGCAGCTGTGTCGTACAACAGCGAGACGATGTCGAGGCTGCGTTGGCTCGGTGTGGCGTTGAAGGAGGCGTTGGCGAAATCGCCGAGGACGATCCGGCCGTTGTCGACGGTAGCGGTATCGAAGGTCGATGATCCGTGGGAGATTCCGGCATTGTGCAGCTTCAGCAATTCGCGCCACACCGCCTCCGCCTCCTCTTGGCTGGGTTCGGTGAGGGGCGTTCCCACTGCGGTTCGTGCCAGCACCGCCATGTCGTCGCCGGCGATGCCGACGGCGAGTAGCTTCTGCGTGTGGACGCCGCTATCCGCGGCCATGAGTCCCGCCAGCGCGTTGTGTTCGACCGATTCGAGTCGACTGAAGCTGATCGTGATATCGGACTCCCGGTACCACAATGTGTGCCAGAACTTCGCTGCCATACGGGTGTCGGCAGCATCCCGCCCGTAGGCGAGCACCTCGATCGGCGTTGAGTCCTCGATCGTCCCACTCAGCGTTCGGACGCCCCACGATTGGGTTGGGACCAGGCTGAGGTTGCCGGCAATTACACCGAGTTCGGCCAACGCGGCCTCGACCGCCTCCAAATCCGGATATCCCTTCGGCGAGCCGAAGATCAGCAGAATGGAACCGGCGGCGACCAGACCGATCCCGACTGCCCCGACCGCATCTGTGGGCAACCCGAGACCGATGCCGAATCCCGACAATGCGACCAGGACGACGATTCCCCATCCCACCAGCCTGACCGGTCGGGTCAGATCCGGTGAAGCGACCGCGATGACAGCGGCAACAACTGCGACACGAAGGATCGGGAAGGCAGTCGCATCCACGTCCGAGATCTCCGGAAACACCGTAGGGAAAGCGTCGCTGACGAGCAGAGCGAGGCCCACGCCGATCGCCAGCGCCGCAACCACAGCGAGCGCGATGTCCCGCAGCAGATCGCGCCGCTTGTTGCGGATCGCCCCAGCGACGATCGCGAGGACCAAGAGGATCCCGAGGAAGTATCCGATCGACCAGACGTCTACGAACCAGTCGGGGAGTGGCTCCAGCAGGTCGATGAACCACTGGTCCACCGTGGAGATCTCACCGTACAGAGCGCTCGTCCACGTCAGCAGGACCAGGCCGATGAAGATGAGAATCGCATCGGTGGCACGGCGTGCTCTGGGCTGATTCGGTGCGCCCACAAAGTACTTGCTCATGCCAGGGCTCCTTCGATGCTGTATCCAGTTGCCGGCGCCGGGCTTGGAGGCGCACTCCCGGCGCGAGCGTTCGCGATGATAGGCGCTGCCGTGAGCGGCGTCCCGACGAGGTCATCGGCATGGGGACCTGCGATGAACGTATGACCGAGCCCGGGGAGCGACGACGAACGTGCGCGCATCGCAACATCTGCCCCGAGGCAGGCCGCGTCAGGGTTCCGGGTGTCGACCCGAGCCGGAGTTGGATCCTCGTCGGCATCGGCCAGGATCGTCTGAACTGATGACACACCCTGATGTTCTGTCGGGGACGCGTACATAGATGGTGCTCCCAAGGACTGGATGACCCATGGTGCGCCTTGCCCGGCGCATGTGCATCACCCCAAGAGGATGACTATTTGCGTCTCGCGGATACCACCCTCCGACACCGTTGAACGTTCAACGGCGCGAATCTCGGAGGCGAATACCTACCGCTTCACCGCCTCGAGTGACCGAGAGCGGCCACCCTTCGCCGTCAGCAAGGGCTCTCCAGAGCTTCGTCGATGTCATAGCCAACAGAGAGTGCCACGCCAGGCGTCGCTTTCACAAGGCGCGCCTCTCCCACGATGGGAGCGACGGCGAGGAGCGTCCCCACGATGTCGCCGATGCTGGCGCCCGCGGCGATCGAGCGGTCGCTGAGCCGCTGAAGGGTCGATGGCTGCGCCCCCAACGCAACCGCGGCGCTGAGGCGAGCGAGGGCGTGCACCCGGGCTTCGGCCTCGGTCTGCGATGGCTCGGGGACACCGCGGTCTCCACCACCCGCGTCCAACTCGATCTCTCGTTGATCCGGCGATGACGCGTGCACAGGTGGTGCCCCCTCAATGGAGCCGATGGGTCATAGTGCGCCCGAATCCAGCGTGGCGCATCACCCCAGGGGGATGACTAGTCGTCGTTCAGGAGGTATCGCTGCCGAGCGACATGCACGGCCTCGCTGCGCGACGATGCACCGAGCTTTCGGTAGATCGACATCGCCTGGGACTTGATGGTGTGTCGGGAAACGTAGAGTCGCTCGCCGATCTCAGGGAAGGACAGGTGCGTGGCGAGGAGCGGCAGCAGTCGCAGTTCGGCGTTGGTGAGCGTGGCCACACCGGCATCGCCCAGCGGAGTTGTCGCGATTCGTTCCTTCATCTCGTTGAGGCGGACTTCCAGCGGTCCGAGACTGCCACATTGGTGAACGATGTCGGAGGCTTCGCGCAACACCTGCCTGGCCCCACCGATGTTCGCACGCTCAGCTTCGGCTTCGGCCATCGCGAGAAGCGTGTGCACCGACACGACGGGGGTCGCCACCGAGAGCGCCGGGCGGAGAGCCGTGGCTTGTGCCAACAGCCGGGCGGCCCCAGCTGGGTCGCCCCGGCGAGTAGCTCCTCGCGCGGCGGCGACAAATGGCAGAACCGATGCTGCGATTCGCTCAAGCCGGTGTTCGCGGACAAGGCGCAGAGCCCGTTCAGCGAGTGCTTCGGCGACGGACCGATCCCCGCGATCGTTCGCGATTTCCGATCGAATGGCGTAGGCGAGGGCGGAGGCGGGTGCTGCGTCATACCGGTCTCCGGCCTCCGCAGCCCTGGCGAAGAGCGCATCGGCGTCGTCGACCTCACCTTTCCAGAACGCGGCGATTGCCGCCATGGCCGTGGCCGCGGCGTACCACTCGGATGCCGCTGTGAGTCCCTCTTGGGCAGCGATCGCGTCGGCAAGCATCTGATCGATGCTCCGCGGGCACATGATCGCTCTCGCGAGATCAAAGATCGGCCGCAGTGCACCGAGTTCAGCGGCCGTGGCTTCGGCCACCGCCATCCAGTGCCGTGCGCGTCCCGGCTCTCCGATGTTGCAGTAGGCGAGTACCGCCATCGGGGCAATCTCGGGATGGCGCACAGCTCGATCGTCGTCCCCGAACCACTCGAGCCACCCGGTCACGGTATCGATCTCGCCCGCCACGAATCGCTGCCGTGCCGAGGCAAGGACGAACCGGCTCACCAAATCCTCGTCGCCAGCTGTCATGGCGTGGCTGATTGCCCGATCAGCGTTGCCATGGGCTTGGTACCACGTTGCTGCTCTGGCGTGGAGTTCCGACTCGAGATCGGGCTCTCGTCGATGGAGGTCCGCGGCGAGATGCTCGCGAAGGAGTCGGTGACACCGATACCACGTGCGATGCTGATCCAACGGGGCGATGAGCCTCGTTGACGAGGCCAGCGACTCGAGGACGTTCAGCGCCTTGGGATCATCAAGGACGAATGAGCAGAGATCGCCGGACAGGCTCTCGAGGATCGAAGTCCGAGTCAGGAACGGGATCTGCGTTGGCGACAATTGCTCAAGCACTGTTTCCTGGAGGTAGCATGCCAGGGCCTCGTCGTCGCCACACACGTGGAGTCCTCCGTTCGGAGGACCATCGTGTTGGACGTCGAGCACCTTGAGGGAGACGGCAATCGGCCAGCCTTCTGTTCGAGTGAGCAGTTCATCGATGTCCTCAGCAGTGATGGCGATGCTCGCCTTTCTGCAGACATCGTCCACTTCATCTCGTGAAAACGCGAGATCGTCTCCCGAGAGCTCAACCAGCGCTCCGCGTGCCCGCAAGTCCGCCGAAGGAAGGCCGACGTCGATGCGTGAAGCGACAGCGAGGACAACGTTCTCTGGCAGTTGCTCAACCAACTCGCGAACGATTGCCAGCGATTCCGAGTTCTGCAACAGTTCCGCCCTGTCGAGGATCAAGAGGCCCTCCATCGACGTGCCGGCATTGCGAACGACCCGAGTCACGCCGTCTGGGAAGGCGTTGCGGGATGTGATGCCGGCGAGCGCCCGCTCGCGGTCTGGGGCGATCCCTGCCTTGACCATTGCTATTCGGATGCCGTCCAGGAGCACCATCGGATCGTTGTCGGATTGGTCGATGCCCAACCACGCGCTGCAGCGGGTGTCCTGCTTCACCCACTGAGCAAGAAGGGTCGTCTTGCCGTATCCGGCCGGAGCGGTAACGGTCACCAGGCGCGCATCGCCGCCAGCGCACAGCTGATCGACGAGCGCTTGCCGTACCACCGTGGTTCTCGGCAAGCGATGCGGCCCCCAACGGCCGGGTCGTTTAAGCGGCGCGCTCTCGGTTGGAGGTGTGTGCGGCGCGTCGTCATCTACAACACCGCTGCGGGGCGATTCTGTCACTCGGCCAAGTATATCGGCTGGGGGTTCCGCCGCCTCAGGCCGTGTCCCGCTCACCCCCGAGGTCCGAAGGCAGCATGGGCACGGCGGCGTCGGATCGTACGGAGCCGACGAGCGGCCGAATTGCAGCGGCAACACCAAGGATGTCCTCGTCTTCTGCTCCGGCGAGATGCGCTGCATCGATTGCGGCGTCGTAGAGCGACTCCCCGGCATCCAATGCGATCAGTGCTGCGATTCGCACGAGGGCTGCGGTTCTCTGGTCGAGCGTCTTGGACACGTCGGAACCGCCGAGGACTTCGCTCAGCGTCCGCTCATCGCTGATCGCCATCCTGCGGAGCAGTTCGGCGTGTTCTACCGGCATCCCAAGACACCTCCTGCAACAGATACTGATGCCATTGTCCGTGATGCGCCTCGCCGGGGCATCGCCCCGCGTGGGTGAAAGTCGCGTGTTTCATCCCTGCCGGGTGATGTGGCCGGGGTCATCCGGTGGTTGGATGTTCCCGAGAGCAGCAGGTTGTTGCTGTGGCGAGAAGAGGCGGAATCGCCGATGGCTGGTCTCCCTGTGACGGCCACGATGGAGGGAGCAGATCGGATGATGTCCGGCCCTTAGGAAGCTGCCGGCGCTGCTCTCGCGTAGAGTTCACCAGGAGCAGCGGACGGCAGGTTCGCAGCCCGTTCGATGAAATGGAGACAGCATGGCAGTAGGACCAATCCAGTTGTTCGTGATCGGTTTCGACCACCCGGAATTCCACGGGGAGATCATTGCCGAACTCGCGAACCTCGCAGAGAACGACGCGATTCGCGTGGTCGACGCGTTGGCCGTCCACAAAGATGCCGACGGCGAGATCGAGGTGGCACATCTCAGCACGCTCACCGAGGAAGAAGCAATCGAGATCGGTACCGTGATTGGCGCGCTCGTCGGCCTTGGTATCGAAGGCGAAGAGGGCATGGAGATGGGCGCCGTCGTTGGTGCTGAAGCCGGAGCCGAAGGGCTCGAGATCTTCGACGACGACGACGCCTGGGACATCATCGAAGACATACCGAATGACTCCGCCGCTGCCCTCATCCTGGTCGAGCATCATTGGGCCGTCGGGTTGCGCAATGCCATCGCCAATGCAGGCGGTGTCAGGATTAGCGATGGGTTTATCGATCCCGTCGACCTCATCGCCGTCGGACTGGTCGCCGGCGCAGAGGCGGAAGAGTACGCCGCGCTCACGAACGCGATCTAGCCGTAGGATCAGTTGCAGTTCAGAGGATTGGAGGTCGGATCATGCCAGCAGTACGCAGAGTCGCACGACGCACGTCACGGCGGACCGCACGGCGTCGTCGCCGCTAGCCACACTGCCCATCGGCTGTGAGAGTGAGAGCGAGGAGGGGTATCTGCACGCCGCAGATACCCCTTCATGATGTGCCGAGCGTGCACGGAGGACGTGTGGTCATGAGATTCATCCCACTCGGGGGATGACGCGGGAGCGGTCGGGAGCGACGATCTGTTTGCGGCCATTGATGCGGTTGCACAACCGCGATCGGGGCGAGCGAATGGGACACGCTGAGTGACACAACACGACGATCCGAGCTTCCTCGACGGGCTCAATGCTCACAAGGCCGCAACGCGTACGGCGCTCCTCGCGATTGCCCACGCGCTCCTGGTCGCGGCGGCGTTCGCGCTCCTGATGCAGGCGCCGCAACCCTCGGCGAGCAACGCTGAGTTCGCCGACTTCTACTCCTCCTCGGACTCGCGCCGTCTGGTCATCATTGCGACGCTCTATCTCCTGCCGTTCGCCGGGATCGCCTTTCTGTGGTTCATCGTCGCTCTCCGAATGTGGATTGGCAGGTCGGCAGCAAGAAAGGACGAACTGCTCTCCAGCGGTCAGCTGGTGAGCGGGATCCTGTTTCTGGGGCTGTTCTTCGCCGGAGCCGCGACAACGTCCGTGGTGGCGGTGGGCGCCGAGTACTCCTTCTCGGGTGTCGAGTCCTCGACGGCGCAGTACTTCGCCCAGTTGGGATGGGCGTTGTTCGTGGTCTTCGCTATGCGGATGGCGGCTGTCTTCATCATGACGACGTCCGCACTGGGTCGAAGGCACGGTTTCATTCCGACCTGGTTCGTTGCCGTCGGGTATGCGGTCAGCGTCGCGTTGCTGCTCAGCGCAAGCACCTCCTCCTATCTGATCCTGGTGATGCCCGGATGGCTCCTGATCCTCGGGGTGCTCCTCCTCTTCCGGAGTCGTTCCTTGCCCGACGCCCCACGGTCTCGATAGCCGTCTCGACGATTGGATCGTGACCTCCCGATACCGCCGGTCGCAGCAGCGGTGTTGGGAATCATCCACGCGGGATGATGGAATGCGGGCGGTCAACCCTCATCATGAGTAGGACAATCTGCCCGACGGGCACGAAACAAGACGATGGGAGTGTCGCAGATGGACAATGAACCGAGTGGTTGGGCTGTTGGTTGGACGGCGTTTGCCGGGATCATGATGGTGATGGGTGGCGTCTGGTGGATCATCGCCGGCATCGTCGCGATCGCGAACGACACCTTCTACGCCGTGACACCGGACTACATCTTCAAGTTCGATGTGACGACATGGGGTTGGATCCATTTGATCCTTGGCATCGTGGTTCTGTTGGCGGGTTTCTACCTGTTCAGCGGTGCGGTGTGGGCGCGTACGGTTGGTGTGATCATTGCCGTGTTGTGGGCGCTGGTTGCGTTCGCATGGTTGCCGTGGTATCCGGTGTGGGCGATCGTGTTCATCGCCGTGTCGGTCTTCGTGATCTGGGCACTCACCGTGCACGGGCGCGACATCGCCGAGGCATAGAGCGAGAGGCCAAGTCGGTCAGTTTCGTTTCGCTTCGTCACGTCGCGCGTGGGAAGACCACTCCGCGGCGTGGCGTAGCGAAACGTTGTCGCGTCGAGGGCCTTGACGTGGAAGGTGCTCGGCGTGGCGCCTCGGGCGCATAACGACGGCTTCACAGCGCCGGTTCTGTCGTTCCCGGGAGCGGCGTGCCCTCGCTGAGCGCCGGCCTGCTGCGTTGGTCGATCGAGGCGAATCGCCCGAGCTGGCACCGGCCACCGAGGGGTCGAGCGGCATCGTCCGGAACACGAGAGTCGAGTCATCTGCAGGAGACAACGAAGCAAGGAGGACACCATGACATCGCCCGAGCGTTCAAGTCAAACGGGTGAGGCGAGGGACCAGACCTACCGCATCCTCACGGCAGCTGCGGTGGTGCTCATCGCCACGGGGACCATCGTCTACCACCTGATCGAGGATTGGTCGTGGGTGGACTCGGCGTACTTCAGCGTCGTCGCTGTGACAACGGTCGGATTTGGTGACATCCATCCATCGACCGATGCTTCCAAGCTGTTCACGATCTTCTACATCCTGAGCGGCGTCGCCATCATCACTGCCTTCCTCAAGGCAAGAATGCGCCACCGGACGCGGGAAATCGCGGGCAACGCGGATCACGCCTAGTCGGACGGGATGCGGCACCTCGACGGGTTCGACCCGCGCAGGTGCTGCCGGCTCGCCTTGGCGCGAGCGGCGAGTCGTCGCATGCCGACTCACCAACCGGCGGCGCCGGGGCCGGCTGTCTCCTCAGACGGGGTCCCGCCCTGCGCCAGCGGCGTCGACGGCGTCTCGCACGGTGCGGTGGATACGATCCTCGCCGATCTCGCTTGTCACTCCAGCGACGTCGAGGAGTTCGCGAGTGCCGGTGTGGACGCGTGCCAGCACAACCTCCACACCGTATCGCTCGGCATAGGCGAAGAGGGCACCGATTGCTGCTGCCCCGGTCGTGTCGACGGTGAACACTGCCTCGAAGTCAACCACAAGCGCGCGGGGAAGGGGCCCTTCGGCCGCGGCCTCGATGAGGATCCGCTGACCGGATTGCGTGAACGCGTTCGCGTTGGAGAAGATCAGCGGGGCGTCGAATCGGTACACGATGACCCCCGGCACGGCTTGGGCATCGGGGTTCGCCTCGCCGTAGCGGTGGCCGTACAGCCAGCGTTGCACGACGTAGTCGCCAGTCTCTGGTTGTCGCCCGAGCACTTCTCGCCCTGGGAAACTGGCCCGGTACACCATGTATATGAGCGAGAGGGTGACGCCGGCCACCATCGCAGGGAGTAGATCGAGGGACAGGACGACGACAAAGGTGATCGCTGCGAGCGTGAAGTCGACCCTGTTGATCCGCCATAGCACCTCGAGCTTTTCGGGGCTCGCGGACTCCACCATCGCACTGATGACGATCGCCGCCAAGACGGTCTCCGGCAGCCATTGGAACGCGGGGGCCAGGAATGCCAGCGTCAGCAGGACGATGCCGGCAAGGAAGATGTTTGACATCTGGGTCTTGGCTCCAGCAGACAGGGCAGTCGATGACTTCGAGAGGCTGCCGGCTACCGCCATGCCGCCCAGGAAGCCGGATCCGATGTTTCCGATGCCGTATGCGCGGAGCTCCTGGTCGGTGTCCAACTGATCGTGGGTCTTCCTCGACACCGCGGCCGATGCGCCCCATCCTTCTGAGAATGCGACGAGGGCCACGGCACACCCACCGATGAGAAGGCTGCCCCATGTTGAGGCGTCGATTCCGGTGGGGATCGCGAGCGACGGAAGACCCTGCGGGATCTTGGCAACGAGTTCGATATCGGGGTCGAACACGGCGACGATGACCGACGCCAGCACGACAGCCGTGAGAGCGGCCGGGAGCTTCGCTAGGTACTTCTGAATCGCGAGAATCAGGATCAGCGAGCCGACGCCGAGGATTGTCGCCGTCCAGTTCCAATCTCCGATCTGCGAAACGGCAGACCAGAGCTTCTCGAAAGTGTTTCCTTCGGCAACCTCGATGCCAAAGAGCTTCCCGAATTGGCCAACGATGATCTGGATCGCCATGCCCATGATGAACCCGGTCATGATGGCCTTGGACATGAAGTTCGCGATCCAGCCCATTCTGGCCAACCCCGCGATGAGGAACACGACGCCGGTCGTGAGCGCCAGGGCCGCTGTGAGCGCAACCGCGACGTCCTGATCTCCGCCTGACAAGTCGCCGACCACACTTGCCGAGATTGCAGCGACAGCACCGGCCGCAGCGAAGACGAGGAGCTTCGATCCTCCGAACAGTGCGTAGCCGATCAGCGCGAGCGGCGCTGCATAGAGGCCAATCTCCACCGGAACGCCCGCCACGGACGAGTAGCCCATCGACTCAGGGATGAGGAGGGCGGCAACACTCACTGCGGCGATGAGGTCGGCCCCAACGAAGTTCTTCCAGTCGTACTTGGGCAGCCAGGCTCCGAACGGGAACCAGCGCTGCATCTTCGTGGGCGCCGTTGGTACCGGCTGGGCGATCCCATGGCCGCTGGTCGCGTTCTTGTCCATTCGGTTGCTCCCAGGTTGTGATTGATCGACGGTTCGGCACGGGCGAACGGCAGCGGCGAGAGCGCTGCCGTTGTACATCAAATCACCACCCAGTACCGAGGGCATCATCCATCTGGGATGATCTGAGGCCAGGATCGATGCGCCTCCGCAGTCAGACATCCGCTTTCACCCATACAGGACGATGCGGCAGAAGTGGGTCCCGCGTAGTGTCGGGAGGAGTCGGGCTGATGACGGGCGCGGCCCGCGTCGTTCATCGAGAAATCCGCCCAATGAAACGGGGAGCAAGCCATCGTGGTGCACAAGCATGTTTCGGACAACGCCGATGTGTCGCCGGCCTATGCGGGTCGCCTGAGTCACTCACCGATTCCCAAGCATCGCTTGCCGGAGTCGCAGTCGGATCCGGATGCGGTCTATCGCTTCATCCACGATGAATTGCTCCTCGACGGCAGTTCCCGCCTGAACATGGCCACCTTCGTCACGACGTGGATGGATCCCCAGGCGGAACGGCTCATGGCCGAGACGTTCGACAAGAACATGATCGACAAGGACGAGTATCCACAGACGGCCGAGATCGAACGGCGTTGTGTGAGCGCCGTCGCCGATCTCTTCAATGCGCCCCCCGAAGGGGATGCGATCGGAGTATCGACGATCGGTTCGAGCGAAGCCGTGATGCTCGGTGGCCTCGCCATGAAGTGGAAGTGGCGCCAGCGGAAGGAGGCCAACGGCTCGTCGACCGATACGCCGAATATGGTGATGGGCTCGAACGTCCAGGTCGTGTGGGAGAAGTTTTGCCGCTACTGGGACGTCGAAGCCCGCTACGTACCAGTGTCGGAGACCCGATTCGTCGTAGATCCGGACGATGTCATGGAGCGTGTCGATGAGAACACAATCGGGGTGATTCCGATCCTGGGGACGACCTACACGGGAGAGTTCGAACCCATCAAGGAGATCCACGATCGTGTTGTGGCCTTCAACGAGGCCAATGGGCTCGACATCCCGATCCACGTCGACGCCGCGAGTGGCGGGTTCGTGGCGCCGTTCCTGCACCCCGATCTCGAGTGGGATTTCCGCCTTCCCCAGGTGAAGTCGATCAACGTGTCGGGGCACAAGTACGGCTTGACGTATCCAGGTATTGGCTTCGTGATCTGGCGATCGATCGACGACCTTCCGGCCGACCTGATCTTCCACGTCAACTACCTCGGTGGCGACATGCCCACATTCACTCTCAACTTCTCGCGACCCGGAAACCAGATCATCGGTCAGTACTACAACTTCGTGCGGCTCGGCCGAGAGGGGTACACCGGGATCATGGAGATGCTCCGCGATGTTGCCATGCACCTCTCCGCGGAGATCGGGGCGATGGACGAGTTCGAGATCGTGAGCGACGGCTCGGCGATCCCGGTGCTCGCCTTCAAGGTGAAGGATCCGAGCACCTTCACAGTTTTCCACGTCTCTGACCTGCTCCGATCGGGTGGGTGGCAGGTCCCTGCTTACACGATGCCCGCCAACGCCACGAACGTCGCCGTGCTGAGAGTCGTGGTTCGCGAGGGGTTCGGGATGGATCTCGCAGAGGGGTTCCTCGAGGCTCTCCGCAAGGCGGTCGCCCATCTGAAGGAGTTCCCGCCGGCGCAGCCTGCTCCCGAGCCCGGGTTCAGCCACACCTGACGAGACGAACCGAGTTCGACATCCATGAAGTGGCGCCGCAGCCTGAGTTGGAACCCGACCAGCCTCGACTGGCGTGTTGCCGCGCTCTTCATGACGGGGTCGCTGATCTTCGCTCTCGGTTCCTTTCCGCCGTTCGCGGAATCCGTCGACGCGGGTGTCGTCGGTGTGACGTTCTTCCTTGGGTCGATCTTCTTCACGGGCGCCTCGTATAGCCAGTTTCTCCAGACGATCAACGGACCGGACGACGGTTCGCGAATCGCGGGCAGCAGGTTCCGAATCATGGCGTGGCAACCCCACCGAGTCCTGTACTGGGCGACTCTGATCCAGCTTGCGGGAACGCTGTTCTTCAACGCCAGCACGTACCACGCCATGGCCACCAACCTCTCGACGGGGGAATCGAACCGCCTCGTCTGGGCACCGGACTTCTTCGGATCGATTGCGTTTCTGGTTGCAAGCCACCTCGCTTGGATGTTCGTGTGCAGGCGCTTGTGGTGTGTATGTCGAAACAGCCGGGATTGGTGGGTCGCCGCACTCAACTACGTCGGCTCGATCTTCTTCATGCTGTCGGCGATTGGAGCCTTCATCCAGCCGGCGACCGACGAACTCGTCAACGCCCGGCTCGCGAACGCCGCAACATTCATCGGAGCGCTCTGCTTCTTGGCGGGAGCGTACCTGCTGCTGCCCGCTGTCCGAGAGGCTGGGAATGCCCATTGCTCACGGTAGGGAGGTGTCCGCTGCGGCTGCCCAGTACGGCATCACGACAATCGCCACTCCAAGCAGCAGTGCTCACCGATGAGGGGACCGATCTTCGGCTCTCGGTGGGCTCCCGCAACCCACGCTGCAGTCGAACGCTCCTCGGAGGAATGCGAGTGAAGCACGACATCGATCTCGGTCCGAAGACCGTTCTGGAGCTTGCACCAGGTATCCGAACGCGACGCGACGCAGCTGGTCACATCATCGTCGACTCGCCGGTTGGCACGACCATTGACATCGGACCTAAGGGCTTCGCCGTCTTGTCGCTGTTCTCCCAACCACGGACGCTGGGAGACGCCATTGCCCACCTCGAGGAGACGAGTTGGGGCACGGTCGACTTCGCTCCGACCATGGGTGCCATCAATATCCTCATCGAGGAGAACGTCCTCGTGGTACCGGAAGCAGGCCGGAGACCGACAAGCGGCTGGGCCGACCCTGAGGAGCACGCCCGAATGCTCAATGACCATCGCCGGACCGGTGACTACATCGCGGCGTTGGCCGCCGCGGTTCGTCCGGACGACGTTGTGGTCGATATTGGAACCGGAAGCGGCGTTCTGGCTGTCGCCGCGGCCAGAGCGGGAGCGCGGCACGTGTATGCGGTCGAGGCCAGCGACATCGCGGCGGTGGCTAGGCGGGTGTTCGAGATCAACGAAGTCGCAGATCGGATAACCCTGCTCCCCGGCTGGTCTCGACAGATCGAACTTCCCGAGCGGGCCGATGTGCTCGTGGCCGAGATCATTGGGAACGAACCGCTCGAGGAAGAGATCCTCGAGACCACGCTCGATGCTCGTCGACGTCTCCTCGCTCCCGACGCCCGACTGATCCCGCACGGACTTATGCTGCTGGCTCGCCCGGTGCTGCTCCCGGAAGCCGAGGCGAAGCAGCGTGCGTTTGGGCAGGCCGATCTAGCTCACTGGCGAGACCTCTACGGCATTGATTTCGAGCCGCTGCTGGACGCCGCCATCCCCGGCCCGGTCTACACCCGGACCGAAGGGGAAGTCGTCGCGACCTGGCCGACGTGCGGTGCTGCCGCGGCGCTTGCCACAGTGGATCTCGCCGGGTTCGGGACGCCGTCGCTGCGTGGCTCCGTTGACCTGGCGGTCGACCCTCCGGGGCTGGTCAACGCGGTCGCGGTCACGTTCCGTGCCGATCTCCATGACGGCATCACCCATACGCTCGACCCGTGGACCTGGCCGGCGTCGAGTTGGGCGACTTCGGTGTGGGTCCTTCCAGATCCGGTTGTGGTCCCCCCGACCTCTCGCCTGCGGGTTCAGTACTACCACCGCGTTCCGAGAGTCGCTGACGGGCTTACGTGCGAGGTCGTGGACTAGCAATCCGCCCAACACGCGACGGAACAGGGGGAGACCGCACCCGGCCAGGAGGTCGAGGTGGGAATTCACCCCATGTGGACGATGCCGGCGACCCATGCCGCGCGTATTGTCGCGGCGAGTCGGGCCGATCAATCGGTACGACCTGCGCCGCGCACAGAGACCGGCGCCACGGTGACTTAGGAGGTAGCCATGGGAATGGCTCGTCGACGGACCCGCCGCAGGACGATGATGGTCGCTGGCGGAATAGCCCACGAACGCGGAAGAAGAGAGGCCGAAGAGGAGCAGGCCTACGCCGCGCCCCCTCCACCCGCCCCACCGGCGCCTGCGCCGAGCGCCGCAGACCCGGCTGCTGAGATCGAGAAGCTGGCGTCCCTCCACGACTCCGGTGCGCTGACCGACGAGGAGTTCGCGGCGGCCAAGAAAGACATCCTCGGCCTGTAGGCCCGATCCCACGAAAAGGAGCCCCTATGGCAGACAACACCCGTGATGCCACCCTGCGTAGTGCTATCGAGGCGTGCATCAACCCCGACGATGAGGCAATTGCCGCGCTTGGTGACCTGTTCACCGAAGACGTGAGCGTGTGGTCGCCGAATCTGCTGGCGACCGGTCTCACAGATCTCGCTCGAAGCCTCGTGTTTCGCGAGGGCGCGTTCTCGGATGTCGAGGTTCAGATCGACGCAGTCGACGTGTTTGGAAACAAAGGCTTCGCCGAGTTCCGCGTATCTGCCGACTTCACCGGTCCGTTCTTCGTCGGCGACGACCTCGCGATTGAGCCGAATGGCCAGCGTCTCCTGCTGGGAGCGGCTGTGGCGGCAGAGTTCGACGGCGCCAAGATCACGGCCCTTCGTGCCTACTTCGATGACTCCACGCTGCTCGAGCAGATGATCGCCGCATAGAGCGGTGGGCAATCCATATCGTCTGGTCGTCGAGAGCGATCCCGACCCGTTCGACCTCGCTCTGCTCGAAGAACGGCTGACGGACGCGGCTGTGGAGGCCGTCGGGCACGGGCCGGACCGCGACTTCGGGATCTTCGTCCGTGATGACAACGGCCGCGTCATGGCCGGTGTATCCGGGATGTTCTGGGCAGGATGCTGCCAGGTACACGCGCTGTGGGTCGACGAACAGCTCCGGGGCCGCGGCCTGGGACGCGACCTCATGGCCGCGGCCGAGGCTGAGGCACGGCGACAGGAATGCCGATTGCTCATGGGTCTCACGTACGACGCGTTGACCGCTCACTTCTACGATCGGCTTGGCTACCGCACCGTGGGCGTCATCGAGGACTGCCCTGCCGGCACGACCACCCGGTGGTACTGCAAGGATCTCTAAGACGGCGATCGCGGCGCTGCTAGCACGTGGACGGGGGACCCGTGATTCGTGGATGGCGGAGACGAACCAACGGCAGGCCGCATGAGCGGTGCTTTCATACCTACGGGGTGATGGCGGGACGTTTACCGACTGGTAGCGTCGAGAGTGCAGCAGTCGGTGGGCGCGGCTCGGCCGTATTCACCGTTCGCGTCCCTGCAAATGCGGGACGCCGACGCACCGGCGGATGCAACGAAGCGAGCCCCGCGGGGCGAGATACATACAAGGGAGCTAGCCATGGCTGACCAGGTGACGACCGTCCTCGTGTGCGCGTATCCGACCGTCGAGACGGCGGACAGCGACTTCGAGACGCTCATGTCCCAAGTGAAGGGGAAACAGGTGGGCATCCAGGCCGCGATCCTGATATCACAGGACGCTGATGGCGAAGTAGCCGTTCAGCGCACGGGTGACAGCCTCGGTCGCAAGGGCATGGGCTGGGGCGGCGGCGTTGGGTTCCTCGTCGGCCTCGCGGCTCCGCCGCTCCTCGCCGCGACCGCCGTCGGCGCCGCGGGTGGCGCCATTGTCGGCAAATTCGCCGATCGACGCATTCAGTCCGGGCTGGGGGACACGATCGGCGATGCGCTGAAGCCCGACACCGCGGTGATCATTGCCATGATGGATGAAGACCAGCACATGGGCGTTGAACGAGCGCTTGGAGGAGCGCTCGGTAGGTCGGCGGTGACGACCGACAAGACCGGGGATGCCGCCCTCAAGGACTCGCTGGCCGAGGCCATGGGCAAGTTCAGCCCGGATCGGACGGTGCTCCCGATCCCGGACCGCAACTTCGGCGGAGCGGTCGATCGCACGATCGGCAGATCGGTCGCCGACTGGTCGATGATCCCCGGGCCGCAGGCTCCTGAGGATGCTCCAAACGTCCTGTTGGTGCTCATCGATGACGCTGGGTTCGGTGGTCCCGAGGCATTCGGGGGTGGCATCAGCACACCAGCTCTCGAACGCGTCCAGGAGATGGGTCTGACCTACAACCGGTTCCATGTCACGGCAGTGTGCTCTCCCACGAGAGCGGCAATGCTGACCGGTCGCAACCACCACCGCGTGGGCATGGGAGGCATCTCCGAGTTCCCCGGACCGTATCCCGGCTACACGGGTCAGCTCCCGAGGAGCTGCGCACCGTTCCCGCGGATCCTCAGTGAGAACGGCTATGTCACCGGGGGCTTCGGCAAGTGGCACCTCACCCCGGGCGCGGCGTACGGTCCGGCCGGCCCATTCAACACTTGGCCGCTCGCATGGGGATTCAACCACTTCTGGGGCTTCCTGAGCGGTGCCTCAGGCCAGTACGACCCGATCATCACGCAGGACAACACGACGATTGGAGTACCAGACGCAGAGGACGGCGAGCAGTACTACTTCCCTGACGACCTGACCGACAAGTCGATCGAGTGGTTGCACGGGGTGCGCGCCCAGGACAAGAAGAAGCCATGGTTCCTCTACTACTCGACCGGCTGCTCGCATGCGCCGCACCATGTTGCCAAGGAGTGGGCAGACAAGTACAAGGGCAAGTTCGATGACGGTTGGGACGCCTACCGCCAGCGCACGTTCGAGCGCCAGAAGGAACTCGGCATCATCCCCCCAGACACCGAACTCACCGAGCGTCCCGAAGCGTATGCCGCTTGGGGCTCACTCAGCGAAGCCGAGAAGACGCTCTACCGCCGCCAGATGGAGGTGTTCGCCGGATTCTCAGAGAATGCGGACTGGAACGTTGGTCGTCTCCTGGACGCCGTCGAGGACATGGGAGAGCTCGACAACACCATCATCATCTACATATGGGGTGACAACGGTGCGAGCATGGAAGGCACCTTCACAGGCTCGTTCAACGAGACCACCTTCTTCAACGGTGTGATCCTCGATCCGGCTGAGCAACTCGAGATCATCGAGAAGTTCGGCGGCGTCGAGGAGATGGGCGGAGAGCACACCGCACCGCACTACGCGGCACCGTGGGCCCATGCAAACAACACGCCGTTCCAGTGGGGCAAGCAGATGGCCAGCCACCTTGGCGGGACCCGAGACCCGATGGTGATTGCATGGCCGAACCGAATCGAGGGCGGAGGGGCGATACGTAGCCAGTTCACCCACGCTATCGACGTCGGCCCGACGATTCTCGAATTGGTCGGACTCCCCGAGGCCGACGTGGTCGACGGCATCGAACAGCAGCCCATGGACGGCACCAGCTTCGCCCACACGTTCGACGATGCCGATGCCGAGGAGCGCCACACGGTGCAGTACTTCGAGAACTACGGCAGCAGGGCGATCTACAAGGACGGCTGGTGGGCGTGTGCGAAGCTCGACAAGTTGCCGTGGGACTTCTCGCAGGAGACGCTTGCACGTTTCGGACCCGAAAGTGACTACGACCCGGATGCCGACGAGTGGGAGCTCTACTACCTGCCCGACGACTTCTCCCAGGCCAACAACCTGGCCGCTGAGAATCCAGAGAAGTTGGCGGAACTCGTCGAGGTCTTCTGGGAGGAAGCCGAGCGCAACAACGTGCTGCCGCTGTTGGGTGGTTTTGCCGCGTTCTTCGGCATGCTCCCGCCGATGCCAACGGAGACCCGCTTTCCCTTCGCCGGGGATGTCCAGAACGTCGCCACGACCTTGACACCGAAGATCATGGGGCGGTCATACGCGATCGAAGCCACCCTCGAGGTCCCCGAGGGTGGAGCCGAGGGTGTGATCGTCGCGAATGCCGATTTCATCGGCGGCTATGCGTTGTGGGTCGACGAGGAGGGCTACCTCCATCACACCTACCAGTTCCTCGGTATCGATACCTACAAGCAGACGTCCACCAAGCCGATCCCGACCGGACATGTGGACGTCAAGATGCTGTTCGAAGCTGACGAGCCGAAGCCCGGCTCAGGAGGACGCGTCACGCTGTTGGTGAATGACGAGGTCGTTGGCGAGGGCACCATTCCACAAACCGTCAGCTTCCTCTATACGACGTACGCCGGAATGGACATCGGCCGCGATAACCGTGGCGTGGTCGATCTCGCCTACGAGGACAGGGCACCGTACGCCTTCACCGGCACGATCAATGAGGTCGTGTTCGACCTGAAGCCCGGATCAGTGAAGGACGAACATGCCCTCCACGAGCACGCGTCGACGCAGGCTGTTGCTCACGGCGTCGCTGGCTGAGTCGCAGGGGTGAACGCGGTCGGTCACCGGCGTGAATCGGTGGCCGACCGGTCCGCTCGTGCGCTTGCGGTCAAGCCAGCCACTACCCGAACGCCGCCGACAAGCCCCACTGGTGCTGTGCGGGCGCGCCTGCCCTCGCGAAGGCCGTTTCGACGGGAGAGCTGCCAACTGCCTACGTGTGGATAAGGGCGGTTCCGGTGCCGTTGCAGCGTTCGCAGGGTTGGCGCGTTCTGACTTGGCCGGAGCCTTGGCAGGTTCTGCAGCGAAGGACGCGAACACGTCTGGTTTCGAGTGTCGTGATTTCGGCTCGACCGTGGCAGGTGGGACAGGTGATGGTTGATCGGACGATGCCCGCACCATCGCAGGTGGCGCATGGTGTGGGGGTTGGCGGGCTCGTTTTGGGCGCTGTTGTGGAGTGGCGAATTCGGACTCGGCGGGGTCCCCCAACCGTAGGGGATGGCGGTGTGTTTGCGGCGTCGTAGCGGGCTCGGGCGTTGGGGTCGGCGAGGAGGCGGTAGGCGTCGATGGTGTTGCGGGCCGCGGCGTCGTCAGCGGTTTCATGCGAGGTGTCGGGGTGACGTTGTCTGACGGCTCGGCGGAAGGCTGCGCGGATCTCGTCGGTGGTTGCGTCGCGCGGTATTCCGAGTTCGTCATATGGATTAGCGTCGGACATCTCGGTGGATCATTTCATGTGTTTTGTGTGCGATGCTGGCGGCCGCGGGGCGCTGTAGCTGGTGCGTGCGGCCGCATGGGTCAGCGTTCTCCGAGGTCCATGGCGATGGCTTGGTATACGAGGTCGGTTTGGCGGGCTCGGCAGTGGTGGAGGGAACGGATGATCCAACCGGCGCGTTCGCGTAGGTCGCCGGCGTCGGCCGGGCTGTCCTCTCCGTGGGCGAGCTGATTCCGCAGCGACGCCACCTGGTGGATGATGTCGTCGTATTGCTCCCGCAGGTTGCGGACTCGGGAACTGAACCGACGGGGATGCTCGGCAGCGATCATTGCCAACAGTGCATCGGGGCGGTTCAGTTCCCGTTGTTCCTCAACCATTGCGGTCTCAAGCGTTTCGAGGTCTGTGCCGACTTCGGTGAGCCAGGCTTCTCCCTCGGCTGCCATCGCTAGCGCGGTCTCGAAGCGGCGCATTGCCTGCAGGGTGCGGTCGCGGTCGAAGCGACTGGCGGCGAACGCGGTTTGGTGAACGGTTGCTTCGTCGTCGTTTGTCATCCGGGCGTTTCACCTCCTCTCATGAGGTGCAGGTCGTGTGGTCCAGGATCTTGGCTGGCCACCTATGCATGACTGGCTCCTTTGTCTGATCGGTCAATCGTTTTGGTGTAGTTTTCAAGCGCCAGCTGGGCCACGATGGGTCGTTGCCAGCTGCTGGTCGGACGTGACGACAGATACGGAACCGGTGGGATCATCGAGTGTCTCCCCGGATCATGTCCCGCGGGGGCGTTCCCCGATCGTCGCTTCGACGACGAGCCGCTCCTGGCCCCGCACCACCTCGAGCGCCACCACGTCGCCGGGCAGCGTGTCCAGGAGCGCAATCACCGCGTCGCTGGACGTCTCGATATCGGTGTCGTCGATACGGACGATGACGTCCCACTGGATCAGCCCAGCCTGATCGGCGGGACTGGCTGAGACAACATCGATCACCAGGGCACCGGTCTCGGATCCCAGGTCTAGGCGCTCCGCCGCTGCCGGTGAGTTGTCCAACATCTGAACCCCCAAGAAGGGTTCCCCGACGCCGAGGCGGTGGCGCTCGATGAACCGGGCTGCGGTGTCGACCGAGATCGCGAAGCCGATGCTCTGGGCGTTGCCCGCAATTGCGGTGTTGACCCCCACCACCTCGCCGTTGGCGTTCAGCAAGGGGCCGCCCGAGTTCCCCGGGTTGATCGCGGCATCGGTCTGGATCAGATCCTGCATCGTTCCCAGCTCCGTTCGGATGGTGCGGCCCTTGGCCGACACGATCCCCGCCGACACCGTGGGGTCGGTGGAATCCAGCCCAAGCGCGTTGCCGATCGCGATCACGGGATCCCCGACCTCAAGAGTCTCGAGGGTGCCGAACGGCAGCGCCTCGAGCCCGTCGGTGTCGTCGAGTTGTAGCAACGCGAGGTCCCGAGCGGAGGCCTCAGCCACCACCGTGGCGTCTCGCTGCCGACCATCCTCCCCGGTAACGATCACCCGCGACGCCCCCTGGATGACGTGGAAGTTGGTCAACACAAACCCGGCGTCATCGATGACGATGCCGGTGCCGACACCAGCTGGGACCTCCTCCGGCACTCCGAACAGGTCCAAACGCACCCGTTCCTGCGTTACCGACACCACGCCGCTGCGGACCCGTTTCACCAAATCCGAAACGTCGTACAGATCCAGTGACGGAAGTCCCGGCGGGACCTCCGCCGTCGACCTATGCGGCTCGGAAGTGGAAGCCGTCGTTCCCTGCACGGTCGTGCGTGATATCTGAGCGGTTGGCTCAACGCTGGGTGACACTGCCGGCTCGGAGGTTCCACTACCAGTCGTGCATGCGGAAGCCGCCAGCACCGTCGTCACGGCAAGCGAAGCTGCGAATCGAGAAGCTCTCATTGTTGACCCCCAGAAGGGTGCTCTTCCGACGCGACGGTCGGAAGGGCACCGGGAAGTGCGGCTCGCCAGCTAGGACGAGGCTTCCGCCGTGAGCTTCTCAGCGGTGCCCGACGAGATGGAGACCTTGTGCGGCTTGGCCTCCTCGCGCATTGGGATCGTCACCGTCAACACCCCGTTCTCATGACTGGCGTCGACGTTGGCCGTGTCGAGACGATCACCCAAACGCACGTCACGACGGTGGGTACCGGCGGGCCGCTCCCGCAACAGCCACGTTGCGTCTTCGGTCTCCTCGGTAGGACGGTCTGCCGTCACCGTGAGCACATTGCCCTCAACCATCAGATCAACATGATCCGGGTCCACCCCCGGCAGGTCAAACCGCAATGTGTACATGCCGTCATGCTCAAAGGCGTCCATCGGCATGATCCCACCACGCCACCGTCCGCCAAACGAACCCATCATCCGATCAATCTCCTCAAACGGATCCGTGAAACGCATCATTGTCACTCCACTCCTTTCCTTGCTCTGTGACTTTGCGATCCATACCACCCCTATGGTGGGCTTCATATAATCTATCTATAGCGCACTCAGATTACTGCTGTCAAGGCCCTTCCCGTCCTGGGTTTGGATCCGCATCTGGCCTGCCCCGGTCTCGTGGGCTGCCCGGAGGAACGTCTTGGGGTGCTGGCCGAGGACACTGGCAAAGGAGAGACATCCGTGAGCGGGTACGGGCTCTGGGGGCTGTTCGAACCGAGCACGAAACGCGAGGCTCACTCCCAGCAAGCCTGTTTCGATAGCATGCGATGTCCGTGGCAGGAGTCCTGCTTGGAGGTTCTTGCATACAAAGAAAGGGGGCTCACAGGGTCGATGACGCGACGCTGCCGGCGAGTGGCGTGGTGAGAGGCCGGCGGGCCATCTCGGGCTCGGTGAGTGTGGTTCGAGGATCTGGTCGACGATGGCAGCGGCGAGTTCGGGGTTGTGGTGCATATCGCCGATGAGACCGGCGATGATGGTGCGGGTGCCGACTTGCGACCGAAGCAGCGTTGGGGCAAGCAGTTCGCGATCGATCGACAGATCCCCATTCGTGTCGAGGACATGCAGTACAACACTGGCATCGAGCACGTGCTTGCCCACAGCGACCTCCAACGGGTTCTTGGAATGGAGTCGATGGCATCCGCACATGTCGGCACACCTATGGGTGGTCGGACGAGCTCCCCGCTACTGCTGTTGGTTCCACGCGGACCAGGCCTTGAAACCTCCTTCAAGGTCCGTCGCCCCCGCGACGCCGAGACTCTTGAGCCGAACCGCAGCAAGGGAGGAACTGAAGCCTTCGCTACAAACGAGGATCACCCGCTGGTTCGGCAAGACGTCGATTGAGCGATGCTCACTTGACGGTGCGAGTCGCCATTCGAGAACCGTGAGATCAATCACCTGCGCACCCGGAAGCTCCCCCTGTTCGGACCGCTGGGCGGAGTCACGAACGTCCACGACAACGGCTCCTCCACGCACCGCGGACGCCAGATCGCTGGGCGGCACACGGTCCAGCCGGCTCCTTGATCTCCTCAGCAGAGCATCAATGGTGTCGTCCGGTGTCATCTCATGAGACTACGCAACAGAATCCGCAAACACCGGCACCGATGGGCGGCCCGACCGAGGCGTGCAACACGAACAGAATCATCCGACCCAGCCGGATATGGGCGGTGCAATCACTAACCCGTCGGATGAGCGAGAAGCGGAGTTGCGGACGCCCTTTCGTGGCTCTGGAAGGCGATCGCAGGCTTCGCTCACCGTGCCGTATCCCTTGACTTGCTGCAAGTTGCAGTATACGTTTGCTGCTGGACCTTGTCGCACCGCCCGTTGTGCTTCAAGACACTCGAGACCTGGGAGGAGGATACCGATGGACGTCGATGCGCACATCGAGGCAATCAGTCGAGAGGGTGAGCAGCTCGCCGCAGCCGCCTCCCGTGCTCGGCTCGATGACCTCATCCCGTGGTGTCCCGCATGGGACACCCGCGAGCTCCTCCGTCACCTGAGCGAGATCCACCTGTGGGCGGCGTCCCATGTCGCGCGATGTGCCGTGCGAGAGGGCGTCCCAGAGCTGGTCGACCTCGAGGCCGCCTGGCCGGATCTGGCGATCTTCTGGCCCGATGACGACGCCCTGGTCGACTACTACCTTGCCACGAACACCAATCTCGTGGCCCAACTCGAGTCGGCGCCGTCGGACCTCGCCACCTGGACATTCCTCCCGGCGCCATCACCCCGCCAGATGTGGGCGCGCCGCCAAGCCCACGAGACGGCGATTCACCGCTTCGACGCCGAGTCGGCAACCGCGTCGGTCAGCGGGTTCGACCCGACATTCGCCTCCGACGGCATCGACGAGATCCTGACCGCCATGGCTCCCACTGTCGACGAGCTCCCACTCGAGTCCTGCATGACGATGGCGATCTCCCCCAGCGACGTCGACGAGCGATGGCTCGTCACTCTTGGACCAGACGGGATCGAGACGGTCCGAGCTGACGGCCCCGCCGACCTCGTCCTCACCGGACTCGCTTCCGACCTGTACCTCGCCGTGTGGAATCGAGGGGACGACGCAGCGATCACGTTGACCGGCGATCTCACCGTCCTAGACACCTGGCGCACCCGCCACCGGGCGCGGTGGCCGCGCACCCGCGACGAGGACGAATCCAAGGCGCAGGCCCCTCGATAGCGACCGAGGGAGCTTCTGGTGGAGGACTTCGCATCATGCCGGGCTGTGGCACTGAACTCGAGCCCGGTGTCATCGTCGGTCATATCGAAGCCTCTTTGTGTCAAGGGGGTTTCTCGAGGCGCGACGGCGGGGACCGGGTGTCGGGTTCGGGAGTGACCGATCCGAAGAGCCGGTGATCAGGATGCGAGGCCCTGGACGCGCCCCGGGTCACCCCAGCGGGTTCTTCGAAACGACGAATTCCCTTGTGGGACAGGAGATTTCGGCGGTGGTCCTGAAGGATCGGGGCCACGGGATTGTTTTGCCGCCTGCGGGCGTGTCGCCCAAGCCCGGTGGCCGATGGTCTACCTGGGTAAGAGCCTGACGATGTGAGGGAGCCTCGATGATGCGTTCACGATCCGTCCGTTGGGTCGCTTCGCTCGCCACAGTCGTGTTGCTCCTGCCGGGATGCGACGACACCAACAACGGCGCTGCTGCTGACACGACGCTTGCAGCATCGATTACGACTGCTACACCGACCACGACCTCTGCTCCGACCACCACCACTACTGCTGTTCCGCTGGAGGAACTCGGTCCGTTCGAAGTGACGACGACGGTTGTGTCGCATGAAACCACTCGAGACATCTCGGTGTGGGCACCCAACGCTGACGGGTCGTGGCCGGTGGTGTACCTGGTCCCCGCAGCAGGGACTGGTCAGGACTTGGCCGAGATGGCCACTCGGCTGGCGAGCTACGGGACAGTGGTGTTTGCGCCCGACTACCGATTCACCCACTCGCAACTCAGCCAGGAGCAAGACCTCGAGTGCGGCTACCGCTTCGTCAGGAGCGTTGCTGGTGAGTATGGCGGCGACCTCGACCAGCCGATCACGTTCGTCGGAGATTCGTATGGCGCGTCGATGGCACTGTTTGGCGGACTCTCGGAAGGGGCATATGGCCCCGGCGGCAGCTACGAGGTGTGCTCCACAGGGGCACCGCGGGCCGACGTGATCGTTGCCATCGCAGGTTGCTACTACGAATACGAGGGTGCGGAGTTCCCGGAGTCCGTGGTGGATGTGCTCATCGATAGCCTCGACTTGAAGAAGCTGGATGCCGACCTTGTCTTGGTGGTTGGGGAGGACGACCCAACCTGCCAGCCATGGCAATCCGAAGATGCAGCCGAAGCTCTGCGAGCTGCCGGATACAACGCCAGGCTTGTCGACGTGCCCAGCGGGGACCACGGCAACGTCGTCTTCTGGAGTGTTGTCGATGGCGAGTGGGTGACCGCTCCCAACCACCCGATCGGCAAGGAAGTCGTCCAGATCATCCTCGACGCAATCGACGCCGCACAACAGTAGAGAAGAACCGAGACCGCACCCGCCCATATCGCAGCACCTATGAGCGGACCTACCGACCGATTCCACTCCCTCTGAGCTGGGAGTGTCCTCTTGCCCCCGCGCCTGCCCCCGCGTAGCCTGGTCTCCGGCGGCAACTGGACCCAGGAACGATAGAAACCCTTGCGCTGCAAGGGTTTCGGTGGTGGTCAGGGGCAGGGTCGAACTGCCGACCTCTGGTTTTTCAGACCAGCGCTCTACCAGCTGAGCTACCTGACCGGGCAGACACGGCCGCCCGGGTCGAGACCCGGGCGAGTGCGTCTGGCGGGAGCGACGGGATTTGAACCCGCGACCTCCGGCTTGACAGGCCGGCGTGAACTCCAGACTTCACCACGCCCCCGTTCGTGCCCCCAGGGGAATTCGAATCCCCGTTGCCGCCTTGAAAGGGCGGAGTCCTAGGCCGCTGGACGATGGGGGCAGGGCCCCGAAAGCATAACGGCGTTGGATAGGCAGTGAGTCCTGGAGTATATCCCTCCGAATCCCTTGTGAACAGGCCGACCAGGGCCATCCTTCCCGGACGTCAGGGCCATCCGGCCCTCCCCATCGGTGGACACACCACTTAACCTGCGCATATCCGTTCGCGATCTGGAGGTAGTTGTGGCCGAAAACACTCTCGAGAACCTGATGTCGGAGGAGCGGCTCTTCCCGCCGTCGGAGGAATTCGTCGCTGCGGCGAACGCCGGTCCAGAGATCTACGAAGAGTCCGAGGACTGGGAAGCCTGGTGGATGAAACAGGCCCTCGACCGCATCAGTTGGTACCAGGAGCCGACGGTCGCCCTCAACGACGAGAACGCTCCATTTTTCAAGTGGTTCGAGGACGGGAAGCTGAACCTCTCGTACAACTGCCTCGACCGTCACCTCGACACCATCCCCGACAAGATTGCGTACCACTGGGTCGGTGAGCCGGGCGACACCCGTGACATCACCTTCAAGGAACTCCACGAAGAGGTCTCGAAGTTCGCCAACGGACTCAAGTCCCTCGGCGTTGAGAAGGGTGACCGCGTCGCCGTCTACATGGGCATGATTCCCGAGCTGCCGATCACGCTGCTCGCCTGTGCCCGTATCGGCGCCATCCACTCGGTCGTGTTCGGTGGCTTCTCCTCGGACTCGCTTGCCGATCGCATCCAGGACGGCGAGGCGAAGGTCCTTGTAACCCAGGACGGTTCGTGGCGCAAGGGCGGCATCTTCCCGTTGAAGGATCATGCCGACGTCTCCGTCGCCGCTTCGCCCTCGATCGACAAGGTCGTGGTCGTCAAGCGCACCGAGAACGACGTCAACATGACCGAAGGTCGGGACATCTGGTGGAGCGACCTGATGGCCGATCAGTCAGCCGACTGTGAACCAGAGGTCATGGACGCCGAGGACATCCTCTTCGTCTTGTACACCTCAGGGACGACCGGCAAGCCCAAGGGCATCGTCCACACGCAGGGCGGCTATCTGGCCGGCGTCATGGCGACCCACGATCTCGTGTTCGACATCAAGGACGACGACGTCTACTGGTGCACCGCGGACATCGGATGGGTCACCGGCCACTCCTACATC
>Ga0272441_10001522_pt1 | contig 49402 bp, 35 predicted proteins | sample SSMProp6N_FD_193582 | JGI IMG/M metagenome (GOLD analysis project Ga0272441, IMG submission 193582) | Marine sediment archaeal communities from Little Sippewissett salt marsh, Falmouth, MA, United States - SSM-Prop-6N | ecosystem: Environmental > Aquatic > Marine > Wetlands > Sediment ... | reverse complement strand
AAGAGGGAGATGAGGGGGAAGAGGGAGATGAGGGGGAAGAGGGAGATGACGAGCACGAGCACGGGGATAGGGATGGGGATGAGCACGTGCACGAGCACGGGGATGGGGATGGGGATGGGGATGGGGATGGGGACGACGAAAACGAGGAGAAGGAGGACCGGTCATGAGCTGCACTCCATGGACCTACGCCTCCCTCGCTTCCTGGCTCAACACGCCCAAGGGCTTTCTGATCACCGTGGTCGGTGTCGCCGTCGTCCTGGTGCTGCTCGGGCTTTTCACCAGCACCATGACCATCGCCTGGAGAGAGCTGAAGCGCCACTTCCGCTCCCTGCCCTCCTACCTGGTCCTCGCGATGTTCCTGCTGTACCAGGGCGTCGTCTTCTTCATGTTGATCCACCTGCTCAACACCCCCAACGCCGAGCCCAGCCCGCCCATGCGTTGGTTCTTTGGCGGGGTGATCTGGTTCTATCCGCTGTTCGTCTTCGTCGTGTCGATCCTCACCTGCCAGCTCTTGGCCACCGAGCAGCGCGAGCGAACCATCGAACCGCTGATGACGGCGCCGGTGAGGGAATCCGAGGTCGTGTTGGGCAAGTTCATCGGCACCATGGGCTTCTTCATGTTCATGTGGGCCTGGACCCTCGTCTACATCGTGATCCTCAAGTACGCCGGCGGGGGCCAGAAGATCAACCCGGGGCCCATCATGGCCAGCTACGTCGGCACGATGTTGATCTCGGGGCTGGGCGTGTCCCTCGGGCTCTTCTTCTCGTCGATCACGCGGGACATCATCCTGGCCCTGGCCGCGACCTTCATCAGCCTGTTCCTCGCCTTCATCGCCAAGCTCCTGATGGTCTTCGACGTGGTCAAGACCCAGGGGGACAAGCCCGGCAAGTTCATGGGGATCGTCTCGTCGGAGTGGGTCGTGAAGATCCTGGAGCACACGATGATCATCGACTTCATGGATGACTTCTCCCAGGGCATCGTGGACTCCCGAAACGTGATCTACCTGCTATCGGGCACCGCCCTGTGCCTCTTCGCCGCGGTGCGCGTCCTGCAGCTCAGGAAGTGGAGGTAGCCATGCCCAAGGACAAGACCAAGGTCACCCCCACAGACAAAAAAGACCCTCCCCGGCGCGGCCTCGGGGCGAGCCGCTTCATCAGCCACGATCTGGGCGGGACCCTCACCTCCATCCTGGACATCGCCGTGGTCTGCGGGCTGATCATCTCCATCAACGTCGCGGTGTCCCGCCCCGGCTGCTCCTGGAACCACCGCGGCGACTGGACCGCCTTCACCGACGCCAAGCGGGTCTTCGCCCTGTCGCCCAAGACGGTGAAGTACCTCGGTGAGCTGAACAAGCCGGTGACCGTCCTGGTCCTCTACGCCCCACCCCAGGGCCAGAAGGACTATGCCCTGGCCGAGTCTGTCAAGGAGCTGCTCACCCGCATGGAGCGCCGATCCAAGTTCCTGCGCGTGACGAACGTCAACTCCGTCTCCGAGCCCTTCAAGGCCAAGAAGCTGCTGGACAAGCACAAGGTCAAGACCGACCCCGACGCCTTCTTCAACCCGACCCTCGGCGTGGCCGGCGGCGGCCAGGTGTTCTTCATCAGCGACAAGCGCAAGAAGTCGGTGAGCTTCAACGACCTGGCGAGCTACGCCCTGAAAAAAGAGAAGCAGAAGGACCAGGCCAAAGACCGGGCGAAGAAGCCGCAGGCCGCCGACTACCGGCTCCAGTACTTCACCGGCGAGGAGGTGTTCCTGAACGCCCTCATCACGGTGACCCAGCAGCAGCAGCCGCGGATCTGCTTCACCTCCGGCCACGGCGAGGCCTCGGTGGAGGGGCACACACCCTTCGACCTCTCCTTCGCCGCCGAGCTGCTCAAGCAGCAGAACTTCGAGACCGAGGCCGTGGAGAAGATCTCCGGCCAGGTGCCCGTGCGCTGCGACGTCCTGGTGGTGGCCGGGCCGCGGGTGCCGCTCGCCGAGAGCGAGGTCTCCTCCATCGGGGCCTACCTGGCCAAGGGCGGCAAGGTTCTGTTCATGACCCGCACCCTGGACGTCACCGGCCAGGCCTGGTCCAAGTCCGGCCTCGAGGAGCTCCTCGCCAGCTACGGCGTTCGGGTGGAAGACGCAGCGGCCATCGACTCCAAGACCGCCATCCGCGGCTTCCCGCCCGTGGATCGCACCATCTCTCCGGTGTCCTGGCTCGTGCGCGAGGGCTGGAGCACCAACCACCCCATCGGCCAGGCCATGCGCGGCAAGGTCATGCGGGTGGACTCGCCGCGCGCCCTGAAGACCGTGCCGGGCCCGAACCTGGACACCCAGGTCATCCTCACCACCCAGTCCAAGGGAACGGACGCCTGGGGGGAGCGGGACCTCTTCGGCACCACGGCCCAGTTCGACGCCAAGAGAGACATCAAGGGCCCGGTGGCCGTGGTGGTGGCCGCCCGGGAGCTGAAAAAGAAGGGCCAGCCCCAAAGCCAGCCCGCCATCCAGCGAAAGAGGCACGCCCGGGTCATGGTGCTGGGCACGCAGCTGCTGATGGCCAACTACAAGCTCTCGCCGAACCAGCCCTCCTTCGACTACACCAAGGAGTTCGTCCTCACCGCGTTCAACTGGCTGGCCGAGCAGGAGAGCCTCGTGGCCCTGCCGCCCCGTCGCCCCGAGCACGTGAAGCTGAAGCTGAACATCGACCAGGTCAACCGCATCGCCCGCCTGGTGGTCCTGTGGCTGCCCCTGCTGGCGGTGATGCTCGGCCTGCTCGTGTGGCTCATCCCCGGCGCGGCCTCGAAGCGGAGCCGCAGCCGGACCCGGGGCCGAACCCGGGGCCAAAGCCACGCCCCCAACCAGTCCGGGAAACCCGACGAGCGCGGAGGTGCGAAATGACCGTCCTGGGCATGCACCTGTCGACCCTTCTGTTCCTCCTGTCCCTGGTCGCCTGCGTGGCCGGCGTGATCTTCATGGCGGCCGAGTGGCGCGCGGGCGGGACCCGGTACATCACGGCCAACGTCCTCACCGGGACCGCGGCAATCCTGCTGCTCGTGCACAAGTGGATCCACCGGCTGACGATCCTGCACGTGGTGCTGGTGGTGGCCTGCTACGGCCTGGCCCTGGGGCTGTTTCTGCTCGTTGTCCAGTGGCGGGCCCGGGGCCCGCGGTACCTCGTGACCGTGATCCTGGCCGGCGTGACCGTGGTCTTCTCCGGCTGGCAGCTCGGCTACAAGCCGCCTCGCAAGCCCAAAGGGTACGAGTCGGCCAAAAACCGCGTCGTGAAGAAGTTCGACCAGGACAAGGCCACCAGGCTCACCCTGCGCCGCCACGGAAAGGTGCTGACCTTCACCAAGAAAGCGGGCCAGTGGCTCATCACGGCCCCCATCAAGTTCCCCGCCGACGGTGACGCCCTGGGGAACCTGTTGACCGAGATCAAGATGCTCGACAAGCACCGCACCCTGCCCGGCCCCCGGTCCAAGACCGCCTACGGCCTGGGGGCCAAGGCTGTGCAGGTCGTCGTGCACGGCGCCACGCCCAAGCCCCTCACGCTCACCCTCGGCGCCCGGGACGTCACCGGCGCCCGGATCTACCTCGCGGTGAACGACGAGCCCGGGGTGCTGCTGGTGAACAAGCACTTCGAAGAGGCCATGGACAAGGACCTCGACGACCTGCGGGAGTCCGCGGCCCTGCCCTTCAAGGAGAAGGACGCGCGCGCGGTGGACCTCGACACCACCGGCGGCAGCCGCGCCCACCTGACGGCCAAGGAGAAGGTGTGGACCCTGCGCCTGGGAGCCGACCAGCTCGGGCAGCGGGCCAACGCCAAGACCGCCGAGAACCTGGTACGCAAGCTCAAGGATCTTCGGGCCACCAAGTTCCTCGGCGACGGAGCCGCGGCCCTGGCCAAGCACGGGCTCGACAAGCCGCGCCAGACCGTGACCGTCGATGACGGGGGCAAGCACGTGCTCGTCCTGGGCGGCCCCTGCCCCGGGCGACGCAGCGACCGCCTCGCCGGCCGCAAGGGCAGGTACCCGGCCGTCTTCTGCCTGCGCGCCAAGGAGCTCAAGGACCTGGTGGTGAGCGCCGACGACCTGCGGGACGCCCGGCTCACCGGCGTGGCCGAGGCCACGGTCAAGCGCATCACGCTCACGGCGGGCGTACGGAAGATCGACCTCAAGAAGAAGGACCTCGACTGGGAGGTCGTGCTGCCCAAGGGCGCCAAGCCGAGCAAAGCCGTCGGCGTGGAGGTGGAGAAGTTCATCCGGGAGCTCGGGGCCTTCACGGTGCTCAAGTTCCTGCCGCCGCCCAAAGAGGGCCTCGCCAAGTATGGCCTCGACAAGCCGCGGGCCGTCCTCACCCTCGTCGAGGACAACGGGCGCAAGGAGGTCATCCGCCTGGGCGGCGAGGACGCCGACAAGAACTACTATGCCCAGCGATCCGGCGAGCAGATGGTGGTGGTCATCCACCGGTCCGCCGGCGAGGCGCTCCAGCCCACGCTCCTGCGCTTTCGGGAGCGCAACCTGCTCACCTTCCGCAAGGAGCCCACCGAGGCCGTGCGCATCCTGGCGCGGACCGGGCCCGTCACCGAGGAGGCCGTGTACGAGGGCGGCCTCTGGCGTCTCAAGAGGCCCGCCCAGGTCAAGGTGGACATGGACGCCCTCGACGCGCTGCTTTCGGTCCTCGCCATGGTCCAGGCCGAACGGTTCGTCTCCGCCACTCCCAAGCCCGAACACGGCCTGGCCGCCCCGACCCGCGTCATCACCGTGGATCTCGAGATCGAGGACATCGCAGCCGCCGCAACCAAGCCCGGTGCTGGCAGGCCCGGCGCCGGCGCCGCCCCCAAAACCCAGAAGAAGACGCACACCCTCAAGGTGGGCGCCGACGCCCCCAAGGGCGGCTGCTTCGGCCAGATGCAGGCCCCCGGCGCGCCCGTCTTCCTCCTGGCCGCCAGCGCCTGCACGGACCTCCGCGCCCTCCTGGCCGAGCGCCGCCTGGCCGAGCTCCGCCTCTCCCAGGTGGCCGGCCTCAAGCTCACCCGCGGCGGCGGCACCGAGCAACTGGAGCGCCGCGGCAAGCACTGGAACCGCAAAAACGGCCCCCGGGTCAACAAGACCAACGTCGAGAACCTCCTCACCGACCTCGCCCAGATGCGCGCCAAGCGCGTGGTGGCCTACGGCCTCCCCAAGCCCCAGCACCGCCTCGCCCTGCCGATAATCACCGTTGAGGTCCTTCAAAAAAAGAAGACCGCCAAGCCCATCATCCTCAAGATCGGCGCCCCGGTGAAGCAGGGCAACAAGGTCATCGGCCACTATTCCCTACGCACCGACAGAAACCTCGTCTACCTCCTCGCAGTCAAGGACGTAGAGGTCTTCAGGAAAGCCAAGTTCTGACCACCTTGTTCAGACCCGCGCCGCCTTCCCATTGACCGATGAAGCCATCGCCGCGCGGGTGGTCGAGCTGCTCGAGGGACCTCATGGCGGCCCCGCGGACCTTGCCTTGGGAGTCCTTGAACGCGCGCTGCAGGGCGGCTTTCACCTGCGTGAGCGTGGCTGCCCCGGGAGAGCCACCGCCATCGCCGACTAGCCTCCTACCGCAGTATCCGGGCCATGGCGCCGCCCCGGCGTTGAGCCTGAGCCACGGCGGCGGCCCGTACTTTACTGCCCACAGGCAGGAGCTGTGCGGCAAGCTCGACGGTGGGCTGCTCCAGCCGCGCGCTCGTGGCCACGAACACCACAGTCGCTGCCATGATCAGCACAAACAGCCCCGCGGTGATGAGCGTCCACCGTTGGGTGTGCCTATAATCTGTCGCGACCATGACAAGGATGGGGATCGTGTGTACCAACCCACAGATTGCCGCGCTGGATGCGTACCAACGCAGGGCCCGGCCGCCGCGGAGTGCGTCCAGTTGATTCAAACGACTCGTGGCCTGCTTTTCCAGCCAGTGTTTGCAGGCGCTTCCGGCGGCTTTTCGGTCCATGGACGTGGTATAGATCTGTTGCACGACCTGTACCAGTCGCTCGTACGCTTCATCGCGGATCACATCGAACTGCGAAAGGTCGAGCTGCAATTGCCCGGCGTCCACAACCACCGCGAAGCGCGTGTCGACGACGTCCAACTCGTGGGTGGCCAACAGGACGCCGTCGTGCACCAGTCGTAGCTCGGCTGTGTGTTCCTGCTCCGGCACGAAGCCGGCCGCGCCGCGGACGCCGTCTTGCTCGAAGGTCGTGGGCAGCACGGCTTCGTCCAGGCGAAGGCGAAGCCCCTGGGTGATGTCCCGTCCGTTGACATAGATCTCGCTTTCGGCGTAGCCACATCGTTTTTCGAGCACCTCGACCTCGGGCGCCTCGTTGGCGCTCCGGCCGTGAAACCGGATCGCGATGGCGGTGCCCCGGAGGCCCGGAGGCGCGTCTTCCAGGGTCTCCCCACGGCCGGCCTCCAGGCAGAGTCGCGTGCAGCCTTTTTCATTGCCGGAGACGACGTCCACAGACAAGAACCCCTCCAAGCAGCTGGCGGTGCGCAAGCCCAGCGCCAGGACACGCAGAGATCGGGACCGCGAGTCGGTCTGGCTACCCATCGCCACGTCGTAAAGGGCCTCGAGCTCGGGACGATCAAAGGGGTCGCCGTTAAAACGCAGCTGCAGCCCCCGGACGTCGGTTTGCACTTCCATGTGGCCGGCGCCCCGGAGCGAAGCCGATCGGATGAGCAAAAGCGCGTAGAAGTACGGATCCGGCAGCCCGAGCTCGGAGAGCTTTTCCCGAGCGACCTCTCGGTCCATGGTGAACTGTCCGGGGTCGATGGCGTGACCGCCGTCCATGAGCTCTGCCACGTACCGATCTGCGAGATTCCGCGACTTGAGGAGGTCGTTGCTCATGGGCTGGTCACTGGGCTGTGCCGTCCACGGTATCAACGGGGCGCTCCGGCGGCAACCGGGAGTTGTTAGGGCCCGCTCGCAATCTACTTGATCGTTCAGGCCGCCGATGCATCCCGGCTCGCTTCGTTGCTTCTCGTTGCATATCAATAAGTATGCGCCTCGTCGCGCCTCGCGAGCCGGGCGCCTTGACGTCCTGCACTGACCAAGCAAATTGCGAGCGGGCCCTTAGCGTAGGTGAGAAGGTAACTAGTACCGTTCGCCCTCATCACCGCACCTCGAGTCGTGTCCAAAATCCTCGACCACCTCCGCATCCCCTCCGCGCCCCCGCCCCTGGCTCCGTTGGCCCCGTCACCGGTCGTGTCACCAAACTCGTCGGCAAACGCTCGAAGGGGCCAAGAAGCTCTTGACCGATGAGGCCATCGCCACGCGGGTGGTCGAGCTGAGCAAGGGCGACGCGACCAACGCCGACCGCGAGCGCCAGATCGCCAGGTCTGAACGTCGATCCGTCGACTTCGAGCACCAGATCGCCGCGCTCGGGTTGGCAGCAGTCGTCCACAAGGGCCGCGACGAAAAAAGTGCGAAAACCGAGCCCTAGCGGCTGACCACCCACTGGCCGTAGCCTGTGCCATCGACATCGGGCGAAGTGCCTTGCCAGGTGCCCCAGATCCGTTCCTGGGGATTTTCGCTCATCGTGCCTTGCAGGCTCCCGTTCGCGGGGACCACGGAGACCGTGCCGTCCCAGGTGGCAAACATGCGTTGCAGCACCTCGTCGTACTCGCCGTCCACCTCGGCCTCGAAGGGGACGCCGCTCTGCTCCGAGCCCTCCATGATCCCGTGGACCAGGAGGCTCTCCTCGCAGTAGATCTCGAGCTGCACGGTGCCCTGGACCATCATGGTCCCCGTGATGCTGCTGGTGACCTCCCCGGTGAAGGAGCCTCTCCACGTGCCCTGGACCGGAGACCCTTCGCAGCCGGCCGCAGCGTCCGCGGTCGGGATCACACCAGCGTCGTGGACGACCACCGGAGGGCTGCCGTCGAGCGACTCGCCGCCGTCGTGAGACATGCCGCCGTCCACCGAGGGATCGCCCGCGCCGATGCTCCGGCCATCGCAGGCCATCACGACGATCGCCACCAGACACCAGCTAGCCTGGATAGCCCATCGTCCAGTCGATCCTCGAACCATAGCGCTCCCTGCTTTCTCACCTGGGCGACACGACCCATCCATTATCCACGATGTGCCACCGTCGCGCAAAGCACGTATTTGATTCGCGGCACGGACTTGACCCGGTGTCGACGTCAAATTTCTGAACAGGTGACGGTTTTCTGAGGTGGGAAAGGTCGGATGACGCGTGTCGGTCCGTCGATCGACAGCAAAGCGTTGTGATTTCAACCAGCTGATAGATGCTCACCTCATGGGCGTACCCGTCGCCTGTCCCGCCGTATTGGAATGGATCGTGCTCGTAGCGAGTGGAGCAAAATCACTCCAAGGCCGGGAGGTGTACCGTGTCCCAACGAGCAGCGAGACGAGCGAAACGATGTCCTGGAAGCGTCGTTCGCATATTGGCCCTGGCCTGCGCGGGTTTGGGAGCAGTGGCCGGATGCAACGCCCGATCGGTGGGGCTGAGCCAGGACGCGGCGACGGTCCGCGATGGCAGCGCCGAGGTGGACGTGGCTTGTAACGTGGAGTGCGATTGCCCTGACTATGCCATCCAGGGCGGTGACAACCTCTTCTGCCGGGACCAGGGGCTCTACCGTTGCGTGGCCGCCATGACCGAGTGTGGCTGGTCCTGCACCGCGGAGCTGGTGCAGGAGTGTGAGCCACGATCCCCCTCCTGCGTAGACTCCGGGGACGGGAACGCGCGCTGCTGCGAGAGCGGCTCACCGCCTTGCCCAATGGAACTGCCAAGCTCGAACCTTTTCTGCCACGAGGACGACCTGTGGGTCTGCATGGAGGTCTCGGATCCCGAGTGCGGATTCACCTGGTTCGGAGCGCTGATGGAGGCGTGCAGTGGCGAGTGCGTTGCGCCGCCCGACGGGGATCCCCACTGCTGCCCCCCGACGACCTGGGACTGCGCCGCATACCTGGAGCCCCTGGGCGGCGGAAGTTACTGCCAGGGAGACCAGCTCATGGACTGTGCGCTGGCCTGCCTGCCGGGTTGCGGCTGCTCCGGGCAACCCGTTCTCACGCAATTGTGTCCGGATGGCTGCGTCGACGCCCAGGATGGCCAGGCCGACTGCGTGCAGCCCTCCCCGAGCTAGCTGTCAACGGGGCCTATCTCTCGTAGTCGTCGGAATAGGGAGGGAGCCGGGATCAGACGCCGAGGAAGGGCACCGAATTCACCCTGACACTAGCTCTCTCCCAGTATCGATCCCGTAGTCGACAAAACGACCGACGGCCGGACGTTGGACGTCGAGGTGCGGGCACATCTGGTCCGTCTCAACGGCGGCCGGGTGATCATCGCCGTGGAACGGGACATCAGCGCACAAAAGAGGGTGGATGAAGAAAACCGCCTGCTGGAAACGCAACTTCAACGGGCCCAGAAGCTTGAGAGCCTGGGCGTGCTCGCCGGCGGGATCGCCCACGACTTCAACAACCTTCTCATGACGATGCGCGGGGCTCTGGACCTGGCCCTGCGCAACCTGCCCACCGATGCGTCGGCGCGGGAAGGCATCATGCAGGTGCAGCGGTCGGCGCGTCGGGCCACCGACCTCACCAGTCAGCTGCTGGCATGCTCCGGCAAGGGCAGGTTCGTGGTGGAGGACATCGATCTCAACCGGGTCATCGAGGGGATGCGCCAACTGCTCCGCAGCGCGGTCCCAAAGATGATCCGGCTCCAGTATGACCTGCGGACGGAACTCCCAGCGATCCGCGCGGACGCCACCCAGATCCAGCAGATTGTCATGAACCTGGCTCTGAACGGCGCCGAGGCGATCGGCGATCGGCGCGGCCGATTGAGCGTCGCCACCCGCAGCATCGCAGCGACTCGGCCCCTGCTGAGACGCGCCCGGCTCGGCGAAGACCTGCCCGAGGGACCGTACGTCGTGTTGGAGGTGACCGACACCGGGCAGGGCATGGATGAAAGGACCCGCGAGTTCCTGTTCGAGCCATTCTTCACGACCAAGTTCTCCGGTCGTGGGCTGGGGTTGGCAGCCGTGCACGGTATCGTGTGTGGCCACCACGGCGGGATCACGGTAGACACTGATCCACTGCACGGTACGACATTCGCGGTGCTCCTCCCGGCGCTCGAGCACTCCGTCCCCTGGGACGAGGTCCATGAGCCGGAGTCGCCCGAGTGCGACTGGAGGAGCAGCGGCGTGATCCTCGTGGTCGACGACGAAAAGGACGTCCGCGAGGTGGTTCAGAATATGCTCGAGTGGCTGGGTTTCACGGTCCTCCTCGCGGCGCACGGAGGTGAGGCCGTGACGATATTCCGGCAGCACCAATCAAGCATCGATTGCGTATTGCTTGATTTTACGATGCCGGAGATGGACGGCGCCGAAACCTATGGCGAGCTGCGCCGATTGGAGTGCGACGTGCCGGTCATCCTCTCGAGCGGCTTTCCGGAGCAGGAGGCGGTGGAGAAGTTCGTTGGCGCCGAGCTTGCCGGATTCCTCCAAAAGCCCTACGAGGTCCCTGATCTCGTCGCGAAGCTGCGCGAGGTCCTGGGTCCGAGATCGAGTGGCTGAGGCTGGCACCACGCGGTTGTCAACCCATCTGAGAACAAATCCAATACCGTGGGGAGGGAGCCGGGATCAGACGCCGAGAAAGAGGCGGTTGCCGAAGTTGCGCTCGAGGTTGGATTCGAAGATCTTGCGGGCGGAGGTCTCGATGTCGTAGGAGACGCGGAGATATTCGAAAGTGCGGGTGTCGGTGTCGAAGATGGTGTAGCTGGCGCGGTTGTCATAGTCGCGGGGCTGACCCACGCTGCCCACGCCGATGATGTACTTGTGGTCCGGGCGGACCTGGAACTTGGTGGCCACCACGGCGTGGACCTCGGTGCGGCTCAGGGCAAAGGCTTTGCACAGGTGCGAGTGGCCGATGAAGGTCACCGCGGCCAGGTCGTCGTAGTACGGCAGGCAGCTCTGGGCCTGCTCTATGGAAAAGATGTAGTCGAACTCCTCGAGGTTCAGCGGGGAGCCGTGACAGTAGCAGCGGTCCTCCTCGCGGTGCTCGTAGGGCAGGTCGGTCAGCCAAGCGCGGTTGGGCTCGGTGAGCGCCGCGGAGTGGTTGTCCAGAACGTGACGGCAGGCCTCGTAGTAGAAGGCGTAGTCCATTCGGTTGACCACAGCGGCGTCATGATTGCCCAGCACGGCGCGGGAAACCGCCTCCCGGACGATGTCACAGCACTCGTTCGGGCTCGCGCCGTAACCGACCGTGTCGCCCAGGTTGACGAGCTGGTCCACCCCGTGCTCCTTGTACTTCTCCATGGTGACGGAAAGCGCCTCGAGGTTGGCGTGGACGTCGCTAAAAATGCCGATTCTCATTCAGGCCCTGCAGCTTCTCCGATGGGCAATCACCTACCCACGGCGTCTACGGTACCCCAAGCGAAGTTCGGAGGCAAGTTCACAAAAAAATCCATCGGGGTTGTTGCTCAGTCCCCGTCGGGAAGCGGCTCTTCGGCCATGACATCGCCATTTTGCACGATGTCCTCCTCCTCGAGGATGTCGTCCTCACCCAGCTCTGCCTCGTCCTTGGCGCGTGCGTCGAAGAAACGCCTCGAGAAGAAGAGCGCGGGCTTTTCCCGGGGTGGCAGATCGTCCTCGATCGCGTCCTCTTCGACCCGCCGCTCGCTGAGGATGTCCAGGGCCCGCCGGGCCACCGTGGCGGCATCCTCGTCCCGGCTACCTGAGAGCTCCGCGAGCGGGTCCGGATCGCCGCTCTCGTAGGCGATGGCAGCCATGGCGTGGGACAGGCGCTCCCACTGCTGTCCGGAAGCATGACGAATGTGTGCGGCCACGGCCATCAGCGCCCCAGGGCCCACGTCCCCCAAGCCCTGGGCCACCTCCATCCAGATCTCCGTGGGCTCATCCAGCAGCAGCTCCACCAGCTCCTCGGCGGCCTGGTCGTCGCCCAAGGCGCCCAGCGCCAGGGCGCTGCCCTGCCGGATGATGGTCGACCCCGAGCGCAGGCTCGTTAGCAGGTGTTGCCCCATCTGTGGGCCCAGGCCCACCAGGTGCGGGAAGAGTCTGATCACCTCCGGCTTGCGCATCTGTTCCAGGCTGGCGAAGATCTCTGGCGCCGCCTTGATCTCCTGTCGTCGGCAAAGCTCCAGGGCCGCCCCCAGGCGGGCGGTCTCGTCGCCCAGAAGAACCACCAGCTCCGTGGGCGACATGTCGGACAGGTAGCTCTCGGCGACCACGCCGACATCTGGTCCCGAGCCGGGCTCGCCGGAGACCAGCGATTCGTCAGTCTCGTCCTCCAGGATGAGATCCCCGGCGTCCACCTCCTGCACGTCCTCGGCGTCCACCTCCTCCACGTCCTCGGCGTCCACCTCCTCCACGTCCTCGGCGTCCACCTCCTGCACGTCCTCGGCGTCCACCTCCTGCACGTCCTCGGCGTCCACCTCCTGAGCGCCGTCGTCTTCCGCCGCCTCGGCGCCGTCCTCTTCTTCGAAGTCGGATGAGTCCTCGCCATCGTCATCCATGTCGCCATCATCGGATTCGGCGAACTCCTGACGCTTGGCCGCCTTCCGGGCAAGGTCCTCCCAGCTCGGATCCACCATGACGCCCAGGTGCGCAGCCTCCGACAGCAGCGCCTGCCAGTTGTCATGCTCTGCCGCCGGGGTGAGCTCGCTGGGCAGGTCGCCCATGCACACACGCTCGAATCCGGCCAGACAGCCCCGCAGCAGGTCCTTGCGAGACGTGGCATAGCCGGCGTCCAGGGCGCGATGGCGCAGGTCCTTCTCCATCCAGATGCCGAAGTCCACGGCCTTCCGCAGGACCTCCAGGCACATGCGGCGCCAGCTCGAAGCGGGAAAGGAGCGCAGGAGGATCAGCTCGTCCTCCCGATCGGGCCGAGACCACTCGCCGATGGCCGGGAGGGCCTCCACCACCGCCGCCGCCGACTCCAGCTCCTCATAGCCGAGGGGGCCGAAGGGGAGATCCCCCACCGGAAGCCATCGATACTCGGGATCCAGGAAGGCACTCCGGGCCGCCTCGAAATCCGGCTCCAACTCGAGCTCCTCTAGCCAGAGGAGGGCCCGCTCACGTACGACCCGGGCGTTCTCCTCCAACGGGTAATGCACCTCGGACGACGCGACGAGATAGAAATCTTCATCGTAGATCTCGAAGACGAAGCGGAAGTCCTCGGCCAAGCGGTCCATCAGCCTCTGATCCTCCTCGTCCTGCACGTCAAGGGGCCAGAAAACCACCGGCGCATCCAGCTCCGACATCTCTTCGCCCTCCTCGGCCACGAGCCCGATGACCAGAAGCGGGTAGGTGGGCAGCTCGTGCAGCTGAAACACCGCCGCAGGATCCATCCCCACGAACAGCTCGGCGCGCTCCTCGGAGAGGATCGCGGCCAGGTGGAGCTGACCGTCGCGCTCGTACAGGGCCGGCTGGGGTGCCTCCTCCTCCAGCCAACCGGTGAGCTCGTCGGGCAGCGCCGGCGGCTCCTCGCCTACATCGTCCGCCTCGCTTTCTTCGAGGTCCTCGCCTGCATCGTCCGCCTCGCCTTCCTCGAGGTCCTCGCCTACTTCGTCCACTTCGCCTTCCTCGAGGTCCTCGCCTTCCTCCACGACAGCCTCGTCTACTTCCTCGTCCTCGGCCAAGGTCTCATCGTCCCCGGCCGCCCCGTCGGCCGCGAGCGTTTCCTTCCCCTCGGCCGCGGCCCGCACAGCCTGGGCCAGGGACGCGGCCCCGGTGTCGCGGCGACGTCTCTTTCGGGTTTTGCCCTTGGGCGTAGCCGCCGCATCCAGCTCCGCCGCCAGGTCCGCCAGATCCGTTTCAGCGTCGACTCCAGGCTCTGGGTCACCGTCCGCCGACTCCTCCCCGTCCGTCTCGACGTCCTCGACGTCCTCGACCTGGGCCTCGGACCGCGGGCCGTCGAGGATCAAGCCCGACGTGTCGGTGCCCGCGAAGCCGGCGGACTCCCGGGCCGCCATCTCCATGGACTCTCGATCCGCCACGCGCGTGGGCGAGTCGGTGGTCGAGACCTCCTCCACAGCGCCTTGCTCCCTCCGCTCAAGCGTCCTGGCCCTGTGCCGAAGGTTCTTCTCCTGCCGCTCCACCTCGAGCTGGCGCTCCATGAGGTGACGTTCCACCTCGCGCAGCTCGTTCTCCCGCCGATCCAGGTCCTGGGTCTGTTTCCCAATGGCCGCCACCTGCTCGTCGGAGACGGACTGATCCAGAATCTCGCGCTGCTTCAGGTCCAGCTCGAGCTCTTGCTGTCCGGCGCGCAACCGCTCCTCCCACTCGGACAGCTTGGCCTCCCGGGAGACGATGGCCTCCTCCCGGGCGGCGATCTCCGACTCGTCCGCAGGCGTCTCCAGGGCCTCACTGGCCCGCGTATCCAGATACAGGGCCAGGTCGTCGGCGTACACCACCCGGAATCCGACCACGTAGGACGGGACGGCGTTCTTCGGGTCCTCGGCGAGACGCGCCAGGAGCGCCGCCCGCTCCGCAAGCTCGCGCGCGCGGTGCGACTCGGGCAGCACCAGCAGAAAGACGTGTGCCTCCTCGTCATGATAGACCACCGGCACCGACACGAGCTGCATCTCGTCGCTTCCACCGAGCTGCACCCAGTTCAGGTTGCCCGAGACCAACCGCTCGGCCAGGGCCGGGTCGGAGGTGGCATTCACCGCAGTGTGGACGCGAACGGAGGCGATCGTACCGTCGCGCTGCGTCCAGTGGACGGCCTCCATGCGGGTGGCTCCCACAGGGCCGGAGTACGTTTCCTCCACGAGATTCGCGGTCACCGTGGCGTCGTCGGGAGAGTGGGCATCACCAGTCATCGCTTTCACCCTTGCGATTTGCGCTGTTTTCGCACAGATTATCCGGAGATAGCACATCTCAACCAGGCAGTAAACACCGGGTTGGGCCCGCACCGCGATATCCCCCAGGAGGCGATCTTGAGCAAACCCACAAAAGCCATGCCCGCTGCGCCCGCCGAGGTGCTCCGCATGGCGCAGGAGGCGCGAACCTACATCGAGAAGGCCTTGCACTTCGAGCTGGACGGCAACCACGACACCCTGCCCGTAGTGGACCACTACCTCCGCGACGTCCCCCGTGACGAGGCGGAGATCTGCGACCTGGTGGCCACCGCCGTGGGGAGCTACTTCGGCGAGATCGTTCGCGCCCGATTCGACGGCGACTGGGATTTGGGCTCCGAGGACCCCGCCGGCTGGCTCATCAAGCTGCGCAGCTGCACCCTCTTTTTCTTCCCCGTGGCCATGGCCTACCAGGCCATCCAACACGGGAAAAACGAGGACCGCTACGACGACGGCGTCCACGTGGACCTCGATGACAAGGAGGGCCTACGCCAAGCCCTGGACCTCGCCCCGCCGGTCACCACCGAGCTGTACTACACCCTCTGCAACCGGTTCGACACCCTCGAGTACATCGTAGAGCTCCTCATGGGCCGCCGTGCCCAAAAGAAGAAAGAGGAGGAGGCCTAACGGAGCTTCACGTTTCCGAAGACGGCGCGCAGGTCGACGAAGCCGCCGCCTCGGCCGTAGACTCCGCGCTGGCGGAGCGGGGACTTCCCGTGGGTGCGGGCGGCCCGGCGCAGGTTCAGGCGGCCGTGCCAGGTCTGAGCGCGGAGGCGGTACCCGGCGCTCGGCAGGATGCGAACGTCGATGTTGCCCCGACGGGTGTGCACCACCAGACGGCCGTTCGCCTTGAGGGTGGCCGTCACGGTGACGTTGCCCTGGGTGGTGGTGAGGCGCACCAGCGGGGCGTCGAGGCTGTGGCCGATGATATGGCCGCGTACGAGGCTCGCAAGGATCTGGGCGCCCCGGACGGAGCGGAGGCGCAGGTCGCCCTCGTAGGCGTTGGCGCTCACCGAGCCACGAATGGAGGAGAGGTACTGGTGCCCCTTGTCCGTGCGGGTGGACACGGCGCCCCTGACATTCCGGGCATAGATGCGGCCCCGACGCGAAAAGAGCGTCACCGGGCCCCGCAGGTTGGCCACGTCGATGTCCCCCTTGGTGGTCTTTCCCTCGACGACAACGCCCCGCGGGACGAACAGCGTGAGCTGCAGGGACGCGCCCTTGATGGGCACAGCGCGCAGCCTCGCAACGAGCTTGGAGGAGACCGCCTCGTTCAGGGAGCGCACGGTGCCCAGGAGCCCCTTGTAGAGCTTGCGGATCTGCTGGCGGTTGCGCGCGGTCCAGGGCTTGGGCTGCCGCTTGAGCTGTGACAAGGCGGTGCGGATCTTCTTGGCTCGTCTGACGAGTCGCAAGGTCCTGCGCGGATCCTTCTGCTGGCGGACCTTCATGAGCACGCCGGTGCGGATCTCGACGCTCCCGCTGCCGCCCTTGTTGATGTTGGCGTGGACCTTGAGCCGGCGTACGGTGCCGTCGTCGGGCCCCAGCTTCACGGCGCTGATGCGCACCAGCCGCTTGTCCCAGCCGCGGATCCGGAGCTGGCCCAGGGGGTGATCCACGGTGACCTTCTTGAGCGTGAAGAGCCGGGTGTCCACATCGGCGGTCTTGGTGACCTTCACCGACCGGGCCCGGGCCGTTCCGCTCGCGATCACGACCACGCCGACCAGGGTCGCCAGGGACAGGTGTACGCTAGATCGGGTCATCCGACCTCGCTGGCGCCAAAACGTCCCGCAGATAGTCGATCTGGGTCCGGTAGGAGGCGAAGAGCAGCTCTTGGAGCGTGGGGTCCGTGGGTGCCCGCCGGGCGAGCCGACGCGTCTCCTGGAGAGAGCGATCCAGCATGCGCAGGTCCGCCTCGTAGGCGCGCCGCCGCGCCACCGGCCAGAGGGGCTTGTCGGTGTCAGCCAGGTTGCGCAGCATGCCGATGGCCACCTGGTAGTGGTTCTCGGCCTTGCTCAGCTCCAACTCGGCCCGCTGCCGAAGGGTCACCGGCGTCTCCACCCGCGGCGCCACCGACGGCGCAGGCGGGCGGCTGAGGCTCAGAGACACCACCAGGGCGACCAGGCCCGCGGCGGCCAGTCCGGCCGTGGCCCCCACGGCGATTCGCTTGCGCCGACGGCTGACCGCAGTGGCCACGCTCTCGAAGAGCTCCGGAGGCGGCTCCAGCGGTCCCAGGTCGCGCAGGGAGCCGCACAGGGCCGCGAGGTCCTCCAGCCCCTGGCGGCAGCCTGGGCACTGTTCCAGGTGGGACTCCACCGACAGCCGTTCCTCGGGGCTCAGGTCGCCGTCGTGCAGCGCGCTGAGCCGCTCCTCCCACTGGGGGCACGGTCCCTGCCGCTGGGCGCCGCTCAAGACCTGGCCCCCTCGCCCGCCAGCAGCCGGCGCATCCGGGCGCGCGCCTTGTGGAGCTGGGACTTGGACGTTCCACGGTGCCAACCCATGATCTTGGCGATCTCCTCGTGGGAGAGGCCCTCCACATCGTGCAGCACGAGCACAGCGCGGTACCCGGTAGGGAGCTGGCAAATGGCGCGCTCCAGGGTGATGCGATCCAGGGCCCCTCCGCTCACGGGCGGCGTGTCGGCGACATCCTGCATCTGGCCCGCCGCCCGCATGCGCTCGGTGTGCCGCTTCCGTCGCGCCAGGAAGGTCAGGCTGGAGTTCACCGAGAGCCGGTAGATCCACGTGCCGATGGTAGACTCCCCCCGGAACTTGCCGATCCCCTTGTATATCTTAATGAAAGCTTCTTGAACGACTTCCTCCGCGTCCTGGTAGCCGACCATGCGGCACACCACGGAATACACGCGACCCACATGGAGCTGATACAGGCGCTCCATGGCCGCGCGATCGCCCCGTCGGCAAGCCTCCACCAGAGGCACCTCGGACCGTCGGCGCGCCGTGGGGGACGCGATCGTCGTACTATTTCGCGTAGCATTACTCAGGGGACACCTCCTTGCCAGGAGACCGCGCAGGCGAGGACGACAGCGATAACCACTACTATTGACTAACACTCGTTGGCGAGGGTTGCCAGCGAGGTTTCCACCAGTATTTCTTTGCGTTCTTCAAGGTCCGGCGCACGGAGTCGCGGGTCAATCCCAGCGTCGGAGCCACTGTCGCCACCAGCACATCCTCCAAACGGGCCGGGCGCTTGAGCCAAAACTCCTTACGTTTCGAGTACTTGGGATCCACGAGCAAGATCCGTCGACGCTTCTCCATTGCGCGCAACACCCCCAGATCGTGCTTTGACGGAGGCCAAACTCCCTTGGCATGCCCGGACAGAACGCGGGTCCCCCGGAAGGTATTCCCCTTGCCATCCCAGCCCCGCCCGTCCTGGGCGAGATGCGCCACGCCGACCACGCCTCCAAGGGCGTGGAGCCCCTGGGGCCAGGCCTGGACCCGTACCACGCTCAGGGCTGTGGCTCCCTTGCCGAGCCGCGCCGCCTTCTTGAGGAGCTTCCGCAGATCCGACTTGGGCAGGTCATGGGGAACAACCACGTCGATGTCGAGGCTGGGGCGCTTGGCATCGTCGCGGTTCTCCCGCACCGACCACACGTATCCCGGGAGCTTGCGCTTCTTCCAGACCGTGTGACGCTCCTTGTACTCCATGGAATAGTCGATGACCTCGCTGTAGGCCTCCTTGACCTGTCGCGCCTCCTTGGACTTGCAGGCCACCACCGCCACGCCGCACACCAGACAGACTCCCAGCGACTTTACCAGCAACGTCCTGGCGATCATGAGCGCCTCCTCTTTACCAGCAACGTCCTGGCGATCATGAGCGCCTCCTCCGGGCGGTACCCAGCAGCAGGACCCACACCACCGACAGCGCCAGTGGACCGCCTCCCCCGTTGTCCCCTGCGCGACAGCCGCCACACCCCTTGCGCGTCCCCTCGATGATGGTTGCGTCCGCGTCCCCGGCAGGGCCGGCGTCCATCACACCGGCATCCAGGCCCTCGCTGCCCGGCTGCACCTCCAGGGTGCGGCGCCACAGATCCGCCGCGCCCGTGGCGCTCCGGGCCACGACCGTGACCTCGAAGGAGCCGAAGCGATCGTACTCGTGCGAGACCACGCGCTCGTCCGACTCCACCGGATCGGTTCCGTCCCCGAAGTCCACCCAGTACTGGGTGATGCTAGCGCTGGTGGAGACCGCGCTGGCGTCCAGGGTCACCTGCCGATCCTCCCGGACGACGTGCACCGAGAGGGTCACCCGGTCCGACACCCAATTGAAAGCGCGAGAGAGGAGCTCCTCTCGGCTGCCGGGCTCGATCTGCGTGGCGTCCGCTGGCTGATTGATCAGCTCCAGGCCAAAGCCGAGCACCACGCCCCGATGGCTGTGCGCCTCGGCGAGCCGGTCCAAGCCGTAGTCCGGGAAGGGATCGTACACCATGCCCAGGTAGCCGTAGCCCACGAAGTTGCCCTGGGTCATCTGAAGCACGGGCGTCGTCCAGAGGTCCAAGCCGTAGTCGTAGTCTGCGCCGACGACGTAAAGCAGCTCCGCGATCCGCGCCAGGTCCCCTGCCCCGGCCCCGGGCGTGAGATCGATGTCCCCGGTCACCAACTGAGGGAAGTCGATGGCCTTCACCGAGTAGTCGCTGAGCTGCAGCAGTGTCTCGGCGGTCTCGTCGTACAGCGGATACTCGTTGACGGTGCCGGCGCCGGACAGGGCCTGGATCCGGGTGTGCCACGTGCCGCGGAAGGGGCCCTGACCGGCGATGATCACCCGCCCGCCACGCAGCATGTAGCTCGCCACGCGGTCAAGGGTCCCCCGCCCCACGTGGCCGGTGTGACTCCACACATCATCGCCCGTGATCACCAGCACTGCCCGGTATCGCAGCATCTGGGGCACCGATGGCGCCGCCGAGTATTCCGTCACCAGCGATCGATCCCAGGTCAACCCGAGGGTGTTGGCCGCGGCGGTATAGTAAGGCGCATAGTCCTCCCGCTCGTTGTCCGCAAAGAACTGCATGTCCACGATGAGCAGGTCCCGTTCCGTCTCGGGAGGCACCACCCGAAAGTGGTACGGCACCGAGGTGATGCCGCTGCCATCATCGGTGAAGTCTATCCAGCCCGTGTATTCCCCCGGGTCGGCCGAGGCGGGCAGCGTCACGGTGATCTCCACCTCCAGCGTGCCGTCGCTCTGAAGCGGAAGCGAGCCACCGTGCGGTGGATCCACGGTCATACCGGGGACGTGCACGTCGGCCGACCACAGGGGCGCGACCGCGGTGATGTCGTCCGCCACGCGGGTGAGCTCCACCTTGGCGGTCACCGCGTCCCCCGGCGTGCCCTCTCCAAGGCTCACCACGGCAGGATCCGCCAGGAGCCTGATGTCCAACAGGCGATCCAGGGCGAGTCGGCCGCCCCCGACCTCCCAGGGCCGGGCCTGCGGACCGGCGATCCACGAGATGACGCCCTCCCGTCGGGCGCGGCCCACCAGCGCCGCCTTCACCTCGCGATGGGTCCACGCCGGGTACGCCTGCTTGAGCAGCGCGGCAGCGCCGGACACGTGCGGGGTCGCCATGGAGGTACCGCTCTTCCAACCCCAGGCCCGTGTGGAGGACGACCCCACCCGGTGCGCGTCCGCAGAGAGGATCAACGAGCCCGGCGCGGCGATGTCCGGCTTGAGCACCGCGTGCGCCGTGGGCCCCCGGGAGCTGGAGTAGACCACCTCGTCGACGTCGTCGGGGATGTGGTACGGCACATAGCCCGTGCGGATCACGGCCTCGACGCTCGGGTGGGCGTCCATCCAGTCCCGGAGCTGGTTTCCGTCCTCGAACGTGACCATGATCGCGGGCACCGACACGTCATCCCCGGTCATGCGGAAGTGACCCTCCCCGGGGTTCTGGTTGTGCACGATGACGGCGATTGCGCTGGCGTCGACAGCGCTGACGATCTTCTCGGTGAACGAGCAGGTGCCTCGCAGAACCAGGGCGATGGCCCCGTCGAATGCGCCCGCGGAGAACGGCACGCAGCCCTCGAGGTTCGTGCCCCCGTCCACCAGGTGGGACGACCTCAGCGGCGCCGGGCCCACGTCCGACGAGAAGGACTCGCTGATGTAGCCCACGGACATGGGGATCTCGGTGAGGGCGGGATCCACCGGCGCGGGCCCGGTGACCTCCATGTATCGCGTAAACTGCCGTCCAGTGCTCACCGAGCCCACCGTGATGAAGGGGCCGAAGCTGCCCGGCGAGCCCATGCTGGTCTCGCCGGGGCCGTCGTTGCCCGCGGCGAAAACCACGACGCAACCCGCCTCCACCGCGGCGTCGTAGGCCTCCAACGATGGGTCGGCGTCGCCGAAGATGTCGGGGCCGCCCCAGGAGTTGGAGATCACGTCCGCGCCGTCGGCCACGGCGTCCTCGAAGGCGGCCATGAGCTCGGGCTCGTGGGCGCCCTCGGTGCCGCTCTCGGCGCGGTAGAAGACCTTGTAGTTCATCAGCCTCGCCCGGGGCGCCACGCCGCTCACGGTGGCCTGGTACCCCCCGAGGTCGAACACCGTGTCCGCCACACCTGCGATGGTGCCGGCCACGTGGGAGCCGTGCCCGAGGTGGTCGACGGGGTTGGGCGTGTCCCGGTCGGTGTTCACGGGGTCGTCGGGGCGAAAGTAGGCCCGCGCGCTGATGATCTTCGGTGTGGTGTAGGCCGCGACTCCCTTGGGGAACCCCGCCGGATACGTCGCGCTCTCCGGGTCGAAAAACGGATTGTCGGGATCGATGCCGGTGTCGATGACCGCCACCTTGACCCCGACACCCGCCACCACGGCGCCCCCGTTGGCGTCCCAGTAGTCGGGCGCGCCGATGAGGGGAAGCGACACATCCATGATCGGCTCGTAAAGGCGGCGATCCGTGGTCCGCACAGCGCGGACACCCGGCAGTCGCCGCAGCCTTCGCAAGGCCCCCGCGGGGGCCCGCAGGGCCACACCGTTGAAGATCACCCGGTAGGTCCAGTGCACCACCGCCGAAGGCAAGGCCCGAGCGAGGACCGCCCGGAAGGCCTGGTGATCGCGATCCAGCAGCGCCCGATACCCCTGGGCCTGCCAGGAGTCGAGCACGAGCTTGCCTCGGGCGTCGCGGGTCAAGGCCGGCAGCCCAGGCAGCACCCCGTCGTACCGCACCAGCGGCGCCCGGGTGAGCTGTACGATGAAGCGGCGAGTGACCTCCGGCGGCACCTCACCCTCGTGGGGGCGCGCCCGGCCCCGCCCAACGGACAGCGCCAGCGCGCCCGCCAGCACCAAGGGGAACAACACCCCGACGAAGCCCCGGCCCTCGCCGCGCACTCGAACACCCGGTCGTCTCTGACTGCTGCTACGCATGCACCGACTCATGACACGGCAGTATAAGCCGAATCCCCGTGGCAGGTCGATTGCAAAGCCAGCCCGTTTTCGCGTCCTGGGCGCATCCTCCCCGCGTTACCAGGTTCCAGCCAGGCCCATTCCCCCACGAAATACCACGGGCGTGATCCGGGGCTGGCTGCGCTCGGGGCTCCGGAAGCGGGTGAAGATGGCCAGCAATGTGGCCGTGACGGCCGTGGCGGCGGTGACGCCCCACAGCGCGTTGGCTGTGTTCTGGAGGCGCTCGCCCCGGTCCTTGGAAGACGGGCTCGGGTCGGCGACGTTGTCATCGTAGGCGGACTTGGTGAGCACGGAAAAGGCGACCGCTCCGGCCAGAGACGCAACCGTGAGCGACGCAGCCACGGTGAAGTAGGCCCAGTGGATGCCCCTTCGCTTATCGGTGACAGGGCCAGGCCGTGGGTCGCGCCTTCCGAGGGAAGGAACCTCCCGGGGTCGGGGTCGGAGCCGGGGCCGAGGCTTGGGTATGTCGGCCAGCTCCCAGGTCTTCTCCTTGCCCGCATCCACCATGATGATCTTGTGGGCAATGACCCGATCCTTCACCCGCACGTCAATGGCACGCCGGCCGGGAAGCACCACGACCTCGGCTCTGCCCCGCCCGGCATAGCGACCGTCCACGTAGATCGCCGCCTGGTCGTCCGGCAGCTGGACGACCAGCAACGCCGTGCGGGCCAGCGATTTGCGCAGCACCCTGGGGAGCTTCTTGCCCGGGCTGAGCGGGTGCTTTTTCAGGTAGAGCCGTGCCTGGGTGGCAGCCTCGACGTGCCGACCCGAGAAGGCATATGCCAAGGCCATGTTGTACAGGATCGTGGGGTGTGTCCACAGCGCGTAGGCCTTCTTGAATGCTTCGATGGCGGCCGCATACTTGCGGGCTCGTACGAGCTTGTTGGCTCGCGCGAACAGCTCCTTTGCCTGGACCTTTGTCGGCTGGGCTCGGGGACGGTCGGGACGTTGCGCCCTCGCCCAGGCCGGCTCGACGAAGACCAGAAGGACCGCAACAACAGCGGAAAACACAGACCGCTTCATGAAGGTGCACCTCCGCTCATTCCAGCATCGTCTTCAGCAGGCCGGCTCCCGAGCCCCGTCTGCGTCTACGACGCCGACGCATGGTTGGGCGCTTTCGCGGTCGCATCACTTTTGCAGGGGCTGGCAGCAAGCTCACCGTGAAGGTGTTGTTCTCGGTGGGGGTCACCACCAGGGTTTGCGTCACGAACCCCTTGGCGCGGACCACCACATTCTCCATCTTGGCCGACGGAGGAATCACGGCCTTGAACCGCGCGCCCGCGTAGGTCTTGCCTCGAAAAACCACCTCGGCCGTAGTCGGCCGGACCACGAACTTGAGGGTGACGTTCTTGGGCGTCGGCCGCGCCGGGGGCCGCGGCTCGACACGGCTCGCGCTATCTGCGCGGGTATTCTGCATCGCCGCAGGTTCGGAGGACCTCGCGGGGGCGGACGAAGGGGCCTGACGCGCCGCGAAGAACACCACGAGCCCAACTCCGACAACAGCGGTGAGGACAGCGCCGACCTTGATCCCCGGGCTGCTCCAAAGGGTCCGGGCCGCGGCGCTCATGGAACCGGCTCCGGACAGCTCCAGGGCGGTGTGGGTGTTGCCTTCCATGGTCACTGACTTGAGCGGCTCGTTGCCCTGCTGCTCCAAGGCCTGCTTGATTTGGCCGTCCTTGATCTTCTTCCTGTCGTGGAAGAAGCCATCCATCAGCTTTGATATCGTGGTTGCGCTGGTCGACTTCCCTTCGGCCACCAGACAGGCATTCAGCCGCTCCGCCAGGTCGTCCGCCGTGGCAAAGCGATCCGCCGGGTCCTTGGACAGCGCCTTGAAGATGATGCGCTCCAGCTCCAATGGCAGACCCGGCTGAATGGCACGCGGGCTGGGCACCTTGGCCTCCCGCACGCGCATCAGCGTGGCAGCCTCTGAGTCCTCCTTGAAGAGCCGCTTCAGGCAAACGCACTCGAAGAGCACCGTGCCCAGGGAGAAGATGTCGGAGCGCCGGTCCAGCGGCTCGGCGATGGCCTGCTCAGGGGACATGTAGGGGACCTTGCCCTTGAGGGTGCCCGCGTTGGTCTGGACGATCCGCTCGGCGGCATAGGCGATGCCGAAGTCCACCACCTTCACATGGCCGTCGTAGCTCACCAGGATGTTCTGCGGGGAGACGTCGCGGTGCACCACACCCAGGGGCTTGCCATCGCTGCTCTGCAGCTCATGGGCTGCGTGCAGCCCGGCCGCAGCGTCGGCCACGATTCGAGCCACGCATGACCAATCCAGCGCGGTGCGCCTTCTGGCGGCGGCCCGGAGAATGTCCGTGAGGTTCTGGCCGTGCACGTACTCCATGGCGATGAAGTAGATTTCGTCGATGACCCCCATGTCGAAGATGGCAGCCACGTTGGGGTGATGGATCCGCGCGGCGAGCCGGGCCTCGTCCAGAAACATCTCCGTGAACTCGGGCTGCCTGGCCAGGTGGTCATGGATTCGCTTGACGGCCAGCAGCTTCTCGAACTTCTCCGGTCCCCGGATCCGCGCCAGATACAGACCGGCCATGCCGCCCTGACCCATCTCCATGAGGAGCTCGTACCGTCCGAAGCTCTTCCGGTTCGGGAGGTCCCGGTACGACTCCAAATCCTCCGACGGAAGCGTGGTCTCCGCGTCCGGAGCCACGGCCTCCCCCGGTATGGGAGGAGGGCTAGCATTCGGCCGCTCGGGCGGAGGGTGGCTAACCATGCAAGGCTCCAGATGAACGGCGCCGGCCGTCCGGTAGACTCCGATCAAGACTATGGTATCTGGCGATAGACGGCAATGGCCAGATCGTAGTGGTGAGGGGGGCTCACGCAGGTCCCGAAGGACGTGTCACCCATGCGCAGCTCATGGTCAGGGTCGCACCTGTCTGCGTCAGAGGCCGAGCAGACCCACACGACTTTGTCATTGGTCTGGTTGGCAAAGTACATGTCGTTGAATTGGTATTGGTAACCCGTGGGCCCGGGCTCGAAGCAGGTCTGATGACCATAGACAGGGCTGGAAGGATCGTCTTTGAGGAGGGTCAATCCTTGCGACTCCAGGACACCCTCTGTTCCGCCGTGGTTGGAGGCGTCGAAGGTCTGGGTGGCAAAGCCGGCGAGGCTCATGGGGCTCAGGGTGGCGTCGCCCAGCAGCGTCCAGGGATTGGTCGACGTGTCCCAGTACCGGATGCGCAGCACAGTGGCCAGGCCCAGGCAGTGGCCCTCCCAGTTGTAGTCCACGTCGTGCCCGGGTGTGTTCTCGAACCCCCCGCACTGGCAGAAGCCCGCGGGCGGGTCGGGATCCACAAAGGCCGCGGACGGGTTGACCGTGCCGTAGGTGGAGTAGTTGCAATCGACGGCAGAGCCGTTGCAGCACTCCACCTGGCATGCGTGGTCACAGCCATCCCCATCGGTCAGGTTTCCATCGTCGCACTCTTCGCCAGGTCCAACAATGCCGTTGCCGCAGTCCCCGGGCGCCGCGTCGATGCCCACATCCACCTGCCCGTCCGGATCAGGTCCGCTGTCCAAATCGCTGTCCACCTCGCCGTCCACCTCGCTGTCCACTCCGCCATCTGGCCCGCCGTCTGGCCCGCCATCTGACCTCCCCGCCAGGAAAGTGTAGTGACACGTCGCCAACCAGGGCAGCAACAACCCGATCACCGCGACTCTTCTCCAGCCGCAGAGGCAATACTGTCGAGACGCGGGGAGCGCCCCTGGGCCCAGCTCGAGACGCATGTTGACTCCTTGTTTTCTCGCACCAGACCGGACAAATGCCCAGACCCAGCGTATGCACGCAGACTTATCCTATGATTTCAAATAATATCAGCCAATTCGCCTCGTTGTCAATTGTGCTTCTCGACTCAGGGAACACTACGCGGAGCTGCAGAGACCAGATGGCAAAGACGCCATGAGAATCCCGGACAGCTGAACAACAGTTGCGCTTGGCCAGCAAATGGCTGAGTCTAAGGGCTCGAGCGCAACATCGTGGAGTTTCATTTTTTGTAGGTGATCATGTATGCTTAATGTCGTATTTTGTCTGAGTCGTGATGAGGAGTGCGGGACGTGACATGCTGGAGAGGCAATTCCATTTGGGTGTTGTTGTTCGCTATAGGGGCGTTGGGGGGGTGCAAGTACACCTGGCCTGAGGTCCTGCCGGCCGGAGACGCCGGCCTGGATGCACAGGTCACCACCGACGTCCCGGTCCAGCAGGACGTGCTGGCGGATCCGGACGGCACACCCGACGGGGCGCCCGACGGAGCGCCCGACGGGGCGTCCGATAGCTCAATCGACGGCTCCGTGGATGCGGATCCGAGCCTCTGTGGCAACAGCGATATCGAAAGCGGCGAGGGGTGCGACGACGGCAACACCAACCCGGGAGATGGCTGCGACAGCGCCTGCCAGATCGAGACCGGGTGGTACTGCGCCGGCGAGCCCAGCACCTGCCACACCACCTGCGGAGACGGCATTCTCGTGGCCAGCGAGGAAGAGTGCGACGACGGCAACCTCACGAGCGGCGACGGTTGCAATGACGTCTGCATGATCGACTGCTCGAACACCTCGCTAACCGACTGCAACTACGCGGGCTCCACCAAAATCCCTACGTCCACGTTCCTGGACCTGAACCCTCCGGCCGGGTTCGTGCAGTGCGCCGGCTTCATCAACACCCCCGGGGACGACGTGGACCGCCACTGGGAGCTGAATTGCCTGGGCGTTGCGCGCACCCTGCGCATCCGCTACTGGAACACCTCGGGGAGCGCCTGGACCCTGCGGGCCGACGGCACGCTGACTCCGGACTCCACCTCGACCTACAACACCCAGACCTTCGGCGCCGTGAGCCACGGCGGCACCTACGGCGTGCTCCAGACCGACGGGGTGGTGCTCCTCAAGGACCCGCCGGGCGCCGGCGCCGGCGGCGCCACGTCCACGGTGGACTGCAACTTCGCGGGGGCCGCCGTGGACTTCGGGGCCAATGACCTCTACATGGGGAGCCTGAACGACACCAAGACCCTGTGGGTATGCAGCGGGGACGACAATCTGACAAGCACTCCCTGCTCCGAGCACCAGGAGCTGGCGCAGGTCGACGCGGCCATGGGGATCTGCACGAACGGGGGGGGCGACGCCACCATCGATTCCACCGAGCTGGCCATCGCAATCTACTACCAGGTGCCATGACCGACGACAGCCCCCCACCGCTCCGCGCCATTCATCTGGAGCCCAAGCACAAGCCGCTGGATTCCCCCGGGACCGGCGCGGGAGCAGTGGTCCAGCAGGGACCAGACCTGAACGAAAGCACGACGGCCACGGGACCGTCAGGGGGCCAGCCCATACCCGGCGATGACGTCGCCGACGTGCTCGACACGACCGAGCTGGGCCTGGAAGAGGAGAAGCCCTACAAGTCGGTGGTCAAGCGGGAGTTCGGCCGGTTCGAGCTGCTCATCGAGATGGGCCGCGGCGGCATGGCGGCGCTGTACCTGGCGCGGCTCCGGGGTCCCGAGCAGTTCGAGAAGTTCCTGGCGATCAAGCGCATCCACGAGCACCTGTCCGACCAGCGGGAGTTCGTGGACATGTTCCTGGACGAGGCCCGCATCGCCGCGCTGATCCACCACCCGAACGTGGCCACGATCTTCGAGTTCGGCGCGCTGGACGAGTCGTACTTCATCGCCATGGAGTACGTCCACGGGCAGAATCTGACCGACATCCTCAAGGCAGCTCAGCGGCTCCCGGACAAGTTCCACTGGCCCATGGGCGTCCGAATCGTCTCCGATGTGGCCAAGGGCCTCCACGCCGCGCACGAGCTGCACGGCTCGGACGGCGAGTCCCTGGGTGTCGTGCACCGGGACGTGTCCCCGCAGAACATCATCGTCTCCTACGATGGTCACGTGAAAGTGGTGGACTTCGGCATCGCCTATGCCGCCGAGAAGGTCGCCCACACGGCCGCCGGGATGCTCAAAGGCAAGGCGGCCTACATGTCGCCGGAGCAGACCCAGGCCGAGGATCTGGACCGGCGCTCGGACATCTTTGCCCTGGGCACAGTGCTGTTCGAGGCGGTCACCCACCGGCGCCTCTTCAAGGAGAAGAACGAGGCCGCCACGATAATGCGGGTTCGCGAGGCCGAGGTTCCCTCTGCCCGCAGCCTCAACCCCGCGATCCCGTCGGAGCTGGACAAGATCATCCGCCGCGCCCTGGCCCTCAAGCCGGAGGACCGCTACAAGACCGCCGAGGATCTGGCGGACCACCTGGACGAGCTCCTGGCCATCGAGGGCCAGCTCGTGAGTCGGCAGAAGGTGGAAACGCTGATGGATGACCTGTTCTTCGATCGTCGCAAGATCAAGGACGAGCAGATCCGGAACGCGGCCAAAGCCACCGCGACCGAGCCCATGATGGGCGTGGCCATGGCTGGAACGTCCAGCATCTCGCTGCTCTCGAACCGGATTGTCGTGGCCGCCGGGCTCTCCGGAAGATCCAAAACCGTCATGATAGCAGCGGCGGCTCTGGTGGTTCTGGGCGTGTCGGGAGTGATCTTGTGGGGCGCCCTGGGCAAGTCGAAGGAAGCACCATCCACACCCAAGTCGTCGGCTTCCGGAATGGACACCACGGGGATGAGGTCCGCGGGCGTGCCCGCGCACGACACCGGGCCAGCGGACATGCGACCCACCCGCTCGGCCTTCGTGAAGATCAAGTTCACCGTCACACCACAGGGGGCGCCGGTCACCATCCGCTTAGCCAACAAGACCTACCGGGGCTCGCTGACAGAGGTCACCCTGGCGCGTTCCACGCGGGCCGTCAAGGCGGTGATCCGGGCCAAGGGGTACCAGTCGGAGACCGTGTTCGTAGTACCCAGCGAGAGCTCCGAGATCCCGGTCGTCTTGAAGCCGGCACCACGGATCGCGCCCATGGTGCAGCCCCGGATTCGCCCGATGGTCCGCCCCATGGTTCGTCCTCGATGGCGTCCCATGCGGCGCCCCATGCGGCGCCCCAAGCTGAGAGATCCCGACGGCTGGTAGCCCAGGAGCACTCCCGATGAAAAACAAGCTGGTTGTCGCCGTACTCGTGAGCCTGGTGGGCCTTGGAGGGGCCAAGGCATCATCGGCACCGTCGCATGACAAGGCCAAGGCGAAGAAGCTGTATCGCCAGGGTAAGAGTTTCTACAAGCGGGGGAAGTACATCGACGCGGTGAAGGCCTTCAAGGGCGCGCTGCGCCATCGCTCCCACAAGGTGATCCTGTTCAACATCGCGCTCTGCTACGCGATGTTGAACAGGAAGCTCGAGGCGGCGACCTACGGCAGGCGTTACCTCAAGCAGGCCACTGCAGAAGAGCGCGTCCTGCCGAAGGTGCTCCAGTCTGCCATGTCAGCGGTGGGCGTCGTGCTCGTCCGGGCCCCCGACCCGGCGGCGGAGATCTACCTGGACGGCAAGCTCGCCGGGAAGGGTCGGGTGGACACTGTCGTCATGCCCGGGCGTCGAAAGGTGGAGGTCAAGCTGGACGGGGTGGTTGTCGCGAAGCGGATTCTAAGGGTTAACGCGGGACGGGATGTGGTCTGGGACATTTCCAACCTGCCTCGCCCACGTCGCCTGACGCCACGGCCGGAGCCTCCCAATGGCCCCAAGGACGGCGCCAAGCGGCGCGGTGTTCATTGGGCGTGGTTCACCACTTTGGCGGTAGTGGCCGCCGGTCTGGCGACGGGAGCGGGTGTGATGTCCTTGAAGGCCAAGCAAGCCCACGATGACTTCCTTGCCGACCGGACGGACGGCTCCCTGCGAGAAGACGGCCTGCGATTCGAGACGACCGCCAATGTCCTGTGGGGCGTGGCCGCCGCGGGCGCGGTCACCGCGGTGGTGCTGGCCATCTTCACCCGCTGGCGCGGCGCCAAAAAGGAGCGCGCCGCCGCGGTTCGGATCTCCCCTGCCCTGTCACCAGACGGCGCCGGACTGACGCTCACCTGGAGACGTTGAACTTCGACCGGGAGCCGTCCGTGTAGGCCACCTCGTCCACGGCCACGGTGACCCGGGCCACGTCCTCGGGGGCGCCCTGGTGGCCGATGAGGTCAGTGGGCTCCTCCACGGTGGCACCGGGCGATATCCGGCGCACAATGTGCTGGCGAAACTCACCGAGGGGCTTGCTCGACGCCGACTGGTACCGGAGGCGGATGCGCAGGGAGCGAACGGTCTTCTTCGTGCCGTTTCTCAGCGCCAGACGCACCACGCGCTGCTTGGCGTCGCGAGATTGGGTGAACCCGAGGAAGTCCACACGGAAGTGGCCGTCACCAGTCTTCACCACCGAATCCATCCCCGCCGTGGGCCGCTGCGAGGAAATGTCGCCGCCTTTTGACGCGGAAGGCTCCTTTTTGCGACTGCCTCTTTTTTGACCACATCCCATGATCGCGACTACAATACCCAGGGACAGGAAAAGAACGACAACCCTCGAAAAACACATGTGGAAACCCTACTCCCCGTGCACCGACGGTCAAGCAGAATCGCACCGATCGGGTTTCGACGCCGAGCTCAGGCCCATGAGTCGGATAATTCCACACCAATGCTGAAATCGCCAATTCCCCTTGATTTTCAATCCACTAATTAATCCATCCCTGGTTAATCGTGTTATGGATTACGTATAACTTGTGCTACGCTATCAGAGCCGAGCCATGAAAGTACTAAAGACGATCATCGCGTCTCCCGAGGACCTGTCGGACCGTTTTCTTCCGGAAATGAACGAGGCCGGGCTGTTCATCCCCCGCGTCACGCGACTCACCGTGGGCGAGGACGTGTGCGTCTGGTGCCAGGTGCGTAGCCACTCTGCCGAGATCCACCTGCTCGGCACGGTGTACTGGGTACGCCATCGCTCCGGACAAAAATCGCAGAACCTGATCCCCGGAGCCGGGATCGGATTCAAAGCCGGACACGACGAGCAGGTGAGGTTTCTCCGCCAGGTCATGTCTGGGGACGCCACCCCCTTCCCCCGGCGGCGCTCCCCGCGCACGCCGCTGTTGTCACCCTGGCGTTGCCAGCTCGCCAGCCCCGGCAGCACCGAGTCGCGCCCGGGCATGCTGGTGGACATCAGCAAGGGGGGTGCCCTGGCCGTGGTGGGATCGAACCTGGTGGAGCTCGGCAAGTCCATCCAGGTCGCCATGCCCTGGCACTCCCACACGCGCCACGAAATGAAGGTCGCCTGGATCCTGGGCTCGAACAACCGCTGGCGTGTAGGCCTCACCCGACTCCGCTCGGGACCCGCCGCGGACCGGGAATGGGCAGGCCTCGTGGCCGACGCACGAAAGAGCTTCACGCAGAAGGTGTGGAACCGCCACTCCACCGACACCAGCCTGCCCAAGTCCGGCCGCACCCTCTGAGCCAACCACCCTGGCGGCCCATCACAGGCAGCACAGCACGACCATGGAGTGTTCCCGCACCCGGGTACTCGTCGGCTCTGGTAGGATCCCGGCCTCCTCGGGCATGAAGAGGTAGCGGCCCCCTTCGTCCGCAGTGTTCACCAGGCACCGCCACTGCCCCGTGGGCAGGCCCGGCAGGTCAAAGTCCAGCGCCTCGGTCGAGGCGTTGAAGATCACGTACAGGTCCGGGTCGGCGTTGAGCCAACAGGCGAGGCTGCGACTCTCTTCCGACCAGTCCGCTCCCCCGAGCCGCGTCCCGTGCCATGAGATGTCCGGTCGGCCGTCGTCGTCATGGTCCCCTGTGAAAAACGCCGACCGACGCAGCTCTGGAAACCGCCGCCGCAGGCCGATGAGCCCGGTCACGAACCGGTGCAGCCAACCGTGATCCTCCACCAGCGCCCAGTCGAGCCACGAGACGTCATTGTCCTGGCAGTAGGCGTTGTTGTTTCCCCGCTGGGTGCGCCGAACCTCGTCACCGGCCAGCACCATGGGCACCCCCTGGGAGAGCAGCAGCGTCGCCAGGAAGTTGCGCACCTGGCGATCCCGCAGCGCCACCACCGCCGGATCGTCGGTGGGCCCCTCGGCGCCGCAGCTCCAGGCGTGGTTGGCGTCGGTGCCATCCCGGTTGGACTCGCCGTTGGACCAGTTGCGCTTCCGCTGGTAGGTCACCAGGTCGGCCAGGGTGAAGCCGTCGTGGCAGGTCACGAAGTTGATGGAGTGCAGGGGCGTGCGGCCGCTGCCCTGGTAGAGATCCGCGCTGCCGGAGAACCGAGTGGCCAGCGCGCCCACCTGGCCCGGATCCCCGCGCCAGAACCGCCTGATGTCGTCCCGATACCGTCCATTCCACTCGGCCCACCGCTCACCGGGGAACGAGCCCACCTGGTAGGCGCCCGCCGCGTCCCAGGCCTCGGCGATGATCTTGCAGTCCCGAAGCACCGGGTCCTCGGCGATGCGCTCCACCAGGGGTGGGTTGGCCAGCAGCTGGCCACCTTGATCCCGTCCGAGCACCGAGGCGAGATCGAACCGGAACCCGTCCACGTGCATCTCCACCACCCAGTACCGCAGACAGTCCAGGATGAAGTCTCGCACCAGGGGGTGGTTGCAGTTGAGCGTGTTGCCGCACCCGGTGAGGTTCACGTAGCGCCGCGGATCGGTGGGATCCAGCATGTAGTAGACGCGGTTGTCCAGACCCCGAAAGCACAGGGTGGGCCCGGTCTCGTCGCCCTCGGAGGTGTGGTTGAACACCACGTCGAGGATGATCTCGATCCCCGCTCGATGCAGCGCCCGCACCAGCTCCTTGAACTCGGGCACCTGCTGCCCGAGCTGCCCGGCGCTCGAGTAGCGTGATTCGGGGGCGAAGAAGCTCACCGTGGAGTAGCCCCAGTAGTTGCCGAGCACCTCCCCGGTCACGGGGCTCGTCCGCGGACTCTCGCGCTCGTCGAACTCCTGTACGGGCAATAGCTCCACCGCTGAGACGCCGAGCTCCACCAGGTATGGGATCTTCTCCATCAGCCCCCGGAAGGTGCCGGGATGGGCCACGCCCGAGGAGGGATGCACTGTGAAGCCCCGCACGTGCAGCTCGTAGATCACGGTGTCGTGCATGGGGGTGCGCGGCGGCCGATCCCCTTGCCAGTCGAAGTCGTCGTGCATCACGATGCACTTGGGGCAGCCCCCGGCGCTGTCCACGGTGCTGGCCGTGAGATCGCCGGTCGGGGAGCCGGGCTCGAAGCCACGTGCGTCGGCGAGGTCCCAGTCGAAGGTGCCCGTGACCGCCCGGGCGTAGGGGTCCAGCAGCAGCTTGTGGGGATTGAAGCGGTGGCCCTCGCCGGGCGCGTAGGGCCCCTCGGCGCGGTAGGCGTACAGCTGGCCCGCACCCACGCCCTCCACGCAAACGCTCCAGACGTCTCCTCTGCGGTGAAGATCGCGGTCGAGGGCGATGCGGGCCACCGGCTCGGAGTCGGGGGGCTCGTCGAAGAGCTCCAGCCAGACGCGAGTGGCGTGGCGGGAAAAGACGGCGAAGCGCACCCCCCCCGGCACCACGGTGGCTCCCAGGGGCAGCGGGCCGCAGGGGCGGGTGACATAGGGGCCAAAAGACGTTCGATCCATGACCGCGTAGTTACAGCAGTCCATGTGATTGAATCCGTTCCCCTACGTTGGGAAACGCACCCACCGCGCGAAGCGCGGGCACCCCTGGCAGGGGCGGGGGGGTGCAGTGAGCCGCGAAGCGGCGGAGTCGTCTCCGGTAGTTGTACAACGAAATGAGAAGCGCATAGGGTAGCTTTCTCCAGAAGTGCTTGCTGCTCCACCACGGGGAACGTCCGTGAACAAATGGTACAGCAGTTGGGCGTTTGATCAACTGCGCCGATCTGACGTAGAGTGGTTTGCTCATGCCACACCCTCCCCCAGACGCGCCGCTACAGCCTGGTGACATCGTCGGCGGTCGCTATCGCGTCATCCAGGCCGTGGGTCAAGGTCCCCTGGACCGGCTCTACGAGGCTCAGGACGTGCACCTGCACGAGCGGGTGGTTGTAAGGGTCGCGCGGCAGCCCAAGGCCTCGGACGCAGACCACGTCCGCCGTTTCGAGGACCAGGCCCGCGCCCTCGGCGTGTCCGAAGACGACCGATCGATCAGGTTGCTGGAGCTGAGCCGGGACGACGACCTGGGACACTTCGCCGCCATCTCCAACAAGGAGAGCCGGCCCCTGCCCGAGGTGCTGGCCTTGCTGGCCGGTGTGGACGGCAACGAGGCGCAGCCCGCACCCCCAGCCATACGGACGAATGACTACCGGTTCCCCTCCAGCCAGAGCCAGGTTGAGCTGGAGAGCCTGGAGCCCCCCGCGGCGCCGGCCGCCCAGACACGGGCACAGCCGCGATTCGCACAGCCCCGGCGCCCGAAGAAGCTCGAAACCCTGGAGCTGGACGCCCCGCGGATCAGCCGCTCCACACGACCCCGGCCGGCGATGGCCGGGAGGAGACCGAGGGGCTGGGCTCGACCGCTCCGGCGAGCGGGCGTGGTGCTGCTGATCCTCGTCGGCGTGGGAGTCGCGGTGTACCTCTACCAATCTCGCGCAGGGCGCCCGGCCGCGCCCCGAAACGCGGCGGACGAAGGGGACGGGGCGATGACCGTGAAGGCGCCCCACCGTGAGGTCCAGATCCTGTTCCAGGTGACGCCCGCGAAGGCCCGATTGCTCATCGATGGCAAGGTCGCCCCCGGGCACTCCATCCTGGTCCCCGAGTCGAGGGAGCCCTTCGTGGTCCGATTCGAATCGCGCGGGTACATGTCCCAGTCCATCCAGGTCGTGCCCGACCGCGACCGCACGGTGCTCGTCGTGCTGAGCCCGAGCTCCTAGGAGGCCAGACCCATGAACCTGGTTCGCCTTATGCTCGTCACCGCCTCCCTTCTGGTCATGTCCGGAGCGTCCGGATGCGGTAGCCCCTGCGGCAACCTGTGGCACAAGCTGGAGCGGTGTGCCAAAACCGACGCCGACCGCGGAATCTACCAGTCCAAGGACATGAAGAGGGCATTCCTGGCCCGTTGCAAGAAGTCGGACAAGTCGCGCGTCAAGGAGTGCATCAAGCTCGAGGACTGTAACGCGCTGCGACGCTGCGCAACCAGAATCAATAACAAATAAAAACAACTGAATAGCCAGAGCCTGGATTCTGCCACTCCACCACCCACCCCGTCACCCTTTTCGCTTGACACAACGCGTCGTCATCATAAACTCAGTTAATGTCCCCTCACTAACCAACAGACGGGACCAACGGTCACCGAACGCGAAAAATGATGAAAAAGAAAAAACAAACCCGCCTCCCCGCGGCCAAGCGCAGATCCCAGATCCTTCGCAGTGCTGTCCGAGCCATAGCGCGCTCGAACTACCGGACCACCAGCATCGCCGAGATCGCGGCCGAGGCGGGCATCACAGAGCCCGCCGTCTATCGCTACTTCCCTACGAAAAAGGCTCTTTTCATCGCGATCATAGACGACGTCGGGAGCCGGATCTTGATCCTCTGGGAGACGATCATAGAACAGTCCCCCGACCTTGTCGCGGCCATGCGGAACATCGCGGTGAACTACTACGAGCGCGCCATGACCCGCCGGGGCGACCTCAAGGTGCTGTTCCAGGCCTTGGCCGAAGTGGACGACGAAGACATCCGCGCGGCGCTCAGGGCGCAGTTCAGCAGCTACGTGCAACTCCTGCAGCGGCTCATCGAACAGTGCGTGGAGGCCAGGATGGTCCAAGCGGACGTCGACGCAGAGGCGGTGGCTTGGACCTGGCTCAGCATGGGCTTCACCCTGAACATGGTGAGCCTGCTGGGCTTCGACCAAGAGGTAGACAAGATGTGCATGCTGCAGATCCTGCGGCTCTACCCCGCCAGCTTCCAGACCGCTGGACCTTTCCCCCCCGTGAATTGTCCGGTGGGGGACCCGGGGCGCGGCCTCGTGGATCTGCTCGCATCCCCGGCCCGCTGACCGGGCCAGGGAAACTCGCAGCGCAGACACGAGAACAGAATCCGCAATAAATACAAGCAGAAAACAAGTTCAAAATCCAGCTTCCGTAGTTTCGCAACTTCGCATTTTTCCCATTTTTCGCTTGACACAGCGCGTCGCCGCTCTATTCTCGGTTAATGCACGCTCACTAACCACCTGGCCGTGTTGTGCACGGTCATTTGAGCGCGAACCAGCATGGCACAAAAACGAAAACGCCTCTCCGCGGCAGAGCGCAAACCTCAGATTCTGCGCAGCGCCATCCGGGCCATGGCGCGCTCCAACTACCGGACCACGAGCATCGCCGAGATAGCCGCCGAGGCGGGCATCACCGAGCCCGCTGTGTACCGCTACTTCCCGACAAAAAAAGCCCTGTTCATCGCCATCCTCGAGGACGTGGGAAGCCGGGTCCTGGTCCTGTGGGAGACCATCATCGACCAGTCTCCCGACCCGATCACGGCCATGCGGAACATTGCGGTGGACTACTACGAGCGCGCCATGACCCGTCGTGGCGACCTCAAGGTGCTCTTCCAGGCATTGGCCGAGGTGGACGACGAGGACATCCGCGCAGCGCTCCACGCGCAGTTCGCCAGCTACGTGCAGCTCCTTCGACGGCTCATCGAGGACTGCATGGAGGCCAAGATGATCCAAGCGGACATCGACTCCGAAGCGGCAGCTTGGAGCTGGCTCAGCGTGGGCTTCACCTTGAACCTGGTAAGCCTGTTGGGCTTCGACAAAGAGCTCGACAAGAGCCGCCTTCTGCAGATTCAGCGGCTCTACCTGGCCAGCCTCGCGGCCGACGAAGCGGCCATGGCGCTGCTACTGAACGGGAAAAACGGACAATGAGGTGATGGGACGCCGGCGGGCGGCCCGTCACCGAAAAGAGACCCCAACCGCATTTTTGCCAGACTCACTGGAGGAAACGCATCATGAGCTTTGAGATCAAGAAAGCCGCCGTGCTGGGCTCGGGAGTGATGGGCAGTGCCATCGCGGCCCACCTCGCCGGCTGCGGCATCGAGGTCCTCATGCTGGACATCGTCCCCTTCGACAACATGCTGTCGGACGACGAGAAGGCCCGCAAGGACACCGACCCCGCCATCAGGAACAAGCTGGCCCAGCAGAGCCTGGCCGCCGCCCTGAAGGTGAAGAAGCCGACCCCCGTGTTCTACTCGCCCAAAGACGCGAAGCTGATCACCCTCGGCAACTTCGACGACGACATGGAGAAGATCGCCGACTGCGACTGGATCATCGAGGTCGTGGTCGAGCGCATGGACATCAAGAAGCAGGTCCTGGGACAGGTGGCCAAGCACCGGCGCAAGGACTGCATCGTGACCACCAACACCTCCGGGCTCTCCGTGCAGGAGATGGTCAGCGACCTCGACGCCGAATTCAAGTCCCACTGGATGGGCACGCACTTCTTCAACCCCGTGCGCCACATGAAGCTCCTGGAGCTCATCCCGCACCCCGAGACGAAAAAAGAGGTGCTCGACTACATGGGCGTCTTCTGCGCCGAGGACTTGGGCAAGGGCGTCATCTGGGCCAAGGACACGCCGAACTTCATCGCCAACCGCATCGGTGTCCACGGCATCATGGCCACGTTCAAGCTCATGCAGGACCTGGACTACCGCATCGACGAGGTGGACGCCATCGTCGGTCCACCCATGGGGCGCCCCAAAACCGCGGCCTTCAAAACGGCCGACCTGGTGGGGCTCGACACCCTGCACCACGTGGCCATGACCTGCTACGACATGTGCCCCGACGATCCGGAGCGGGACTTGTTCAAGCCGCCCAAGTTCTACGACGACATGGTGGAAAAGAAGTGGCTCGGCATGAAAACCCGCGGCGGCTTCTACAAAAGGGACGGCAAGAAGCGGCTGGTGCTGGACTGGAAGACGCTGGAGTACGTGGACGCCGAGCGCCCCACCTTCGACGCCACCAACGAGACCCGCGGCCTGGACGGCCCCGAGGCCAAGATCAAGCACCTCTGCAACGCGAAGGACCGCGCCGGAGACCTGGCCTGGAAGCTCATGGCCAGATCGCTGCTCTATACGGCGAGCCTGATCCCCGAGATCTCCGACACCATCCTCGAGGTGGACAACGGCATGAAGTGGGGCTTCAACTTCAAGCTCGGCCCCTTCGAGGGCTGGGACGCCATCGGCGTGCGCGAGAGCGTAGAGCGGATGGAGTCCGAGGGCATGACCGTGCCCGAGAACGTAAAGAAGATGCTCGCCGACGGCGCCGAGACCTTCTACAAAGAGGAGGACGAGATCCGGTACCAGTACGACCTGGTCAACGGCAAGTACCTGCCCATCGACGCCGACAAGCGCATCTTCATCATCAAGAAGGCCGACGAGGACCTCGAGGTGGAGTCCAACTCCAACGCCACCCTGTGGGATGTCGGCGACGGCGTGGCCATGCTCGAGTTCCACACGAAAATGAACGCTCTGGACGACGAGATCATCGAGATGATGAACACGTCCATGGAGATCGTGGATGAGGAGTTCGAGGGGCTGATCATCGCCAACCAGGCGGCCAATTTCTGCGTGGGCGCCAACATCTTCGTGGTGATGCTCGGCGCCCAGGCCAAGGCCTGGGACAAGCTGGAGGCCACCGAGCGCAAGTGGCAGCAGACCTTCATGGACCTCAAGTACTTCCACAAACCCGTGGTCGCGGCCCCAGCCGGAATGGCCCTGGGTGGCGGGTGCGAGGTCGTGATGCACGCCCAGGCGGTCCAGGCCTACGCCGAGAGCTACATCGGCCTGGTGGAGGTGGGCGTTGGGCTGGTCCCCGGCAGCGGCGGCTGCAAGGAGTTGGCCCTGCGCATGACCGAGGGCATCCGCGGCGGCGCCAAGCCTCCCATCCTGCCCTTCGTCATGAAGGCCTTCGAGCTGGCCGGTACAGCCAAGGTGGCCCTGGGCGCCAAGGACGCCATGGACATGGGCTTTTTGAGGGACACGGATCGGATCACCTACAACCGCGACTACCACATCCACGACGCCAAGCAGCTCGTGCTGGGCATGGCCAAGGCTGGGTTCGATCCGGGACGGGAGAAGCTGGACATCCCGGCAGCCGGCGAGGACGCCGAGGCGGCCTTCCTGGTGGGCATCGACCAGATGTACCAGGCGGGCTGGGCCACGGACTATGATCGGGTGGTGGGCGGCAGGCTGGCCCACGTGCTCGCGGGCGGGAACGTGGCCGAGGCCACGCCGCTGTCCGAGTGGCACTACCTGGATCTGGAGCGCGAGGCCTTCCTGGGCCTCTTGGGAGAGCAGCGGACCATGGACCGGATCCAGCACATGCTGAACACCGGCAAGCCCCTGCGAAACTAGGAAACAACCGGTTTTTCACGGAGGATACAAGACATGCGCGAAGCAGTCATCGTAGCGGCGTGTCGCACGGCGGTGGGCAAGGCCAACCGCGGTTCGCTGATTCATACACGACCCGACGACATGGCAGGAGTGGTCCTAGCGGAGGTCGTCAAGCGCGCCGGCATCAAGCCGGAGCAGGTCGAGGACGTGGTGCTCGGGTGCGCCATGCCCGAGGCCCAACAAGGCATGAACATCGCCCGCCTGGCGGTCCATCTGGCGGGGTTCCCCGACTCGGTGCCCGCCATGACCATCAACCGTTTCTGCTCGTCGGGCTTGCAGGCCATCTGGAACCTGGCCACGGACATCATCACCGACATGGTCGACATCGGCGTCGCTGGCGGCGCCGAGACCATGACGATGATCCCCATGGGCGGGAACAAGATCGTGCCCAACCCGCGGCTCGGCGTGGAGCGGCCGGGGGCCTACTCCAGCATGGGTCAGACCGCCGAGAACGTGGCCGTCAAGCACGGCATCACACGCGAGGATCAGGACAAGTTCGGCCTGGCGTCCAACCTCAAGGCGGCCAAGGCCAACGAGACCGGTGCGTTCAAGGAGCAGATCGTGCCCCTGCCCACCTTCAAGTACGACGGCAAGGGCAACAAGAACGAGTTCGTCTATGAGGTGGATGAGGGACCGCGGGCTGACTCCACGGCCGAGGGCATGGCAAAGCTGCGCCCGGCCTTTGCCAACCCGAAGGCTGGAAAGGAGGGCGCGGGAACGGTCACGGCGGCCAACTCCTCGCAGATGAGCGACGGCGCGGCGGCGGTGGTGCTCATGAGCGGCGAAAAGGCCAAGGAGCTCGGAATCAAGCCCCTATCGCGAATCCACGGCGTGAAGACCGTCGGCGTCGCGCCCGAGTACATGGGAATGGGGCCTTCCGAGGCCATCCCGGCGCTCATGGAGCGCGTGGCCAAGCCCCTCGGCCTGACCTTCGACGACATCGGCGTCTTCGAGATCAACGAGGCCTTCGCCTCCCAGGCCATCGCCTGCTGCCGGATACTGGGCCTCGAAGGTGACGACCGCGTGAATCCCAACGGCGGGGCCATCGCCCTGGGTCACCCCCTCGGCTGCACGGGCGCCAAGCTCACGACGCAGATCATCCATCACATGAAGGACAAGAACCTGAAGTGGGGCGTTGTCTCCATGTGCATCGGCGGCGGAATGGGCGCCGCGGGGCTCTTTGAGAACCTGCAGTACAAGGAATAACGCAGCACCCCCGACTCGAATCGCCCCGGCGACCCGCGCGGTCGCCGGGACTCTTTTTTCGACCCGGCCCGGCAAACCAGCCTGGCTCCGATGCGGTCAGGCCTGGTACAGTCCGCGCGACCATGGCCCTTCTCCACTCGTCGACATCGAGCCTGCTCTTTCCGCCGGCCTGCCGCGCCCGCGGCGCCGTGCCCGCGGTTCTGACGGCCGTTCTGATCGCCACGGCAGGCCTGGTGGGCATGGCCCCCACCCCCGCGGCTGCCAAGCCGACCTGTGTCTGGTCCAAGGGCACCGACAGCAAGGCCATGGGGAGATACCTGAAGGGCTGGGCCCGGCGCCACGGCCTGGGGGCCATCCGAAAGTGGGGGGTGAGCCTCAAACCCCGGCAGGCGCGCATCACCCTGAGCACAGAGCGCGTCGAGGGTGTCGTCGTCTTGCGATTGGGCAGCGACTGTCGACGGCGCCCCCGGGTGACCACAGTCGCGGCGCAACGAGGAGGCAGGCTGCCGCTGGCCGCCTTGGAAGACCTCGCCCGCACCTTCCCCGCTCCCCGCAAGAAGGTGCTGGACGTCGGGCCGGAGGACCCCTGGGAAAGGGGCCCCTCCAGTTGGGCGTTCGCCCTGGTCGCCCTGGGGCTCGTGCTGCTGGCCTGGGGCGCCCAGCGACTCCGCCTGACCTGGCGGCGCGTCGCCTTCGGGCTCATCGCCGCGGGGGTCTCGGGCCTGTGCGCCGTCGCCGTGGCCCCGTTGTTCTCCGCGCCCTTCAGCGGCGACGCGGAGATCCTCCGGACCGCCTACGCCGCCGAGAACATCTTCGGTGACTGGAACCACCCCTTTGGGCAGTACGCCCTCAACCACATCCCCACGCGCCTGTCCCTGGAGCCCTGGGCGCTGCGGATCGTGCCATTTGGCTACGTGATCGGCCAGGCCATCCTGCTGATGGTGGTGGCCCGACGCCACGGCGGGCTGGCGGCCGCCGCCCTCGCGGGCACCTGGCTCGCCTGCGAGGTGCGCCGGCGCCAATCCATCAACGTGCTCGCGGACTGGGACCTGGCCGGCATCTTCCTGCTGGGCCTCGTCCTGTGGGCCCATACTGGCGCGACGCCCCCCGGCGAGGACCGACCGGATCGCCGGTGGCTCTGGCTATCGCTGCTTTTGCTGGGGAGCTTTTTCGCCTCGTACATGATGTTCGTCCCGATCACCGTGATCGTCGCGCTGGTCTGGTTGGACCCGCAGACCCGGGGCCGCACGGCCCTGGTGTCCACCGGCGTCTGGCTGGTGTGCGCCATCAAAGCCCTGGGTGTCTTCCGCCAGGGGAGCGAGCTCACCGCCATCGTGACCCGGTTCGACGAGCTCACACGCCAGATGTACCTCGAGCTCCCGATTTCCCGCTCGGCCTGGATGGGGATTCCCCTGACGGCCGGCCTGGTGTGGCTCATCTGGGGGTGGCGACGATTGGATCACCGCCTGGTCCTCGGCACGACAGTGGCGATCCCCGCGGCCACCGTCGTCGCCTGGCGATGGTCCCACGTGAACCATGGCTACTACGTCTGCCTCCTCACGCCTCTGCTGCTGCTGGCTGGGGGCGTCGCCGTGTCCCGCGGAGGGAGCCAGATGCGGCAGTGGCTCGCCGACCGCACCCACCCTGCGGTCGGCTGGACCGCCGTGGCGGCGGGGCTGGCGCTGCTCACCCTGGCCACCGTGAATCTGCCCGAGTACCCGCGCGACGACCGCTATCGACCCACCGGGCTCGCGAACCTGGCTCGTTTCGAAAAACGCGTCTCCGGAGACGACCTCCTGATCCTCACCAACGCCGAGCACCTGACCCTGTACTGGTCCTACGACCGGGCTCGTCGGCGCGCCCCCCGGCCCGGCCGGATGCTCTCGGGCAAGGGCCCGCCGGACCTGTCACATCGCTTCCGGCGCGTGCGCCCTTCGGACCGCCTCGAGCGAGGATGGAAAGCGGCGGAGCCCCGCTTCTACTATGTGACCGAGACCGGAGACCGCGACAAACCCCAGCCCATGCCACCCTCCCGGTACCAGTGTGAGCGCCTGTATCGGCGCACCACCTGGCTCAACTTCTACCGCTGCACCCTCCGCGCTAGGTGACTCCACGGCCACCGCGTTTCCTGTATGATGGGACGGCGAATGGGAGGTGAATCATGGTCAAGTGTCGCTCGTGCTGGCTGGTGCTCCCGCTGCTCATCGTGACGGCGGCGGAACCGGCCTGGGCTGTGGACTACGCGGTGGGGCCGGGGCAATCCCTGGCGGCCATCGCCGACGTGCCCTGGGAGTCCCTCGCGCCCGGTGACCGCGTGCTGATCCACTGGCGGGACACCCCCTACCGCGAGAAGTGGGTCATCTGCCGACGGGGCACGGCTGACCAGCCCATCGTGATCTCGGGGGTGCCAGGGCCCGGTGGAGACCTGCCGGTGATCACCGGGGAGGACGCCGTCACCCCCCAGGCGCTCAACTTCTGGAACGAGGAGCGCGGCGTGATCAAGATCGGCGGCGCCAACTCGCCCCCGGACGACCTGCCCGCCCACATCGTGATCGAAAACCTGGACGTCCGCTCCGGGCGTCCCCCCTACGGCTTCACGAACGACGACGGCGGCCAGTCGACCTACACGGAGAACGCCGCCGCGATCTACGTGGAGAAGGCCGAGCACCTGATCGTCCGCGACTGCATGATCCACGACTCGGGCAACGGGCTGTTCATCGGCGTGAACCAGGGGCAGACCCAGGACGTGCTCATCGAGGGGAACTGGGTCTTCGACAACGGGATCGAGGGCAGCATCTACGAGCACAACAGCTACACGTCGGCCCTGGGCATCACCTTCCAGTTCAACCACTACGGCCCCTTGCGCGCCGACTGCGGGGGCAACAACCTCAAGGACCGGTCGGCGGGCCTGGTGGTGCGCTACAACTGGATCGAGAGCGGCAACCGCCAGCTCGACCTGGTGGACGGCGAGGACCACCCCACCGTGGTCAACGATCCCCGGTACCGGGAGACCTTCGTCTACGGCAACGTCCTCGTCGAGCCCGACGGCGCCGGAAACAGCCAGATCGTGCACTACGGCGGTGACAGCGGCACCCTCTCGGACTACCGCAAGGGCACGCTGTACTTCTTCCACAACACGGTCGTCTCCACCCGGGCCGGGAACACGACACTGTTGCGCCTGTCGACCATCGACGAGCACGCCGACGCCCGAAACAACATCGTCTACGTCACCGAGGGCGACGGGTACCTCGCCCTCCTCTCCTCCGACGGCGTCCTGGACCTGTCGCACAACTGGCTCACCCAGGGATGGGTGGATGTCCACGGCACCCTCGACGGCGTCATCAACGACGACCTCACCGGCCAAGAGGGCCTGGATCCAGGCTTCGAGGACGCCCCTGGCCAGGACTTCGACTTGGCCGCGGGGTCCCCCTGTCTCGACACGGCCACCGCCCTGCCCGCAGCCGCCCTGCCCGACCACCAGCTCCTCAGCCAATACGCGGTGCACCGGGCGGCCCTGCCCCGCCCCGTGGAGGGCCCCCCGGATCTGGGCGCCTTCGAGCGTTGCTCCACCACCTGCCCCAGCGCCGACGCCAGCGTGGACCCACCCCAGGACAGCGGCACCATCCCCGATCCCGACTCCGGCGTGGGCCCGACCCCGGACAGCGGCACCGGCGACCCGGACGCCAACGAAGCCGGCTGCGCCTGCCGCAGCACCGGCCCCCCGAGCTCCGCCAATTTGCTGCTCCTGCTGCTCCTGCTGCTCGCAGGTCTGCTCCTACTGCGGCGATGTCGCCGATGGGGGTAAGCATGAGACGCTCGATGCTCGCGGTGGTGATGAGCCTTGGAGTCCTTGGCTGCTCCGGGGGCGGTGGTGATCCCGGCTTCGGGTCCTTCGAGGGCGTGACGAGGTTCGACCTTTGGGGCGCGGGCACCGGCAGCGAGGTGCACGAGACGGCCTGTGCCTCCGCCGGGCTGGACTCGGGGTGCGACCTCTGCGAGGCGCTGGGCTACTACGGAGACGAGGTGTGCGACCAGCCGCTCGTGGACGCTGGGCTCTGTGACGGGCCGGACCCGGACTGCGCCCCGGTCCCGGCGGATCTGTACGTCGCCCCGAATGGGGACGACGCGAGCCCCGGCACCGAGGCCGAGCCCCTGGCCACGGTGCGGGCGGCCCTGGAACAGGCGCAGCCAGGCCATCTCATTTATCTACGGGGGGGCACATACCAGCCCGACGACGAGACGCGGTTTCGGGTGGAGGGCACGGCCGAGGCGCCCATCGTCGTGCGGGCCCATCCCGGCGAGTCGGTGATCATCGACGCGGCCGGGCTGCCCGACGGGGATATCAACGGCGGCTCCACGCCCACCTGGAACTTCGACGGTGCCAAGCACCTCCGGCTGGTGGGGCCCATCCACCTCACCAACGGCCGCGGCGCCGGGGTGCTCATCCAAGAGGACACGCACCACGTGGATTTCGTGCTCATCGAGTCGAGCTACAACGGCCAGCGGGCGGCCCGGGCGGGCCACGGGTTCCTCATCGTCGAGGCCGAGTGGGCCGACGTGCAGTCCGTACGGTTCATCGACTGCGACGCGCACCACAACGCCAACCACCGGGCCCGGGATGGCGAGGACATGGCCGAAAACCAGTACCAGCACGGCGACGGCTGGCGCATCAAGAGCGGCCGGGACGTGCAGCTCATGGGCTGCAGGGCCTGGTACAACCTGGACGACGGCTACGACCTGGTGTGGGCGGCGGACCCGATTGTGATGGTGAATTGCTGGGCCGCGCACACCGGCAAGGACGACGCCGCGGGGACCATCACGGGGATTCCCGGCTACGAGGCCGAGTGGGGCGAAGGCATCAAGCTCGGCTACGACTCGGACAGGGGCAGGCACGTGTGCATCCGCTGCCTCTCCTGGAAGAACGTGCACCTGGGGTTTCGCATGGACGGCGGCCCCAACGAGCTCCTCCACTGCGCCTCCTATCAAAACGGCCGCCGCGCCCTGGGCTGGGACCTGGGCAGCCGCCGCCACGTCATCCGAAACAGCCTCGACTTCGACACCTACAGGGACTCCGACCTGCCGGCGTCCACCGACAGCCAGTACAACACCTGGGACGCCGACACCGGCGTCACGGTCACCGCCGAGGACTTCCTCTCAGTGGACGACGCGGGCCTCCTCGGCCTCCGGGGCGCCGACGGCAGCCTCCCGGTGACCGACTTCCTCCGCCTCGCCCCGGGCTCCGACCTCATCGACGCCGGCACCGACGTCGGCCTCTTCTTCGCCGGCGCCGCCCCGGACCTGGGCTGCTTCGAAACGTACTGAGGGCTCGTGCAAGAACAAGTCGACGATCCAGGGCGACGAGGCGCCCGGCTCGCGAGGCGCGACGAGGCGCATGCTTATTGATATGCAACGAGAAGAAACGAAGCGAGCCGGGATGCATCGGCGTTCTGGGCGATCGAGTTGTTCTTGCACGAGCCCTATGCCCGACGATCAGGACCGGGTGCGCCGTGCGTGGCAGGTGGCGGTGATGCCTTCGTACTGGCCGAACCGCGGGCGGGGCCGGGTCTTGATGACCGCGGGGAAATGGCTCGGGTCGAAGGGGCGGAAGCAGCCGCCCGAGTCGTTCCACACCTGGAAGGTGATCCGGATCTTGCCCGTGCGCATGACGTCCACCCAGACGAAGGCCTGCTTCTTCCGGTAGGGCGACAGGTCCCAGCCGTTGATCCACTCCATGGACCGATCGCCCAACGAGCCGGTGTTGACGAAGGGCAGCCCGTTGCACACGCCGTCGTAGAAGGCGTGGGTGTGGCCCGAGAACAGGGTGCTGACGCGCTTTTGCTTGAGCAGCTTCACCAGGCGCTCGGGGTGCCGCAACTTCTGGTGGCCCACGGCGCAGCCACAGTCGCCCCCATTCCCACAGGAGATCCCGAAGGGGTTCACGTGGCGGAAGACCAGGTCGCCGGCCTGGACATTCTTCCGGATCCAGCGCATCTCCGCGGCCTTGAGCCCCACGGTTCCGTAGGCGCTGATGAGCGAGAAGCCAACGCCCTTGTAGGTGAAACGGAAGCTCTCGGAGGCGTCCGCGTTCCGCACGACCGGCAGCAGATAGCGACGGTGCGTGCGCCAGAACTTCGTCCAGGCGCGGGTGGGCTCCTCGGGATCCATGGAGTCGGCCGGCGTGAGATCGTGGTTGCCACTCACGGGCACAAAGGGAACCTCCAGCTCTTCGAGGAGCACACGCCGCAGCTCGATGAGCTGGTCGTGGGCGGGCGCCTTCTTCGGGCCGGACCACTTGCGGCAGTCACCGCCACCGGCGATCAGATCCCCGAGCCCGAGCACGAAGTCGGGCCGGTGGGCGTTGATGACCGCGAGGGCATCACGAAGCCGCGGACCCTGCTCCGTGCGGCAGGCGTGGTAGCTGTGGGTGTCCGAGATGACGGCGAAGCTGAAGCGCACACCCCGGCGATCCAGCCGCCGGGGCACACACCAGCCCACGGGCGCCTCTGCGAGGTTGCTCCAACCGGCATCGGAGGCGGGCTGCGAGCACATCTGGGGCGATCCCGGCTCCGGATCATTGGGCGTGTCCACCGTGGACAGACGCCGGGATCCATGGCCCTGCGGTCCTGAGCGGGTCTGGCTCTGCACGGCCCCAGGCCGACCGTCCAAGCAAGCAGAAACAAACACTGCCAGCAATACCACCAGCGGAAGCTTCTTCAACAAAAACCAACTACGGAACATCCATCTACCTAATACCATTACAGATATAGCCGAATAAGCCAAATCCTTCCACCGATCATAAACACCAATAACGCAGGTTAATGCAATCAACCAAATGGATCATTTACATCAAACCCGTCACGTTTATACACACCTTTCATATTGTAGCTCATATCGCCATGAAAACAAAATTCTCCCGGTCAATCCCCGATGAGATTGGTGCTTTCCTTCCCTCCCGAACGGCCTGCAACCATGCGTTATCCGGCGGGGACCGCGCTACTCGGGCGCCCGGTACTCGTAGGCGCCGCGATCCCAGACATCGTCCCGGCCACGGCTCAGCCCGGCGAGGTCCACTCCGACAAACGGCTCGAGCACCGACGCGCCGGGCTCGGTGGGCACGGCGAGACCCAGGTCGAACCCCGCCGCGTCCACGAAAGGATCCTCCGCGAAGACCTGAGCGGTGGCCTCTTCGATGAGCTCGTCCAGGGGCACGGGCGCGTCCCCGTCCACCCGCAGGTTGTCGTAGAAGGCGTTGTGGTCGTGAGCTCCGTCGATCTGGATCTCGTTCGCACGGCACAGGGCCCACAGGTTGTTCGCCACCCGCAGATCGGTCGTGGGACCGTCGAATCGGACGCCCGTGTTCTGCCCGGCTAGGTTGAAGAAGGTGTTGCCCATGACGAGCACATGAAGCGCCGGGGCGTCGCTCCAGATGGCCGCCCAGATGTCCCAGTCGTCTCCCAACCGCTGAAAGACGTTGGCCGACACAATGACGTTCCGCGCCCCCTGGAGGCTCAGGAACGTGTTGGCCGCGTCGGTGAAGATGTTGCGCCGGATGACCACGTTGCGCGCGTACCGGAGGGTGACGGCGCTGGCCTCGACGTGCCGCCCGGCCCGGACGAAGTGGTTGCGCTCGATGAGCAGGTCGAAGGCGTCCTCGAAATACACCAGGCTCCGCCAGGCGTCGCTCACGGTGCAGTCCCGCACGGTGAGGTGGGACACGGGTGCGATGCCGTAGATGGCGTCCTGGGCCGGCTGGGTCACGTCGTCGTGGCTGCCACAGTCCGCGATGGCCATGTGCTGGAGCGACACGTGGTGCGCCAGGCTGTCCCAGGGGAAGGCCAGCGGTGCCCCGGCCGCCGCCTCGGCGCGCCGGTCGCAGTCCCGGGTGCGGATCTCGATGCCGCGTTCTCCACCGAACGCGCTCTCCATGCCGTCGATGACGTAGTACCCCGTCGCGATGGCCAGGGGCCCGAGCCGCGCGGGGCCGACGGCGAAGTCGACGTCCCAGTCGCTGGCGTCGCCATGCTCGGCCACGGTGGCCTTGTACACCCCGATGACCCGCTCCCCGTCCTCGGGGTCATCCAACACATGAGCGTGGTATCGATCCGGCGGCGGGCCCACGTAGTAGTCCCCAGCCGCCAGGAAGTACCGCGCCCCACGGACAAGGTCCTCGGGCAGTCCTGACAGGGCGTTGCTCCAGTTGGAGCCGTCCCCGACACCGTAGGACTGCCCGGGCGGCCGCACATAGTACGCCTCGGTGAACTGCACATACGTCTGGTTCCAAATCCCGATCTCCTCCACCCGGCTGTCGTCCGCGGATCCGCCAATGTGGGGACTCGGACCCCGACAGCCGGCGCCGGCCAGCAATCCAAGGCCGAGGCCAAGGGTCGCCACCAGGCAGATCCACCCTCGGAATCTCACGCATTGTCGTATCGACACGGCCATCTCCTCTTTCCGGGCCGCACCCAGCGCAGCCGGGTGCGAACCTCCGCTCCACCTCTTGATCAAAGCAGGTTCGCCGCATCTGGGTCAAGGGCTCAGAGGCTCAGGGATCACGCGTGCCCGCCGAGCACCTCGCCGACGCCGTCAGGGCTAGGATCGATTCGTTGTCACGTCGCTTCGCTCCGTGACTCCGAATCGATGTCGCGTGGTTAGCTCTTCGCTACGGACTCGCAATCGCGAGTCGTAAATTCGCGTTCGTCGAAATATTCGGGCTCTCG
>Ga0272441_10001521_pt1 | contig 49444 bp, 31 predicted proteins | sample SSMProp6N_FD_193582 | JGI IMG/M metagenome (GOLD analysis project Ga0272441, IMG submission 193582) | Marine sediment archaeal communities from Little Sippewissett salt marsh, Falmouth, MA, United States - SSM-Prop-6N | ecosystem: Environmental > Aquatic > Marine > Wetlands > Sediment ... | reverse complement strand
CTTCATTTCTTTCATTCAGAGGAGTGGAAAAGAATGTTATGAAATGATACTTGAAGCCATCTTGTATCCGTATAGATCGACGAAGGTGAAACGGTTAAAAATTGTCTAAAACGCAAAACTCGAGTAATTTAAAGTGTGATTTTGTGAGGACAATTTGAAAAAGACGAGAAGAAAATCACGCGGGGTCGGGAGCACGACATTGATTTAAACAGAAAAAGAGGTGCTCCCGACGGAATTTGAATCCGTGTCGCTGGCTCGAGAGGCCAGCATGATTGGCCGCTACACTACGGGAGCAACCCGTTGGCTTCTGGTAGATGCGGCCAATGAAGATATTACATATAAGGTTTTTTATTATCCATGAGGCCCGATCTGTCAAGGTGTTCAGCTCTCTGGGCCCCGTCACATACTATGAAATGCCAACAATAAGGGGGTCGTTGGTTTCAAGGTTCAATGCCTGCCATGGGCCCTATTATCTTATTTGCAGGATTCCCCTCCCCCATCCGAAAAGCCGGACACCCTCTCCATACCGGATTATGAGGAAATATGGAAAATTGACCCTTCGGATCTCCCTGAACCGGGGAGGAACACATTTCATAGTTCTTTGATGTAGATCGTGTAAGAAGGAGCGAATTCCATCTTCGAGTGGAACTCCTTCGACCTCTGGTTCACATCGAATATATCGATAACTATCCTGTCGATCCCCGATCGCTTTGCGTATTCGATGGCCTCTTCATAAAGAGCGCTTCCGTAACCCTTTCCCCTCTCATCCTCCCTGACGTAAATAATATCTATCCACAGGTATTCTCCGCTAACGTATGGAATCCGCATATCCGTTCTGTAGTAGATAAAAGCCACCGATCCTCCATTTCCGTCCTCCATCACACGGATGGCCCCCTCCCGTATACCCTTCCTGAAGCTCTCCACATCCTCCCCGGTCACGGGAATGTCCTTTTCCGGCCTCTTCTCGATCATTCGAACATCGAGTAATCCCTCAACGAGCAGTTCCAGATCATCCTCCGTTGCATCCCTTATCTTCACTGCTCCACCCCCTATCCGACCCTGAGGCTTCCGTCCTTTATAGTGTTGAGGATCAGCTTGGTCTCCGTCCTCTCGACGAAATCGTAGGTCTGGAGCTTCTTTATGAAACGGTCGAGACCTCCCCTGTTCTTGAAACGGGCGATCACCGTTGCATCGAAGGAGCCCGTGTTGTCGAATACCATCATGACGCTCCTGTCCTTTGCTATCTTCTTCTCGATCTGTTGGAGCTTGCCCTTTGCGACCCTGACATCAACGATAACGTGAATATCGTAACCGAGCCTGTCAAGATCGATATCAACCGTGTATCCCCTGATCAGACCCGTTCTTTCCATCTCCTTCACCCTCTTCATCACCGTTGCAGGTGCGAGACCGAGTGTCTTCGCGATCTCCCTGTAGGAATCCCGCCCGTTCTGCTGAAGGTGGGCCAGTATGTCGGTATTGGTGCGGTCCATGCATGCGCATTATTGTTCAATATATTTATGAATATCGGACGTTTAACGAATGAATGTTTAGAAAAAATATAGTTTTATGAATATATGTTCAATATTTTTCCGAATAAGAATTAATATGATATTTCCGTTCAATGTTGCCAAGGGATGAAAATGAGCGATGTTTCGAAAAACTTCGGCTTCAACGGGCTCGAGGATGTGAAGAGGACTCTGAACAGGGACAAAGATATCCGGTTCATAAGGTTCATGACCGCGGACATGAACGGGGAGAGACCCTGCGGGTTCACCATCCCCACGTCGGAGCTCGGCGGGATCCTTGACCCCGACGGGAAGGTCAGCTTCAACAGCGGAGAGGGACCGGGGGAGATACGCAAGGGTTTCGATGCTTCCTCCCTTTACCCGGAGAGGATCAATGAATCGGACAAGAATGCCAGGATCGATTTCACAACAGCGAGGGTACTCCCGTGGACCTACGAGACCAGGATCGCCGGATACCACCGATCCTGGAAGGAGATGATCGTCTTCGGTGATATCATTGACCCGAAGAATGGACCCTACAGGTTCGATTCCAGGAACATACTGAAAAGTGTGCTTTCCAGGGTTTGCGACCTGGGTATGGCCGATACCGTCTTCATCGGGCCCGAGATGGAGTTCTTTCTCTTCGAGGCGGATGAAAGGGGATTTCCCGTCCTCGAGGAATTCTCCCTCGATAACTGCCACTATCTGAGACCGGTCACAGTCGACAGGGGCAGGTACTTCAAGGGCGGAAGATACGGCGAGATCCGGAAAGAAGCGCAGATCATCATGCAGGAAATGGGATACCGCTTCGAGTACGATCACCACGAGGTATCCGACTCCCAGCACGAGTGCGATGTGCATTACAGACCAGCCCTCGAGATGGCAGACTTCGTCATGCTGTTCAGGTACGTCGTGAAGAAGGTTGCCCAATCTCACGGACTTTTCGCTTCCTTCATGCCAAAGCCCATCGCGGGTATAAACGGGAACGGCATGCATACGCATCAATCGCTGTTCAGGAAGGGCAATAACATCTTTCATAACGGGGATGACCCCAACAGTATCTCTCTCGATTGCAAGAGATACATAACTGGCCTCATGAAGTATGTACCGGAGATATGTGCGGTCCTGAACCCATGGGTCAACTCGTTCAAGAGGCTGGTCCCCGGTTTCGAGGCCCCCGCTTACATCTGCTGTGATGTGGAGAACCGCTCCTCACTGATCCGGATCCCGGGCTACGACATGGGAAACCCGGATGCCATCAGGATAGAGCTGAGAAATCCCGATCCATCCTCCAATCCATACCTGTCCTTTGCCCTTCAGATATGGGCCGGGACAATGGGTATTATGGAGAAGCTCGACCCCCCGAGGATCGAGGACGTGAACGTCTTCGAGCTCCCGGATGCGGAGATGGATGCCATGAACATAAGCAGGCTCCCTCCGGACCTCGGGTCCGCATTGGACCTGATGGAAGGCAGCTCTCTTGTAAAAGAGGTTCTGGGCGAGGAATTCCTGAAACACTACATCATCGCCAAAAGAACGCATCTGGATGAATACATATCCTCCCTGGGCCACAGAAAGGATGATGCCTCCATGAGGGTGCAGGTCTCCAGGTACGAGATGGAGCATCTGCTTCCGGTGCTCTAGAGAGATGTCGAATGCGGTCTGTCAATATCGCAATATCCGCTAATTTTTACAAAATCCATTAATAAAGGAAGTTTTGATATGTATCCGGGGACAAGATCGAACGCTCCGTGTGAGGATATTTCATGGTCAAGCCATCCCACCGCTCTCATGTGTTCCCGACATCGGGAACCGCAGCCTCGAGCCTACTGGCCCGGTCCATGGTCGTTTTATTCGTTGTATGCTCTCTTGCAATGACCACGTTACCCGCAGAGGCGCAGGAGAACTTCCGGGTCAGGGTCGCATATTACAACAACAGACCGGTCTCCTTCACCTGCGGTTCCGGGGAGGTAAAGGGTTTTTCCATCGATCTGCTCAGAGACATTGCAGGATCTGAAGGCTGGGAGCTTGAATTCCGGGAGGGCTCGATCGAGGAATGCCTCGATTGGCTGGAGAGGGGGGAGGTCGACCTGGTCGCGGGTCTCGAGGTCACGGAGGAGAGAATGGGGTCTTTCACCTTCTCGAACCAGACCCTGATCTCCAACTGGGGACTGATCTATTCGGAGATGGACGAGAATATCGACTCCATACTTGACCTCGAGGGAAAGTGGATCGGGGTACTGAGGAACGATATATTCTACAACGGTACATCGGGACTGAGAGAGCTTCTGGAATCCTTCGATATCGAGGCATACCTTGTGAAATACGACAGCTACAACGAGATCATAGAGGCAATAGAGGACGGGGATGTGGATGCGGGTGTCCTCAACAATCTTCTGGGCAGGGTTGTCGAGGGTGAAAGGAATATCAAAAGGACAGGTGTGGTCTTCAATCCGGTCGACATACACTACGGTTTTCCTCCGGAGGACATTAGGGACGAGGACTTGAGGAACAGTATCGATATGTACCTGAAGGATATGAAGAACGATGGCGGGTCGCTATACTTCGATCTAATGGATGATTATTTCTCGGAAAGCAACAACGCCGTGAGGGAGATCCTGCCGTCTTGGCTTATCAACATCTTTTTCTTGATCCTTGCAGCGGCGCTGTTCCTTTTCGCAACAACCATATTCTTCAGATACAGGGTCAGGGTCAGGACCAGGGAGCTAAGACATGCCAATGAAAGGCTCGATAGGGACATCCACCAGAGAATAGAGGTCGAGAGGAACCTGGTGGAGGAGAGGAACCGGTCCATGTTCTACCTGGACCTTCTGATCCATGATATAGGGAACATTCACCAGGGTCTGCTTACAAGCACCAATCTGTTCGGCATGGTCAGGAATGATCCCGAAAAGGCCGATCTCCTGCAGGGCAAGATAGAAGGCCTGGTGGAGAGGTCCATCAATCTGGTTAAAAACGTCCAGAAATACACCATGGCAAAGACATCCCCGATAAAGAAACAGCCCGTCAACCTCGTTCCCGTGGTCCGGAAAGCACTCTCGAGCGTTCTTCTCTCATTCTCCGACAGGGAGGTTAAAACCCGTTTCCATTCCGGGGTGAAAGATATTCAGGTTATCGCGGAGCCTCTGGTGGAAGAGGTCTTCTACAATATCTATCACAATGCCGTGAACTACCAGCCAGCGGACAGGGCGGTGGTGGAGACCGAAATCCGACTATCGGATAACGGCCAATACGTTTTCGTCGATATATCGGACCACGGGCCCGGGATACCCGATAACATGAAACCCAGATTGTTCAATAGGCCCAAAGAGGCGAAGAAGGGAGAGCATTCGGGGATGGGGCTCTCGCTTGTGAAAGCCCTGCTCGATAGATACGGAGGAGAGGTGAGGGTCAACGATAGGGTCCCGGGGGACCAGAGCAAGGGAACCACTTTCACGATGATCATCCCCGTATACAGACCACAATGATCGGTCCCAGGCAAGTGATATTTGAACCCCTTTCATGTTGTTCGAATAAATATTTAGGCCCATAGATCGATACGACAGGTCAAGGGACCTTTTTGATGGGGGGTCAAGATTGCTGAACCTCAAGAATACACTGGCTCTGATGATCATAATAGCATCCGTGCAGCTCTACCTTCATGGAGATCTCATCGAGCTTGCGGGCAACAGGGAACTTGATTCAGATATCGGTGTGCATGAGAGTTTTGTGAAGGAAAAGGGACAGCTGGAATATGATGGTGATGAGTGGGATGGGGATTATTCCCATACGACCATCGAGGATGCCGATGACATCCACATCGAAAGGGTCGAGGGTTCCAACCTCATCATCAGAAATGGAGGGAGAGTGTTGAAGATGGCATCGGCCTTGCTGATCATGATGATGTTCCCTTTGCTTGTCTGGGGATTCAGGAGCGAGAGCCCGAACCAAAAGGTATGGCTCGGGATACTGATGCTTTTCGTTGCAATGTCCATCACCTTCGGGATCTTCCAGGCAGTGAATCTCGGACCGACAGATCATTCCGTTTACGGAGACGCCTTTCATCTGGACCAGTACTGGGATATGCTCACCTTCAGGTTCGAGGAGATCGTCTGGGCCGTATTCCAGGTGGGCATCGTGGTCGTCATCTCACTACAAACATCCCTCTCTCCCGTGCTGCGAAGGGACCTGGAGGGGGAGGAATGAACCTCTGCTAAATTCCGGAAAGATCCTCCAGGCTTTCTGCATTCAGCACACAGCTTGTCCTCTTCTGATTTCCGAGCGTATCGTGTGGCTTCTCCCCGTAATCATGACCCGGGAACACAACCAGATCATCTTTCAGACCTTTCAGTCTCCGAAGGCTCCGGAACATCTCCTTCAGACTTCCACCGGGAAGATCGCATCTGCCGCAGTCGCCGATGAACAGTGTGTCCCCGATGATAAGGATGCTGTCGTCAACGATCAGGCAAATGCCTCCCGGAGTATGCCCCGGTGTCTTCAAAAATCTGATGGACACACCGCCAAGATGCAGCATATCTCCATCATCGACCTCCATGTCGACCTTCTTCCCGAGCCTTTTCCCGTCCTCCGTTGATGCAACCAGCCTTGCCCCCGTTTCCCCAATAACCTCCCCGTTCGACATTGAATGATCACTGTGATGGTGGGTGTTTATCACATATCTCAGTTCAAGGCCCTCATCCCGAACGATGCCCATTGCTTTCGAGGCATCCATGCCCGGATCAACAAGGGCAGCCTGCCCTGTATCCCTGTCGTGTATGAGATAGCTGAAATTGTCGCTCCCCACCCTGAGCTGCCTTACCGTCATTTCGTATTCACCCTTATACCACAAGATGGTCCCGGGATAGAAATCATCTTCGCCGAAATGTGCCCTTTGAAATAGTTGCATTCTCTTCCGGAGCCGTGGAACAGGAGAAGGAGAAAAAAGCAGCGGGGAATAAGCTTTCCCCGAGGATCGGAATAGCGGGGGGAGTCTCCGGAATGATAGCAGGCCTCATCCAGCTTTCGGCGGGTGGGAGGCTCCGGAATATCACGGGACACGAGGACGATCACTTCATCCTTGGTCTGATCACCATCATTCTGAGTATTTTTTCCCTCTACTGCATATACCACGCGGAAAGGGGGACCTCGAAGGATATCACAAGGAGGACGGCACCCCTGATCGGGATCTGGATCCCTGCGCTTGTCTGCTTCAATACGGCGGGGCTCCTCTGGTTCTTACCCGGGGCGCTTCTCATCGCATCGATCGTTCTGTTCTCCCTGGAGCTTCGAAGGGAAATAAGGAACAGTGGAGATCGGTACATCCCGGAAATTCCCAGGTGGAAACGGCTCCTGATAGCATCCGGGGTCATCCTCGCCGTATCACCGGTGCTGGTTGGTTGGGTACTGGACCCGCTTTCACTTGCGGTCCATGAAGATGATTACGGATCGTACTCCATAAAGCCCATGGATAAGGTGGAGCACGAACATCTCAACGGCACCGTTACCGGGAGCGAGGTGACGGGGGTAATGATGGTTCACGGGGGTCTCCTTATAGGAGGTGGTATGATGCTCGTCGGTGGTCAGCTGGGTTCGAAGCCCATTACAATCGGGGGCGGGGCATTATCGCTCGTGATGCTGCTCTTTTTCCTGATAATGGCCCCCGTGATCCTCTTCAACGAAGGTGCCGAGATAGAACACTTCTCCGGGGAACATTTCCGGGCCCTCTCGTGGGGTTTTCTCCTCTCTCTTATCGGAATTATCACGGTGATGGTATCCAGGTTACTCGGTGAAGGGACTCATGGAGAGAGGGAAGCGGGAGTCTGAGGACCGACGATCCGCCCGCTATTTCCGAGAAGAACATTATCGGCAGTCCCGGAGTTCGCCTTTGCAGGAGGCCGCCCTGAGGAAGTCCTAGCAAATGGCATATATCTGATGTGAACATGCAAGTGCATGGGGAACCTGAGGGACTGGCTGCAGCTGTTCAGGAGCCATACCAGTCCGCTGGAGATGACCATAACCATCACGGGATCAGCCTTTGCGGTCGGAACCATCTGGGATATTAAGGTACTGCTGTTTCTGATATTCGGATGGCTCTACCACAACGCGGGCTACGGGCACAACTCGGCAGAGGACTACATACAGGGATACGACAGGGAAGACCCGAACAAATCCCATCACCCGCTCCAGAGAGGGACCATAGACCCGCAGAAAGCAAGGTATGTCTGCATAGTCCTTGTCGTTGCGACCTTCCTGTATGGACTCTTCATATCGGGACTTGACCCGGCCGCCATGGTCCTTCTCGCGATCATCACGTTCTCGGGGGCTCTCTACAACATCCTTGGAAAGAGGATGAAGGGGAAGTTCATACCCATAGCTCTCGCCCACTCCCTGCTCCTGCCCTTTGCTTTCTTCGGGTCCGGTGGAGGCGTCGAAATGCTCCGGGGGTATCCCTACTTCGAGGAGACGGTGAGCCTTGCAGTCCTGCTCGGGTCCGCATATCTCCTGCTCCAGATCGTATACCAGATCATGATAGAGGGGGACCTCAAGGATATGGAGATGGATGAGGCCTCCTTCCTCAGAACGCTGGGTGCGAAGCTCGAGGACGGCTTCTTCAGGGCATCGCCCATGGCGAGGGTCTTCTCCCTGGCATTGAAATCGCTATCCATCGCAGGGCTTTCCTGGCTCATCTTCATCGGAAGGGGAGGGATCGTCCCCTATGCCCTCCTCTGCGTCTTTTCGGCAACGATGCTCATGCTGGATGACGGATTGATGAGGGCCCGGAAACTCGACCACTCCGGCACCCTGAGGTCCATGGCGCTCATGGAGGTCCTTTCAACCTTTGCGCTCGTGATCGCGGTTGCTCCTTTCATCGGAGGCACCCTGAACGCCCTTCTGATAATGGCTTTCAACATGCTTTACTTTGTTTCCCTGAACAGGTACCTGTGGGGAACCGGTCTCATTCCCAGGGTATGACCTAAAGGTTCCTGTCATCCCGGTTGAACTTCAGCTCGGGCAGAAGTCTGTCGGTCACTTCCCGCAGATCCGTTATGTCCATACCGATGTCCAATGCTCTGGCCAGGTCCGCGAGTATCTCCCAGTTCTGTTTCCGAATGGAGAGGGACCTTCCAAGCTTGCAGAGCCTCCTGTCGGTGGTCACCACCGTCCCCTCGTTCTCGTAGTTGACACTTCTCGGAAGGACCATGTCCGCATACGGGGGAGGCTCCACCGTTGCCTGCATTGCAAGGAACCTGCATGTCTCGGGTCTCCTGAAATCCTCGGGGGGATAACCCAGCATGAAGATGTTCTTCCTGCTCAGGGCATCGAGCTCGGATAGGGTGATCCTCGGGATATCCAGATCGGAGATACCCTGGCTGTTGGACCCTCTCTTCAGAACGATGAGCTGAACGTTCGTGATCTGCTTGAAAAGAGCGATCCTCCTTGCCTCCTCCTTCGTGCTCATACCGAAGATTATCACACCGTTCTCCGTTGAAAGCGTCCTTGCTATCTTAGCCAGCTCCTCGTAACCGCTTCCCGAGAGTTCCTCGATCGCCTCCCGGGACAGCATGGAGAGCCGGTTCAGGATCTCCTGCTCCGAATGGCTGATCAGATCGTAGGCGTGGCCGGAGATCAGCTGCTCCCTCGCCGCGGTTGCTATCAGGCCCTCCAGGAACCCGCATCCGGTATTCTTCAGGACCTTTGCACCCTTTATCCGATGGGGCTTGTCGCCGACAACGGTCACTGATCTGCCCTTGAGGGCAGCGTCTCTCACCTTTACACCCACAACGGAGAAGCGGTTGACGAGGTCCGTGTTGTAGATCATTATCTGGTCCTGCTTCTCGATGTCCTCGAAAGTTATGGTGCTTCCCGAATTCCCGAGGACGGGGTAGAGCCCATCGCAGGTCTCGTGATCATCGACGATAAGATAGATCTCACCCTTGAGCTTTCTGGCCATCTCCCTTGCGATGTATGCTTCTTCGTTGGTGCAGGTGGGCCTGAGGATGATCATGGGGGTTTCCCTGATCTTTGCAGCCATCGGGGAGACCGCCTCCTCCCACGATGCTTCCCTGAAGCCATCCTCCCCTTTTACAAGAGGGGTGTGAAATCTCCCCGGGTCGTTTGTCCACCCGAGATCGAACCTACCGGTCTCGCACATATGGACGCCGTTCCATAGATTCGACCTGGGAGTTATCCTGTAGAACCTGTCGTTCACCGTTTCGATGTTGATCATGCAGCCAACGGAGCACCTGGTGCAGACGGATGGAGTGACCTTCGCCGGGAACGGGCCCGGTTTTTCCAGTGGTATCTTCTCGGTGAGAGCGCCCACGGGACACACCGATACGCAGTCCCCGCAGGAGATGCAGTCGGAATCGGCTAGGGGCTTGTTTAGGGTGGGCGCAACGGTGGCATCAAAACCTCTCCCTGCGAAACCGTAAACGGAAATGCCCCTGTACCTGTCGCATATCTCCACACATTTTCCGCATTTGACGCACTTGTTCGGCTCCCTGAGAATGTACGGGTGGCTGTCATCAACCTTGTGGTCGTGGGTTGCGCCCTGGAAACGCCTCGGGTCGGCCTGATAATCGTTCATGTAGAGCTTCAGCTTGCACTCGTAGACATCCTGACACCCGCAGGACATGCATCTCTTTGCCTCATTTACAGCATCGTCTTCGGTGAAGCCGAGGTCCACCTCGCTGAAATTGGTCTTCCTTACCCTGGCCGGAAGGTATTCAGGCTCCACCCTCTCTACCTTTTCCACATCCACGAAGAGGGATTCATCGACGCTCCTTCTGGTGGATACGATGTCCATGATGTTGGGGAATGCCTCATCGTTGAGCATGCATGTTATCGCTTCTGATGCTTTACGCCCCATGTAGACCGCATCCACGACAAGGGATGGGCCCTTCACAAGGTCGCCGCCCGCGAACACCTTGGACCTGTTGGTCTTGTAGATCGGCATCTGGACCTTGACGGTCCCCCATTTGGTCTGGTCCACCTTCTCCTCGGAGATTATCCCCTTTTCGATGTCCTGACCGATGGCCTTAATCACGGCATCGGCCTCGAGAAGGAATTCGCTCCCTTCGATGGGCTGGGGTCTTCTCCTGCCCGATTCGTCCGCCTCCCCGAGCTCCATCCTGAGGCACTTCATTCCTTTGAGTACCCCATTCTCCACCACCATGGCCACCGGTGCTGCGAGGAAGATGAACTCTACCCCTTCCTCAGCGGCTTCCTCTATCTCGTAAGCCTCCGCGGGCATCTCGGCCTTTGTCCTGCGGTAGAGTATCGTTGACCTGGAGCTCATCCTGAGAGCCGTCCTGGCCGCATCTATGGCGGTATTACCACCTCCGACCACGACGACCCTCTCGCCTAGCCTCGATGGTTTTCCGAGGGCCACCTCTCTCAGAAAATCTATTCCACCTATGACAGAGGGATGGTCCTCACCCTCGAGCATCAATCCCTTGGACTTCCAGGCACCGATGGACAAGAACACCGCGTCGTATTCCTTCTCGAGTTCATCCAGGGAGAACTCCCTTCCGAGCCTGTGACCTGTCTTGACCTTTATTCCCATGCTTATTATGGCGTCGATCTCCTTTTGCAGCTGTGCTTTGGGGAGTCTGTATTCCGGAATACCGTACCTGAGCATGCCTCCGAGGGCGGGCATCTGTTCGTAGATGGTTATCTCATGTCCCTCCTGCCTCAGGTAGTAAGCGCAGGAGATACCGGCCGGACCCCCCCCGACGATCGCGATCTTCTTTCCGGTCTCCGGTTTCACTTCCGGTAGGAAAGGGCCGTTCTCCAGGTCCCAGTCCGCCACGAACCTTTTAAGGTTCCTGATGGAAACTGGCCTGTCAACGTAGTTTCTCCTGCAATCCGTCTCGCAGGGGTGGGGGCACACTCTGCCAAGGGTCCCGGGAAGTGGTATTCTCTTCCTCAATATCTCGATCGAGGTCCTGAAATCGCTGTTGGCTATTGCGTTCACGTAGCCCTGAACGTCGGCGTGGGCCGGACACTTCCAGTGGCAGGGGGGTTTGCAGTCGGCGTTGTGGTCGGAAAGCAGAAGCTCCAGGCCGGTCTTCCTGGCATTGAATATCTTCTCACTCTCCACCTTGATCACAAGCCCCTCCCTGACCTTTGTTCCGCATGCCGGGGCGAACCTCGGGGCCCCCTGGATCTCCACTAGGCATATGAAACAGGAGGTAAAGGGCTTCTCGTGATGCTTGTCCCTGCACAACGTGGGTATCTCGAATCCTGCCTTGTGGCACGCTTCGAGCACGGTGATGTCCTTCGGAACCCTGTATTTTCTGTTATTGATACTGATCTCTACCGTCATCGGATCACCCCGTACCAACCGCATCGAATGGACAGACCTCTCTGCATGATCCACACTTTATGCAGCGGTCCTGAACTATCACATGCTTCACCCCGGGTTTGCCCTCGATCGCATCGCTCGGGCATGCTTTCCTGCATAGACCGCAGGCCCTGCATGCTTCCTCGTCAATTATAAAAGTGGTGAGTTCCCTGCACGCCCCGGCAGGGCACTTCTTTTCCACGATGTGGGCGTGATACTCGTTCTCGAAATACTTCAGGGTTGTGAGAACCGGATTTGGCGCCCCCTGACCGAGGCCGCACAGAGATGATGTCCTGATCAATTCGGCCAGGTCCTTGAGCTCATCGATATCGCTCTCCCTCCCGTCACCTCTGGTTATCCTCTCCAGGATCTCGAGCATTCTCAGGGTCCCGACCCTGCAAAATGTACATTTGCCGCAGGATTCATTCTGGGTGAAGCTCAGGAAATACCTGGCTATCTCCACCATGCAGGTGTTCTCGTCCATGACGACCATTCCGCCGCTGCCCATGATGGCTCCGTGGGCCATTATGGACTCGTAATCAACGGGGGTGTCAAGAAGATGGGTGGGGATGCAGCCGCCGGAAGGGCCTCCCAGCTGAACGGCCTTGAACTTCCTGTCCCCGGGGATCCCGCCTCCTATCTCGAAAATGATCCTCCTGAGAGTTGTCCCCATGGGAACCTCCACGAGTCCTCCGCGATTTATCTTGCCGGCAAGCGAAAACACCTTGGTGCCCCTGGATGACTTGATGCCGAACTTCTGAAACTCCTTTGCACCCATCAAGATTATCCACGGGATGTTGGCATAGGTCTCGACGTTGTTGTTGTTGGTGGGTTTTCCCCAGAGACCGGCTTCGGCCGGGAAGGGAGGCCTTATCCTGGGCATTCCTCTCTCTCCCTCGATACTTGCGATCAGGGCGGTCTCCTCACCGCAAACGAACGCACCCGCCCCTTCCTTGAGCCTGATGTCGAAAGAGAGGTCCGTTCCCAGTATGCTGTCTCCCAGGTATCCCTTCTCCCTGGCCTGTTCGATAGCTATCTTCAATCTCCTTATGGCAAGCGGGTATTCGGCTCGGCAGTAGATGTAACCCTCGCTCGCCCCTATGGTGTGCGCCGCTATTATCATGCCCTCCAGCACCGAGTGTGGGTCCCCCTCCAGCAGGTTCCGGTCCATGAAGGCACCCGGGTCCCCTTCATCGGCGTTGCAGATCAGATACTTCTTGTCCCCCGCCGCCTTCTTGCAGAAGCTCCATTTCAATCCGGTGGGGAACCCTGCCCCTCCCCGGCCCCTGAGACCCGAATCCATGATCTCCTTGATGACCGAATCCGGGTTCATCTCCCTTATCACCTTCTCGAGAGCCTTGTATCCCTGCCTTTCCAGATAAGCCTCGATGCTCTCCGGATCGATGACCCCGGTGTTCCTCAGTGCGATCCTCCGCTGATGTTCGAAGACGGGTTTTTCCGCTTTCTTGCCATCGGTCGAAAGCTCCCCCACTGTCCATTCGTACACGGGGACCCCCCCGAGGACATGCTCATCGTATATCCTCTCCATCCTTGCTGGATCGACCTTCCTGTATGTCCATTGACCCAGGTCGTTGATCACCTCGACTATCGGCTCGTCGAAGCATATGCCGATGCATCCTGTTTTTTGAAGCTGGACCTTCCGGGACCCCTTCTTCATCCTCCTCTCCACTACGGACAGGACATCCTTAGCACCGGCCGCGATACCGCAGGATGCGTAGCCTATCCTTACGATGGTCCTGCTCAATCATCTCCCTCCTTTCTGACGCTCTCGATGATATCCTTCATCTTCTCGATTGTCAGGTTCCCGTAGGTCACATCATCGATCATCATCACGGGAGCCAGCGAGCAGCAACCGAGGCAGGCGACGATCTCGAGGGTGAAGGCCCCGTCCTCCGTTGAATCGAAATCCTTCAGACCGAGATGGTCCCTGAGAGAGGAGAGAAGCGTCTGGGACCCCTTCACATGGCAGGCCGTTCCGTCGCATAGCTTTACAATATGCTTCCCGACGGGGCTGAGGCGGAATTGTGCGTAGAACGTTGCCACGCCGTAGGCTTTGCTCGAAGGGATGCCCATCTCCTCTTCGATAATGGGAAATGTCTCTTCGGGAAGGTATCCGTATACGTTCTGCACTGCCTGAAGGACCGGGATCGTGGCTCCCGGAATCCCCTTGAAGGGAGCAACTATCTCCCTGATATCTTTCGCTTTGGAGGTCATTTCTATCGCCTTTCGGGGGATCTACTTCCCTTTTGAAGCAAACATGGTATGGAGATTACCTACATAAATATGACCTGGCCGACCCTGCCTCGACCCTGACCCCGTCAACATACGATGCCGTTACACTTTGATGTATATGTATTTCATTCTTATGATAATATGTAGTATAAATCCATTACATTATAAAATATAACACATTATCATAAAAAAACCAATGTATTTCATAACAACAATCCCAATATCGGCAAATATGTCCACATATTATCGGATATTATGGCCCGTTATATGATAATATTGTAAAAAAAATTTCCCCCCATGATCGGGGGTAAATGAGCCAAAGTGTCTTAAAGATTAATATATGCCCGAAGATGTTAAGGGGCCCATGAGCGACGTAGAGCATAACCATGAAGATCGAAAGGAGATCATCACATCGGGGACCTTTCTCAGGTCATATTGTCCTCACTGCCAGAACGATCTCATAGAGGACAACAAGTTGAAACTCATCATCATCGAGGAGGGCGGAAAGAAGGGGCAGCTCCTGCTGAGTCCCTATCTCAACGTGTTCATCTCCAAATCGACGATATCCATCCCCGACAGAAGTGTCGCGAGCGACCTCAAATGTCCACACTGCACCAGGAGTCTCATTCAGAAGGACCAGAGATGCCCAAGATGCAACTCCGAGATAGCGAGGATCAAGGTGGCCGCCATGTCGAAGATGATCGATTTCTTCATCTGTGCCAAGAAGGGGTGCACATGGCACGGACTCTCGGATGAGGACATCCAGAACATGATTCTGGAAGACAGCGAAGAGTGGTGAAAACCCGAATACGAGGGAGGGGTATCAATTGTTCGAGATAATCAACAAGCGCGAGATGGCAAAAGGGACCATCATCAGGTTCGACATAAGGGCCCCGAAGATCTCCGAGAAGATCAAACCCGGTCAGTTCGTCATGATACGGGTAAACGAGGACGGGGAGCGGATCCCCCTGACCGTGGCGGATGTTGACAGCTACCTCGGGACCATATCCATAATATTTCAGGTGGTGGGGAAGACAACAGCCCTCATGAGATCACTGGAGGCGGGGGACTTTATCAGGGACCTTGCGGGTCCGCTTGGTAAACCTGCGGATATAGAGAATTTCGGGACCGTTGTCGTCGTGGGCGGGGGGACCGGAGTTGCCATACTGCATCACATAACAAAGGCCTTCAGGGAGGCGGGGAACAACATCATCGGAATAATCGGAGCCAGGGACAGCGATCTGCTCATACTGAAAGAAGAGATGGAGGCCCTTTGCGATGAGCTAGTGGTAACAACGGATGACGGGAGTTACGGAATACGCGGATTCGTCACCGACCCTTTGAGGAAGTATCTCGAGGAGAGATACGACATCAAGCTGGTTTACGCCATCGGCCCCATAATAATGATGAAGAACGTCTGCGAACTCACCCGTAAATTCAACGTTAAGACCATGGTTTCCCTGAACCCGGTGATGGTCGACGGTACCGGAATGTGCGGCGGATGCAGGGTGGAGGTGGACGGGAAGAAGAAATTCTGCTGTGTCGACGGGCCCGATTTCGACGGTCATCTCGTGGATTTCGACACACTCATGAAGCGCAACAACATGTATCTGAGGGAGGAGAAAGCATCGCTTCTCTCATCGATAACAATGAAGAGGTGAACCGATGGAGAACGACGTCAAATACCTCAAGTTCAAGACCAAGCTGAACACGTACTGCCCGCACTGCCGGCAGAGCCTGAACATGAAGGTGGACCATGAGGAGTGGGTTAACCTGAAAGCCCTATACAAAGAGGAGCTGATGGATGTCAAGCTGAGTCCCTACCTTGACGTGTTCGACAAGGTCACCTCACTCCCCATTAGGGACGGAGAGGTGGTCGACGACCTGCTATGCCCCCAATGCAAGAGCTCTCTCAGGATAAGTGACAAACTATGCGAGGAATGCGGATCCCCTCTGGGTGAGATCATAATCTCCGCCTACTCCAAGCTCATTCCCTTCTTCCTCTGCCTGAAATACGGATGCGAATGGCACGGTCTCACACCCCTTGACCAGCAGAAGATCAAGCTCAAGATACCGAGACAGGAGATGCCCGAGCAGGACATGAAGATCAGAAAGCATAACTTTCAGGAGGTGCCCTACGGTCTGACATCGGAGCAGGCTCAGCTGGAGGCCGGGAGATGCCTTCAGTGCCTGAAACCCGGATGCGTAACAGGCTGCCCGGTGAACGTTGACATCCCCGAGTTCATAAAGCTCATCAGGGAAGATGACATCAAAGGTGCATACAAGAAGATCAAGGAAAGGAACCTGCTTCCGGCAGTCTGCGGCAGGGTGTGCCCTCAGGAGGACCAGTGTGAGGGCTCCTGCGTTCTCGGAATGCGGGACACACCCGTCGCAATCGGGAACCTCGAGAGGTATGTTGCCGATTTCGCGAGGAAGATGAACCTCGACGAGCTGCCTTCGATCGGGGAGCGCAAGCAGAAGAAGGTGGCGGTCATCGGGTCCGGCCCCGGCGGACTGACATGTGCCTACGATCTCACCCTTCTCGGTTACACCGTCACCATCTTCGAGGCATTCCACGAGACAGGAGGTGTACTGCTCTACGGAATACCCGAGTTCAGGCTTCCGAAGGCCATCGTGAAGCACGAGATCGATTTCCTGAAAAGGATCGGATGCAGGATAGAGATGAACCATGTGATCGGCAACATCATGACCGTGGACGAGCTGCTTGAAGAGTACAGCGCCATATTCATCGGTGTGGGCGCAGGGCTTCCGAACTTCATGGAGATCGAGGGAGAGAACCTCTGCAACATAGTCTCGGCGAACGAGTTCCTCACCAGGATCAATCTCATGAAGGCTTACAGGTTCCCGGATTACGACACTCCCCTGCCAATGGGGGACAGGGTGGTGGTGATAGGAGGAGGGAACGTTGCCATGGATTCGGCCCGCAGTGCGCTCAGGGCAGGTGCGAGCGAGGTCACCATCGTCTACAGGAGATCTCGAAAGGAGCTTCCCGCAAGGAACGAGGAAGTGAGGCACGCGGAAGAGGAAGGTGTGAAATTCAAACTGCTTACCAATCCGGTCAGGTACCTGGGTGACGACCGCGGTTGGGTCAAGGGCATGGAGTGCGTCCGCATGAAACTCGGGGAACCGGACTCGAGCGGAAGGAGACGACCCGAAGAGATACCGGATTCCAACTTCAAAGTGGGCTGTGATCTGGTAATCGTGGCCGTTGGAACGGGTCCGAACCCGATAATTTTCTCCTCGGCCCCGGACATAGAGAGGAACAAATGGGGTTACATCAAGGTCAACCCCGAAACCATGGAGACCTCCAGGGAATTCGTGTATGCAGGGGGAGATATCGTGACGGGATCGGCAACCGTCATACAGGCAATGGGAGCCGGAAGGATCGCGGCAAGGGCGATCCACCGGAAGATCGAGGGGAAGGAAGAAGGATGACCCGCAAGGAAGACCTACCCTGGTCGGGAACCGCCCTTACCGACCATTTTATCATGGAGTATCCGATATATCCGTGCTCGAACAGGCAAACCCCGAGCGGATGGTCCCGATGGCTCCTTTCCTCTTCGTTTCGGATCTCCACGGGAAAAGGTCAAGATATTCCACCCTTTTCCGCATCATAGAGGAGGAAAGGCCGAGGGCGGTACTTTTCGGAGGGGACCTTCTTCCGAACTTCGGTGATGGGGAGAGCTTCTTAAAATATCTATTCGGTCGGATCGAGGCTCTGAGATGGCGAATGGACGAGCCGCCGGACTTCGTAATGATAATGGGGAACGATGATCCAAGGATGTTCGAGGACCGGTTCCTGGAGGCCGATGCCAGGGGCATCATCAAGTATGCTGCCATGAAGAAGGTGGAGGTCGATGACATAGTCATATCTGGGTACCCGTTCGTACCACCGTCCCCCTTCCTGCTGAAGGACTGGGAGATCTACGATGTGTCGACATACACCGATCCCGGAAGCGTTCCCCCGGAGGAAGGGCAGTTCACCGTCGAAGTCGACAGGAGAGGACTCAGGTTCAGGACCATACAGGGCGACCTCGAAACCCTGACCTCTGACCAGGACGTGAGCAGGATGATCATGCTCTTTCACGCTCCCCCTTACAACACCAACCTTGACGTTGCGGACATCAGGGGAATGAGATTCGATCATGCACCCCTTGACCACCATGTCGGCTCCATAGCCATCAGGAGGTTCATCGAGCGGAGATCACCGGGGATCACCCTTCACGGGCATATCCACGAATCCGCGAGGTTGACTGGAAGCTGGTCCCAGTACATAGGAGGAACGCGCTGCATGACCGCCGCCCACGACGGAAGCGAGCTTGCACTGGTCAGGTTCGACACCGACTCCGTTCACGGGGCGACAAGGGAACTCATCACTTGCTGATGTTGAGCTTCCTCGCGGGATTGTATATGGAGCGTATATGGGAAGCCCACGAGGTCTTGTCCGCCATGTCCTGATGGGTCACAATGTGAAGATCGATGAGCCCACCGGTCCTGATACCGGTCCTCTGGTAGTTCTCCTCGTCGAGCCTTTCGCTCCAGTCGCTGATGAACTCCGTGAGCCTTTCCAGCTGCAGCTGGTTGCCGTTGAACAGAAGGATCAGGTCAATGTCGGAGGCAGGTCCAGCGCAGCCCTCCTTCACGCTTCCGACGAGATAGGCCTCCTCCACCCCCAGTGCCCTGACGTCCATATCAGAGAGGACCTCCTCGAGCCGCTGGATCCTCCAGGAGGAGTGGTCGGGTTTGGTGAGATAGCCCAACGCCTTACCTCCCTCTCCGTCCATGACGACCGTCATGGAGCCGCCGCAGGAGAGGTCCGATGTCCTGACGAGCTTCACAACATCCGATAGCTCCTCCGGAATTCCCGGTATCAACTCGCCTATCCTGTTCTCCGCCATTTCTATCAGCTCCGTATTGAGGAAGGACCCCTCTTCCTCGGGATAGAGGGGTAGATACTTGATGTTGGCCTCCACCAGGTCCTGGAAGAAATGGGTTCCGAATGAGAGTTCGGGGACGTATCCGCCCCGGGAGCGGGCAACCTCGATCAGGATGGAGGTGTTGTTGATGTCACCGTACTGGACGGGGACCCCGAGCTTGATATCCCCCCTGCTCCCCCATCTTCCGGGTCCGATGAGGATGAACCTTTTCCTTGGAAGGGCGAGGTTGAGTCGTGAGACAATATTTGCGGTCATCATCATCTCATCCCTGCTCTCGAGCCTCTCGTAGAGCTCGGGAACGACATAGACCAAATGGTCGATGTTCTCCACCAGCCCGGAAGTCACATACCTGTTCGCCCTGAACACCGTATCCGTTTTCATGACATTGGTGGGGATCGATATTCTTCCTGATACCATTCCCTCTATCTGGGGCCTGCACTGGAGTATGTAGAGCTTGCTTCCGTTGTGGGCGAATTCTATATCGACGGGAGTCCCTATCTTATCTTGTAGAAGCTTCATCACCTTGCGGATCCGGGGGATAAAGGCCGTCTTGTCGAGGATCCCCCTGAATGTGACAACGATCTCATCCTGGTCGGTTCTCAGAAGCGATGACTGCGGTTCGGTGAGGATGCCGTCCTTGAATGTCGATAGCAACCTGTCGAACCAGCCGAGATCGTCCGGGTACCCGCTGATCAGCTCCTGTACCGGGATCGTTTCCAGCCGGTTCTCCTCGATATTGATAACATCCATGTACCTCTGGGAATACCTCACCATATCCTCAACGCTGGTGTTGACGCGGATGCCCGGTTTATTCGGCGATATCAACAGGGGATAGTCGTTTGCCACCCTGTCCACGGCCCGCGTTCCAAGGCCCATCACGAGCCTGAGGATGCCGTCCCTGCGGTTGATCCTCGGGGACCATCTGAACTCGTTGTTGGAAAGTGCGACGCCGGCGAATGAAGGGGTGAAGTAGGGCCCGATACGGTTCCCGACGACCTCCTGGATGAGAACACCCATGTTCTCCATGAGGTCCAGCATCCCCCTTTCCTTCCTGTATTCTATGGGATTCGGCCCGAATGTGGATGCCCAAACCTCGGCGATGGCATCCATCAGGGAGTTCAACCTCTCCTCCTCCGTCCCCTGGTTCGTAATGAACAGGCTCTTGTACTTTCCCGAAAAGGCCGCACCGTAGCTGTCCTCCAGATGGCTCGAGGACCTGACGATGATCGGCCGGTCCCCGAACTCCCTCAGGACGTTCTTGAGGTAGTTCACTATCTCGGGGACGAAGGTGCCGTTCTTGAATATCTGCTCCAGGAAAGGCTGCTCCTTCTTTATATCCTGGGGCTCCATGTATTTTATCTGGACGACCTCGTCCAGGGCATTGTAGTGTATGAACTCCCTCATGGCGTCAGTGCTGAGATAGAAGCTCCTGGCGAACCCGAGGTGATCGAGGTCCGGGTCGTCCGCCATCTCTTTCATCAGGATCTTCTCCACCAGAAATACCATTGAAGCCTTTCCGCCGAGCCCTCCGACGCCATGGTAATGTCCAATGAACTTTTCCAGTATCTCGTTGAAGTCATCTATGGTTAGGTAATCCTTGGCCACGTTGATGAAGTCCGGCCGATCGTTGAGGAAACGCCTGATGAGATTCGTCCTTATCGTCCTGTCCTCCTCGGGGGGAAGGATCCTGTCCTCCGGGGGTATCTTCATGTACTGGTCTATTGCAGAGTGGATATCCTTGAGCGTGATCCGGCTCTGCTCCGACACGAGGAGCAGGGGCCTCGACTTGTTCTCCTTCAGCCATTTGATCAGAAGGTCCATTATCTCGGCGGATGTGAGGTGTTTGGATGCAAGCTCGAACACCTCCTTCTGGATATCTATCAGTGCGTCTATATCGAACCTTGGATTGGGCATGTTGGATTCAAGGGGGTCCTTGAGGTCCGGGTCCGAGGGGCTCATCCTCTGAAGGAGCCCGTCCAGGCTGCCTTCCTTGTTGTGGGCCAGATAATACATCATCCTCCGGCTTATCCTGAGATAGGTTTCGGCGTCCGTCTTGTGGAGCAGGTCGATCACGACCTTCCATTCCTCTCCCCTGTCGGAGGACCCGTACATCATGTTCTCGAAATTCGATCCCTTGGCGGAGACCAGACCCCTGAGCTGCGAGATGTAGCTTTTCACCTCGGAATCCGATCGGTGCTTCAGGATGTACTTCTTCAGTGTCTCGGAGATCACCCTCAGCAGCTTGACCTCCTCTTTGAGGAAGGGCTCTTCACCCTCGACCTCCTGGAGATAGCTCACATCTATTCCGCCGAGCACCTTATCTCCATCCTTGATGGAGGAGTGGAGCATCCATGGGGTCTCCCTGAAGTTTTCCGTGGAGTAGTCCTTTCCGTCGACCCTTATCCGCGCCGAGGCAACATCGGTGAACTGCATCGCGTCCGGAAGGGCTTTCAAGGCGAGATTCAGGGTCTTTTCCAGGTCGTCCCCGTGTTCCTCCACGATCTCGGAGAGATAGTATATGTAGTTCAGCTCCTTGATGCGCTCCCTGAGCTCGCTGTCCTTCCTTGTCAGCTCGGCCTTTTCTTTGTCCGCTTTTTCCTTCTTGCCATTTACTCGACTACTCTTCATATTCCTGCACATCCGTGAATGTAGATCAATTGCACTGGTTGGGTCCGTCGGACCCTTCCGGACCGGCCGGAAGCTGGATCAGGCCCTTGCCGCGAGATCCGTCTATAACTATCCTGATCGGGGGATCAGGCATAATGTGAATGATATTTTTCCCTTCCTCCACCTTCGAGACCCGGACCAGCCGGTCCCAGTCCGCGGCTGTATCCTCGGATGGGGAGAAAGTGAGAAAACCCAGCTGGAAGGAAGAAATGTTCTGGAAGAAATGTGAACCCTGGGAGGGGTCTATGCTCCGGTCCCCCACAGGCCTCTCCGATATGACCCCCACTCCCGAGATGTCGTTCCATGACACCGGTATCCCGAGCCATGGGTCGCAGGATCCCCATCTACCGGGTCCGAGCAGCATGTAGGACCTGCCTTCCTTCACAAGGGAGGAGTTCAACCTGCCGATCTCCCTGACAAGAGCGTCCGCGGTCCCTGCTTCAAGCGTATTTCCCTTCACCATTATCACATCACCCAGGTTGAACATTCCGTCACCAAGTGTCCGGCCTGACCTTGCGATGATGGTGCTCTCGTCGATATCCGCCATGTCCACGCTGGAAACGGAACTCCTCCCCCTCATCCCCCTCAGCTGGAGAAGATAGAGATCGGCCTTTCTCTCATCATCAGGGTCGATGTTCACGGCGAACTCTATCTCGACGTGCGTACCAAGTGCCTTCTCCGATCTGGTGAGAAGTTCGTCGAGGAAGGAGGCAAGGGGTATTGTGCCCATCTGAAGTATGGGTGCGAAATCTATGACCCGGGGCCCATCCCTCCCGATGCCGGGGTACAATCTGTCGCTCTCGAAGACGTATGTGGATGCAAGAGGGTCAAGCACCCCGTCCTTTTCCGCCACGGGGATCTCCTCCTTCACCATCTGTATGTCCTCGGAGAATTCGTTCGATATCAACGTGCTCCCCTTCTTCAATGCATAGAAATGGCGCTGGCTCTGACGGATCGATTCCGACGGAGATCCCGTGAAGGATGCTTTCGGGTGCCTGGGACAGAATTTGTGGGAGCTTCCCCCGTCAACTATCATCTTCCCAAGACCCACGGCCAGGTTGACGGTGCCATCGCTGCTGGAGCAGCAGAAAAACGGCCAGTAATCAAAGGATCGGGCCACCCCGGAAAAGCTCGGGTAGTAGAGCTCGCCGTGTTTCTGTCCCACCACCTCCTGGATGATAACGGCCATCTTTTCTTCGCTTCCGGGGCTTCCCGTGGAGCCTATATAGGACCGCGCCCTGGCGTGGAAGGTCGAGGAATAGACATACTTTATTGCCATGCAGATATGCTTGAAACGGTTGTCCAGCTCTATGCTCGAGTTCGAGAGCATGACGGAGGCGTAGATCCCCGCGAAGGGCTGGAGGAGCGCATCCTCCAGAAGACTCGAGGACCTGACGATCACCGGCGATCTGACAGTGCTCACAAAATGCCTGATATCGCCCGTTACGGTACTTGGCAGGTCGGATCTCAGGAACAGATCCACGATCCGCTCGTCATCAAGGTCGGAAAGGCTTTTCAGGTCCGATCCGTTGATCTTGAGGAACAGGTCGAACACATCGGTTGCAAGGACGACAGTCCTCGGTATCCTCACATTGAGGCCTTTATAGGCATCCTGATCGATCTCATCCAACAGTTTTCCGAGGAATGCCAGTCCCCTGCCTTTTCCCCCTAGCTGGCCGCCCCCTATCCTGGAGAAATCCTCATTCTGGAACAACTCCCTCGAGAATTCCTTGACCCCTCTTTTTCCAGAAGGGCTCATTGACCCGGATATGGCGGACCTCCCGGCTTCCACCGAAATTTCACCCCCTCCGTCCGTGAAGAGCCGATCTAGCTCCCGGACAAGCTCAAACTCGGTCCTTCCGATAAGCCATGGTCTGATCGACCCTTCATAAAGTTTTTCATCGATCTTGCCTTCCGGAAAGTCCTCCATGGCGGTGTCCAGGGACCTGAGATCGTGGACCGGATCAAGGTGTTTACCATTCTCAAAAACCATGACGAGGGAGCCCGCCCCTATGGACCTCTCCACTACCTCTTTCGGTATCCCGGGGTCCTTACCGGACATGGTGAAGACACGCTCTGCCTGGATGGAGCCTTCTGTTTCCTTTCCATCGGTTATCAGAAGAGATATCCTTTCGCCGGACCTTTTTACGGTTTCCCGGATCTTGTCGAGGCCCTCCCCGAAAAGTATCCTCGGCCTCCTGAGAAATGTCCGTATCCTCTCACCGGCGGATGAAAGCGCGCCCGTCAGGCGGCAAAGATGTTCCCATATGATATCGGCCGCCGTATTCAGGACAGCGGAGCGGACGTCGGGATCATCTACAGAGATCAACACCACATGCGGCGATATCCCATCGAGATCGCCCCGGCCCGGATAGATGGCATCTTCCAGGACCTGCACTATCCGGGGGATCATCTTCGTGTCCTTTACAAGGAAGGGGCCGAGAGATCGGGGGTCCCGGGAACCCGCATCGACCGTGGCACACCCGGCAGGATCGCTGACGATAATGGCAACAGCGGTACCCGGGGAGACCTCCTCAATTCTGTCGGCGAAAGCTCCCGGGTCCGGACCGGACACCGGGTCCCTTACAAGGAGGAGATCGGCCTGTCCCGACCGGACCTCGTTAACGGCATCCTCAACTGACGATACATTGGTCAAAACGGGGACGAAGTCTATCTCCGCCTTGGAGTACCTGAGGTTCAGCTCGGAGATCAGAGGGCCCGCATCATATCTTCCCGGAGAGAGCAGGACGATGGATCGAACGGACCCAGCCCGGGCTGGGTCCTCTATGGCCTCCTGGCCCGGACCTTCCCCCGGTCGAGCCGCAGGAGACGTGCCCTTGCAGTCATGGTCGGGATGATGTGGCATGAGCCTTATATGAGAATACTCCGATAATAAACTCGCCCCGTCGAGGGTCCTCAGACCCAACCCCTCATGTGGCAGGCCTCTGCCACCCTCGAGATGGCTATCATGTAGGCGGAATCCCTGAGAGGGACCATCCTGTGCTTGGAGAGATCGAGGACCGCGTGGAATGCCTGGGTCATTTTCTCGTCCAGTTTCCCCAGGACCTCGTCTTTGGACCAGTAGTAGTTCATGTTGCACTGGACCTGCTCGAAATAGCTGCATGTCACACCCCCGGCATTTGCCAGGAAATCGGGAATGAGCATGATCTTCCTCTGGTTGATCACGGCGTCCGCCTCGGGCGTGGTGGGACCGTTGGCTCCCTCGGAGATCAACTTCACCCTCCTCGAGATGCTCTCCACGTTCTCCGCGGTTACGGAGTTTTCCAGTGCGGCGGGGAAAAGGATGTCCACATCCTGCTTTATCCAATCCTCCCCCGGCAGGATCTCGTATCCCATCTCCTTTGCCCTGACCTTGTTGATGGAGCCGAACCTGTCCGTGATGGACCTGAGCATTGCAAGGTCCACACCATCGTCCTTCACGAATGTGTAGGCCTTCTTGTCCATCTGATCCCAGCAGGAGACGGACCTCACGATCCCCCCGTACTGGTTGTAGAGCTCAATGGTGTATTGAGCCACGTTTCCGAAGCCCTGGACCGCTGCCGTGGTCCTCGCGATATCTATCTCGAGGTCCTTCAGTGCTTCCCTGGTGTGATATACAACACCGTATCCTGTTGCCTCGGTCCTTCCAAGCGATCCGCCCATTCCAACGGGTTTTCCCGTGATGAAACCGGGATACTTCCCGCCGGCGAGCTTCTCGTATTCATCCAGTATCCACAGCATATGCTGACCGCTGGTCATCACATCAGGGGCGGGAACGTCCTGGAAGGGTCCGACGTTCATGTACACCTGCCTGACCCAACCACGGCACAGGGCTTCCTGCTCTCTCATGGAAAGATCGTGGGGGTCGCATATGACGCCTCCCTTTCCACCCCCGAGGGGGATGTCGGCCACTGCACATTTCCAGGTCATCCACATGGCAAGAGCTCGTACCGTATCCGCTGTCTCCTGGGGGTGGAATCTGATCCCTCCCTTGCAGGGGCCCCTTGCATCGTTGTGCTGGACCCTGAACCCCCTGAAGATCCTGAAGGAACCGTCATCCATTCTCACCGGGATGGAAAAGTGATACTCCCTGAGCGGCTCTCTGAGCAGAGCCCTCACAGCATCATCCATCTCCAGTTTCTCAGCAACGGAATCGAACTGCGTCTGTGCCATATTGTAGGCGTTGAAACCTTTTACTGCCAAACAAATCTCTCCTTGGTCCGCTACCCTTGGGACGATTGCTGATATGATATCCATATAAATAACTTACCGTCCCGGCAGTCCACCGATATACTACTGTTTTTTGAAAAAATAACTGCATCAGATAACAGACTGTAGTTATTTTTTTTCATTTTCACCCAAAATGGAACATTTTCTCTGACATCCGTTCCGGGTATTCCGATACATCGCCCGGTCACAGTCAAGAGGTATTCTCACGGTTTGATCGGAGTAATACATCCCGTGGGTTCATCCCGCAGGAGCTGGATCCCGGACCGGTTTACGAATGATTTAATAGATATGACATTATCAGTGTTTTCTTCACCCCTCGTGAGACAGCTGGTGAGTTCATGAAAAAAAAGATGCCAAAGGGTAATATGAATGACCTTGACGACATGATACTGAAGGAGCTCCTGGAGGACCCCACCCGCAGCATGAGGGAGATCTCCAAGAATCTCGACACATACCGCCAGACGCTCTGGAGGAAGAAGAAGAAGATGGAGAGCGACAATCTCATCTGGGGATATACCGCGGTGGTGGATGAGGGAAAGCAGGGAAAGGCCACGTTCCTGGTCCTCATGAAATTGAAACCCATGATGCGGGAGATGGCTGAGATCATGGTGAACAGGATCAAGAACAGGGAGCCTGAGAAGAAGAACGTGAGGCTCATAGATGTGTTCCAGGTCAACGGGGAATATGACCTCGTCCTCAGGTTCTCGACCCCCGATCACACGACCGCAAGGACCTACTACGACACCCTGAGGGCGGTATATTCGGAGCATCTGCTTGAGAAACCCGTGATCGTTGACATCAACTTCGTCCTTGTAGCGGAGGGGAAGACCAATCCTGAACTCGACAGACTGTTCGAGCTGGTCATCTCCCCATGAAGATCAAAATACCGGATCCCACACCCATTTTACCATTAAGTTAATTATCGGTGACCTTTTCCGTATCAGCAGTGATGACCGAGATCGCGCTGGATGCGGCAGGGGACCCGACCGTTCTCGAAACGATAATTGAGACCTTCTCCTTATGGGATATTCTGCTTTTTGTTCCGGCGATCCTGCTGATGGGGGCGGCCTACAGGGACAGATGGAACATAACCCCCCTTGTCCGGGGTGCCGGGTCCATGCTTTTCGGTCTGTACTGGCTGACACAGGCATTCCTCTTTTTCGACGAGGACCACCTCGACATTATCAACGGGGTGATAGCCTTCATGGGGTTCCTGTTCTTCTCCTTCATCGCATGGCATTGCTATCTCGATCAAAGGTGGAAGGAGGATACGAAATCCATCAGGTGGCTCACAAGGACCTCGGTTTTGACAGGGGGGGCCTATTTCATACTGGAGCATATACCCCTGACCCAGGGTTTCCTCATCTACATCGTTGCGTGGCCTACCTACTGGATACTGAGGCTGTTCGGACACGATGTCTCCATCCAGAGCGGATTTCCAATGGGCATAGATGAAGGCTTGACCATAACCTCCGGGGACCCGACGGACACCGCCATCCGCATAGTGTTTGCATGTACCGCAGCACTGGCCCTTTTCCTGTTCACGGCCGCCATCGTCGCAACCAGGACGGACAAGAAGGAGTGGAAGGGGTGGGCTCTGAAAGAATTGAAGAGGACCGGGGGGTCCACATCGCTCTGGCAGAAAAGCAGGAGGAACGGTATCAAGAACATCCTACGCATGTCCGACAGGGAGAGGAAGGTCAGGGCATTACTGTATGTGATACCGGTCATATTCGTAACCAACATCTTCAGGAACGTCGGTGTGATCTCCGTTGTCTACGGTGGAATTATCTCATTCTACGATGCCCATAACATCTACGCCAAGGTGATGTCCCTTGTCATGATGATATTCTTGACATGGGTTCTCTTCGAGATGCTCCCCGAACTCCAGGAAGACCTCATGGGACTCTTCGACCTCTTCAAGAGGGTGAAGAAAGGTATGATAGTTGACGGGAGGCTCGACCTGAAGTACATACAGAGAGAAGGCGGCGACAAATAATGGAGTGGAAAGTAATATCGGCAAGCTTTCAATTTATCCCCTGGTGGTCATGTGGTAGAAGAAAAGGGTCAGATGGATATCATAGATATTGACAGGATCGTTGATAAAACGGAAGAGAAGTGGACGAACTTCACACTGTCCAGGGTCAATGATTCACTCATAAGAATGGGAATATTTGAGGGCGAGTTCCACTGGCATCAGCACATAAAAGAGGACGAATTCTTCTATGTTGTCAGCGGGAAACTGCTGCTGGACCTGCCCGAAAAAACCATCGAACTGCTCCCCCATCAGGGGTTCACGGTACCACGGGGGGTGGAGCACCGGACCAGGGCGAAAGAGAGGACAGTGGTGCTGATGGTGGAGGGAGATACCGTTGATCCCGAGGGTGACTGAACGGAGATCGGCTACCAATCCTCATCGAACCGGTAGTCAGCCCATCGCTCCCTTCCAATAGATATCATGAGTTCGTTCCAGGTGATCGCGACAACGCCTTCCTCCCGATACCGGTGGATCTCGTCATAGGCGATCCTCGGACAGGCAGTGATCACCGCAAGGGCGATCCCGAGAGACCGGAGCTTCATCGGGTCAACATGGTCCAATACAATAATGCGGGAGGAGATACCCTCCTGCCGGCAGGCCTCGAGCATCCTCTCGGCGAGCTCCATCCTCATCTGACCAGGTTTTGTCCCGACCACGACACCAACATCAAGTGATCTCTCGATGGCAGCTTTCGCAGATGCTATGGCGGTCCATCTCTTCCGGAGAAAGACATCGAGGTCATCCTGGCCGTAAAGGTTCACCTCTCCCGTCATGGGATCCACTGCCCAGACAGGTTTCTTCACCGAAGCGATGAGGCCGATGGGATGGAATCGTCCCGTTCCGATGTAGATGTACGCGTCCACATCTCCGGATATCGACCTTGCAGAGGCAAAGGAGCAGCCCAGTACCTGGGCGGGATACATCTCCCTTTTACCGGGTTTCCCCACAAATGCTTCCCTCCCGCTATCTTTCAGGATGCTTTCCGCCTTTTCGATCATGTTAAGATGCTGGACCGTGGATGCAATTCCCAATCTGACACCTTTCTCCCTGTCGAGGACAGCTTTCAATCCCTCTTCAAGGGGCCCCCACTCGAGCTTCATGGATACGGGGAAGAAATGGACCGGGGTTGAGCATTCGCTATCCATATAAGGTATATCGGAGTGGCCCAAATGGATGACGGCTTCCATCCCGAGCAGCCTTGCCCTCGTTCCTGCATGGTCGCAGGCACCGTAGCACTGCTCACCATCCAAGAGGACCAGGGCTCCCGTATCTCGTTCAATGCGTCCCGAGAGTAGAAATACTCCCGTCTTCAATCCTTCGGGCACCTGCAAAAGCAATTTCCGGTATCCCTTTTCCCTGATAAGTTCGATCAACCCATCCGCATCCACTTCGAATGATGGGAAGGGGTCAAAACATTCCATGTCGGTACAACGTTTCGGATGCTATTTGAATACTTTCGAACACTGTCGTGCATCAAATGGTCAAAAAATAAAAAAAGAGTGAAACGAGGGGCGGACAGCGATCCGGATTTCCCATGGGCTCGCGCACCATAGTACCGTTCGGAACGCGGGTGGGCTTAACTGCCGGGTTCGGAATGAGACCGGGTGATCCCCACTGCTGTGACCGTCCAACCCCTCGATTCGAATGTCATTTACTCGTTCATATGCTGTCTGTCAAACGGTTGAGCCGATAATCAAGAATGCGATCCGGACAGTTAGTGGTCGCGGGCTAAATACCTCGGCGAACCTTGGCACTTACACCCCGACTCTATCAAACCCATCTTCTATGGGCGTCCTTAAAGGTCTCTCTTTTCAGGGGAGGTTTCAAGCTTAGATGCCTTCAGCTTTTATCCTCTACGGCGTGGCTGCCCAGCATTGCCCTACCGGACAACTGGTAGACTAGCGGCCGCGACCCCTTGTTCCTCTCGTACTAAAGGGACCTGCCCCTCAGAGACCAAAACACTTCCAAAAGATAGCAACACACCTGTCTCGCGACGGTGTAAACCCATCTCACGATCCCTTTTAATGGGCGAACAACCCCACCCTTGGCAGCTGCTGCACCACCAGGATAGGAAGAGACGACATCGAAGTAGCAAGCCTCCAGGTCGATGTGAACTCTTGCTGGAGACAACTCAGTTATCCCCGAGGTAACTTTTCTGCTATCAATCCCCCTCAGAAATAAGGGTGATTGGTTCGTTAGGCCCTGCTTTCGCATCGTGAACAATTGTGGTGCTTGTTCACGTCAAGCCAGCTTTTGCCCTTACACTCAACGGTAGATTTCTGACCTACCTGAGCTGACCTTTGGGCGCCCTTGTTATCTTTTTGAGGGCGTGGCGCCCCACCCAAACTGCCCACCTATAGGTGTCCCACCGAAATGGTTAGCCATACAAAACAAAAAGGGTAGTGTCTCATATTGTGACTCCGCCCGAACTAGCGTCCGGGTTTCGACGTCTCCTACCTACGCTGCACATTTCATTCCGTAAAGCAGCCACAGGCTGCAGTAAAGCTCTACGGGGTCTTCGCTTCCTTTTGGAAGGTACTGGACTGTGCGCCAGTAAGTCATTTTCATTGGATCCGACGTGGGGACAGCGGGGCTCTCGTTGGGCCATTCGTGCAAGTCGCCAATTAAGCGACAAGGTATTACGCTACCTTAAGAGGGTCATAGTTACCCCCGCTGTTTACCGGTCCTTCGTCCCATTGGAACGGGGTTTCAGATACCGGCACTGAGCAGGATTCAGCGGCAATACACATCCTTTCGGACTAGCTACCACCTATGTTTTTATTAAACAGTCGGAGCCCCCATGTCACTGCGACCAGCTCTTCTCGGAGCTGGCACCCCTTATACCGAAGATACAGGGCTAATTTGCCGAGTTCCCTCACGTCGGTTGGACCAACACGCCTTGGGCTTCTCACCCAGGGGCACCTGTGTCGGATCTCGGTACGGACTGACAATACGGCCTCAAAGAGGCTTTCACGGGGACCAGGAGTCAGCCGAAGACAGCTAACGCCGTCCTCATCACGCCTTGACCCGCTTCTCGTCATTGCAACTCTCCACGGGTTTACCTCGCTTGAACAGGTTGGTAAGCCTGCTCGGCTTATCCCGATCCGGACCTCAAAGAGCAAAATATTGTCAGGTACAGGAATATTAACCTGTTTCCCTTTCGGCATTCCCGATTAAGGTATGCCTTAGGACCGACTAACCCTCGACTGACGATCATTGTCGAGGAACCCTAGCCCCTCCGGCGGAACGGATTCTCACCGTTCTTTGCTACTACTTATACCAGGATTCTTATTCGAACGCGGTCCACAGGACCTTACGGCCCTGCTTCTACCCACGCACGACACCTCCCTACCATATATTCTTTCGAATATCCGGCGTATCGGTGACCAACTTAGCCCCGTCCATTTTCAATGCCCATGATCTCGACTAGTGATCTGTTACGAACTCTTTGAAGGATGGCTGCTTCTAAGCCCACCTTCCAGTTGTCTTAGACCATGAACCCTTTTTGACTTTCACACTTAGTTGGCACTTAGGGACCTTAACGCCGGGCCGGGTTGTTCCCCTTTCGGACATCAACCTTACGCCAGATGCCCTCACTCCCCGCTTCAACGGCGTTCGCACATTCGGAGTTCATTAGGATGCCGAAGAATTTCTTCTCCTAAACACCCATATGGTGCTCTACAGCACGAACTACCTCCACGGAGGCTATCCTGCGAGATATTTCGGGAGGAACCAGCTATTTCCTGCCTAGATTGGCCTTTCACCCCTATACCCAGGTCATCCGAACGATTTGCACATCAGTACCGGTGCGGACCTCCACCCGAGTTTCCTCAGGCTTCATCCTGCCCAGGCATAGATCGACAGGCTTCGGGTCTCCCTCCAACGACTCCGGGCGAGCGCACCCTGCCCCTCACAAAAGCTGCGGGCAATCGGTTTCCCTCCGGCTCCGTGGTTAAACCACTTAACCTCGCCGTTGAACAGAACTCCCTGGCTCGTTTTTCTGGACGAACGATATGACGGCGCTTCACGCTTTCCCGCCATATCAGTCTATAACCGTCTGGTTTCAGGGTCTTTGCACCTCCCGTCAAGGGTACTTTTCAGCTTTCACTCACGCTACTAGTACACTATCGGTCTCGGGACGTATTTAGGGTTGGATGTTTCTGGCACCCACATTCCCGCACGAGTTCCAACGTACGGTACTCTCGGATCCTGAAAATCATCTTTTTCATTTACCCATACGGGGCTTTCACCCTCTATGGCACAGAGTTCCAAACTGATTTCTGGTTCTTGAACGAAGATGTAAACAGGCCACTCCACATCTCCCCCATGTTTCCATGAGGGATTCGGTTTGCCCTCTGCCGTTTTCGATCGCCTTTATTCACGGCATCTCTATTGATTTCTTTTCCTCCGGGTACTAAGATGTTTCAATTCCCCGGGTTCCCTACCCCCAAAGGGGTTAATACCGAAGTATTAGGAAGTCCCATTAGGCAATCAGAGGATTAAAGGCTCCATGTGCCTACCCTCCGCATATCGCAACTTGGTACGACCTTCCTCGGCGCCCGAGCCAAGCCATTCACCAGACGACGTAGCAACCGCAAGACTACCGGCTCAACAGACGTCCAGACGCATATGAACGAGATTCATAGGTATCACGGGCCATGGCCTCAACCTGTCTCCTTCCCCCGTGACGTTGTGACATCGCGGGGTGCACCTTTTCGCCACCACTGGGCATAGTCCAGGATACCCCTGAACACCCGTGGGGGAAGGGGAGTAAGAAGCATCCCCTATTTAATATTTCCTCACCGCTCCTGCAGGGTTTCACGACCCTCGATGGAGCCTATGGATATACAACTCAGACCTTAATATAATATTATCCTATTGGGGGGTAAACAGGTGAGGAAGGGCATGCCGGAATTCTCGAGACCAAGGGGTACAAGGGACTTCGGACCGGATGAGATGAGGGTTCGCAGGGCAGTGGAAAAACGGATGCGGCAGGCGATCGAAACCTGCGGTTACGGGGAGGTCGCCACCCCCACCTTCGAGCATTCCGACCTTTTCATAGCTCGTTCCGGGCCCCAGATACTCGATCAGCTGTATGATTTCGAGGACAAGGGAGGAAGGAGGCTCGTTCTCAGGCCCGAACTCACGGCACCCGCCATGAGATTCTATGTCAGCGATCTCAGGAACCATCCGAAACCCCTCAGGATCTATTATTTCGGTAACTGCTTCAGATACGAGCGCCCCCAGAAAGGCAGATACAGAGAGTTCTGGCAGATCGGCCTGGAGTATATCGGAAAAAGGACACCCATGGCAAATGCAGAGGTCATCAACGCGGCCATCAGCGCTCTCGAGGAAGCCGGCCTGAAGGATTTTGATATACGGGTGGGTCACGTATCCCTGCTGGGATCGATACTCTCCCATTGGGGCATCAGCAAGGACGACAGGGAGCTGATGATACTCATCGATAAGAAGGACCAGAAGGCAATAATGAGAAACATTGGAGAGGGTGGAGCGGCAGAGAGGATAGTGTCCCTGATCTCCGGGGTCTACGGCCATGATGAAGCGAGGGGAGCCCTTGAGGAGGTCAAAGAGTCCATCCCCGGGATCGACGAGAATTCCGTTGATGAACTCTCCTCCGTCCTTGACATGGTCCAGAAAGGGCCGGGCGAATTATGGCTTGACCTCTCAATAACAAGAGGTCTGGATTACTATGATGGAATTGTCTTCGAGATAGACGCTCCATCCCTGGGGGCAGAGAAACAGATCTGCGGTGGGGGGGCATACTCGCTTTCCGGGGTCCTCGGAAAGGAGGTGGAGGGGATCGGGTTCGGGCTCGGCTTCGACAGGATCATCGTTGCAATGGGAGAGGATGTTCCGGTGGAGATCTCTGAGGCCTTCGTGTATCTGCTACCGATGGGAGAACAGGCCGAGCGAGCGTCCTTTTCCATAGCCCGCAGTATCAGGAAAGGTGGTGTAGGATGCATGATGGAAACATCGGGAAGGAATTTCAAGAGATCGCTTGCACAGGCGGTGGATACCGGGTGCACCCACATGGTCATAGTGGGCGATAGGGAGCTGAAGGATGGTGTCGTGGCCCTCAGGGACCTCAGGAGCAGGAAGCAGATGGAATTACCCTTCGAAGACCTTGGGAATATTGCATCCTACATGAAATGAGTATCTGACCGATGATTTCTACTATGTAATAATAATATAATGTTAATTGTATCACATAGCAAAGAATACGGGTCGCATGATGGGAAAAGGGATGCCTGCGGACATGGACCCGGAGATTGGGATGTAATGGTGAGATCGGTGAAGTGTTCTTTCTGCTCGTCGGCCATGAAGGGGGATGAACAGGTCCCCTTCTGCGGGCCGTGCTGGGCCGCATTGGAAGGGGGGGAGGTACCTCCCATCGACTTCAAGGTATATTTCTCCGAGGGGATGGAGAGAAAGCTCAAGGAAGTCGATTCCCTCCTTTTCGATCTTTCCGAAAACTTCTTCCTCTGGTATCTCAAGGGGCACCTGGAACACGAGCTCGGGTCCACCAAGAAGGCGCTGAACTCGATCAGGACATCCCTGTCCTACAAGGAGGATTACGGGGACCCGTGGATCAGGCTAGGCCTGATCTATTCTGACATGCACAGGGAATCGGAAGCGATCCAACATTTCAAGAGGGGTCTTGATCACCCTCTCATGGACCCTTCGAACCTGGTTGATGCTGGCATCTCGCTCCAGGCCTCGGACCAGTTGAGCATCGCTTCACGGATCCTCGGCAAAGCCCTGGACCTGGTTCCGGATGACGACCGGGCACTGGTCGCTCTCGGCAAGGTATATGTGCAGATGGGGGAGCTGGATAAGGCAAAAGAGGTACTGGGGAAAGGGCTGGAACTCTATCCGCACAATGAGGAGGTGCTGAGGGGCATGGCCCAGATACTCCTCAGAATAGATGATCTCTCCTCGGCGATGGAAATGTACAGTCGGATCCTTGATCAGCACCCAAGGGATTTCGAGGCCCTTCTTGCCAAGGGGGAGATACATCTCAGAAAGGGGGAGCTATCCCATTCCATCAAAGCATACCAGGCCGTCAACGAACTGGACATACATATCTCATGGACGGGAATTCTGAAATTCATCTGCTCCATGTTGAGGTCGATAGTCAACAGGAACGAGAATTCGTTATCATACCGGGAGGACCTTAAGAAGGAATACGATAACATCCATCTGTTCCTTGACAGACTGGATGAAAAGATCTCCAATGCTTCCGGATCCGATGTCCTCGGTGAGTTGGAGAGTCTCATCAAGGTCATGGAGAACCTCAGGCTGAACCTCAAAGATCAGGTGGTCAAGTTCGAGGACCTGCTTGCAAGATACAAGGTCGATGACTCCTTCCACCAGCATCTGGAGGGAAAAGTGGAAGATCTCAAGAAGGATCTCTCAAACTCAAGGCTGTTCGATGCCAAGCAGATAGCACTGGAGCTTTCACCATTCCTGGCAGACCTGGGGGCCATGTCGAACAGGAACGAGGAGAAGTTGAAAGAAGTTCTCCGGTCAAAACTCCAGGAGCTCAGGGAGATCGATATGGAGAACCCGGACCTGGAGATAAGGTTGGAAGAGGTGGACAAGCTTGGGAGGGAGGGCAACCATGAAGGTGCTGCCTTCATGGTGAAGGAGATAGAGGTCTCCCTAGAGGAATTCTGGATCGACGCCTCCAGAAGATACCACGAGGAGAGATACGCCCTGATGGAAGATCTCCTTGAAAAGGCCAGGAATCAGTTCGACACCTCCGCCCTGACGGATATGTTCAGGTCCTACAGGAAAGAATACGAAAAGGGACCGAGAGCGGTCAGGGAGGGATACCAGGAGTTCCAGAAAAGATATGAACTGGATTCCGCATCATATTTCAGAAAAGAGTCCGAGAGGGTACTGAACGAGATCGACCTGAAGCTCACCATTCTTGAAAAGGACGGGGCCAACGTTTCCAGGCTTCGGGAAGAAAGCGAGGACCTCTCTTCAGAGCTCGAGAAGACGAACACCCCAAAAGAGCTGCATGATAGCTCCAGGAAGCTTCTGGAGCAGTTGAAGGTATTCGAGGAAAAACAGCAGGTGTCCATGATAAGGGAGAGGCTTCGTAACCTGGATCTCCTTCTCGGTCAGATGGATTTTCTGGGAATGGATGACGAGATGGCCAGGAATGTCGAGCCGGTGAGGAGGGTCATCGAGAGGTCACTGAAACAGCAGAACATACGGCTGTCGGAGATCCTGACAAACGAGCTCCACGATAATATACAGAAGATATTGAAGGAAAATTACAGAAGCCAGCTCGGTGAACTCGTCCATTCAACGGAAGGCGAGCTTCTCAGGTTGAAGGGACTGGGTGTGGATAAGAAGGAATGGACAATTACCCTGGACCGATGTAAAAGGATACTGAAGGGGGAAGAGAAAGGCCCGATGTCGGAGCTTGTAAACCATCTTGCGAGGATACAGACCGACATCCGATCTTTCATGATGAAGAGACTGCCAAAAGAGATCGATATGAAGCTCAGGGAATGTCGTGATCTGCTGGAGGAAGGTTCGGTATACGGTCTCAACCTGGTCAAGGAGGAGACATCCCTTGACCGCTTGATGGGCTCGGCCGAGGAGATATCCTCTCTGGACCTGCTCGAGGATGCCTACAGGTTCGAGAGAAACGTCACAAAAAAATTGCATTCGTTCATTTCAAGATCCGTGAGGGAAAGAAACGAAAAGGTGCGAAAGGGTATAGACAAACTCATCGATCTCGAGGTGGAGAACCATTCGGTCATGGATATCATCTCCATGCTGAGCAAGGCCGACATGCAGCTCGACAACGGGAAGGAGAAGGAAGCGTTCGAGCTTATGAAAAAGGCCGAGATCGTCCAGGATGAGATCCGCTTGAGGACACTCGCTGAGGTGAAGGAAAACCGGATGAGCGAGATCGAGAGGCTTCTGAAGATCGCCGACTCACTCGGTATGGACCCAGTAGATATATTGAACAGAAGGACGACTCTCCTGATGAAGAAGGACTCCGACCCGGAAGATGATGTCACAACCTCTACAGAGATACTCGATATGCTCATCTCCTTTCTCAATGAAGGTGCCAGGGGCAGATACGAGGGATACAAGGAGACGGTCAGGGAATTCCTGAGGGAGACGGCCGGATTGATACCCGAGGAAATGCCCGGAGAGATCAAGGCCCAGATAAGGGAGATAAAGGATGCCCTGAAGATGGGGACCTACGAGGAGCTGCAGAACCTCTTCTCCTCTCTGGACGTCCTCCTCGAAAAGGGGTTGGAAAAGGCCAGGGAAAAGGCGTATCTGGACCGATGCTCGAAACTGATCGAGGTCGGTCTCGGCATAAAGGACAGGAGATCAAAGGAACTGGTAAAGAAGCTCCAGGAACTTGCCGACAGGATAAGAGGGGGGAAAATGGAGGATGTCGAAAAGGAACTCTCCGGACTTCAGAAGGAAATCTCCTCACTGAGATCGTTCGTTCAGATGCAGGATATAGAGAATACCCTGACCCAGATCAAGGAACTGGATGAGCTGGCCAGGGATGTTCTTTCCCCCATGGAGCAGGACGGTCCATTCAGGGAGAGGTTCGAACCGCTGAACGACAGGATATCCCGGCTTCTGGAGAGAACGACATCACTTTACAACGACCCAGACCCGGAACTTTCCAAAGAGCTCACCCGTCTGGTCAGCGAACTCCGGGAAGAGATCATGGAGATCGAGCAGGAGTGGAGGGCGAAAAAGAGACTCGATACGCTCTCCGATATGGGGCTGACCGCCGGCAATGTTGAGGACGATCTCCTTGCCGAGGACATAGACAACCTCTCCTCGCAGTTCAAGGCAAGGGACTGGGGCAGATTCTTCAGAACCTGGGAGAGGGTCGAAGGGCATGTGAGGAAGATGGAGAAGAAAGGGGCCCTTCCGGGTGGGAGCTTTGAAAGGATCGAGGGGGCGGCCCCCGGATCACCGGGCCTCGAGGTGCTCTCAAGAAAGAAGGTTTCAAGAAGGAGTAAGGGGAAGACCCAGGAGAATGAACAGCTCGGCAACAGGATCGGCGGGATCAAGAGACTTGCCATGGACATGGCTGCCAAGAGGAAGCTCATGGAAGGGCCCGGGAAGGAAGATACGGGCCCGGTCTCTGCACCCGGGGACGGGGACATCGTTGAAATGGCGAGGTCCGTGGCAGGATCCAGGATCGAGGAACTGAAGTTAAGCTCTTCAAAGGCCCTCGAGGAGGGGGAAGATCTGCCCCCGATAGGGAGCTCCGATCCGGAGAGGGAAGGAGAGATCAAGGGGATCATGAAGGATTTCATGGAGATAGACACCTCCCCGAGAAAGAAGCTGTCGAGATCCTCGGCGGAGGAGGTCAAAAGAAAACTGGTGCGGTTCTTCGAGATCTTTCCACCGATGAACCAGCTGAATGAATCCAGGACCCATTTCGAGAAGGGCAACCGCCTGCTCGACGAAGGCGAGCAGGACCGCGCCCTCAAAGAATACCGACTCTCGCTAACACAGGCCATAAGGATCGGGAAGGTCCATTCCGACCTCGGAAAAGCCCTGGAAAAGATCGAAACAAGACTTGGCAAAGGTATTGGGAGGAAGGATATCAGGGACCATTACGAGAAAGCCCGGGAACTGTTCGGTGAGGGTGACCTCATGGGTTGTGCGAGGGCTATCAGCAGTGTAAAGGACATGATGGCGGTCCTGAACGACCAGGATCAAGGGGAGAAATGAGGAGAGTATTCACCCCATCGCATCCGAGATATTTTTCTTGAGGATATCCAATCCTTCCTTCACGTTGAACGGCCCGGTATAGTGTTGTGTCTCGTTGATGATCGTTTTTGGTATTCCAAGTACCCGGTACTGTTCTGCAATGTCCGGAAACTGGATAAGGTCGAGGACACAGGTTTTCACATTGTTGTTAATATAGGATATCCTCTGGGTGGTCTCGATGGTCTCGAGGATGGAGGGGGCATTCGGGGTTACGAGAACCTGTATGTCCGTCTCCTCGAGCTCCCCGATCTGTGCCACGACCTCCTCATCGAGACCGTGATCACCGGTGGAAAGGAGATGCATAATTGATATCATGTTGGTGTACAGCTGACCCGTCGGACAACCGTAGAGCCTTATCCCGTGATCCTCCCCGTCCTTGTCAAGTATGACAAGGGCCGGGAAATGATCCACAAGGTGGTATACCTTGTCCTCAGGGTCCCCTTCCTCCTGAACGTATTTAACGGCCACCTTCTCGTATTTGGAGGCAAGCTCGTCGAGACGTGGTTTGAACTCCTCCAGCAATTCGTTCTTCTCGTTGTGTTCATGAACGACGATCGTTACGGGATCCTTCAACTCTTCGAGGACCTTCTCTGTACTCACGATATCATCAGAGGTTGGATTTGCCATGAGGTACTCCTCCGTTACAGGGCTTTGAACGGGTCATTATACAAATATCTTATCCTCTGTGACCCTCTCAGAGCTTGATCTTCAGCATACCTTTCTCTATTATCTGAACATCGTCAATGATCACGTCCGGTGAGAGGACCATCCCGTCAACATGGATATCGCATTTCACCTGCCCGCCGAAGGTGGAGTTGTCCCCGAACCCGAAGTGAACGGTTCCCAGGGCCTTCTGGTCCTCGAGTATGTTTCCGATAACCCGGGATTTGGGGTTCATTCCTATCCCGAACTCGCAGAGTGTCCGGGCGCACTTCCCGTGGTCCATGAGGGTCATTGCTACTTGTGGCCCCTTCATCGATACGATATGCCCGTCCGTCAGCGTCAGGTCCACAACTTCCCTGTCATCTCCCATGAAAGCCCCGTCTATGACGATCCTGCCCCTCGCTGTCCGCTCTATGGGGGCGATGAACACCTTTCCCGCGGGGAGATTGGTGATGGAGCCCCTCCGATGACAGACCCCGTTGTCATCCAGTATCCAATTGCGGCCCTCGATGGAGAACTCGATGTTCGTTCCCGCATCAGAGACCACCCTTACCCTGGTGGACCTCTGGAACCTTCTCCCGAATTTCCTTATGGTCTTTGCGATCTTCTCGTAATCGGCATCCAGCCCACCCTTGTCGAGCATGTCCATGGTCATCCCGGGCATGGTGGCGATCCTGGCACCTCTTGCAAGAGCGGCCCGGGTTGCGTTCGTATAGGTTATGGAGAAGGTTGTCGGGGCGACTATGACATCCGAATGTATCATGGCATCGGCCACTATGTTCGGCGGATCGTCCCCGTGATGTGTTCCGACGGGTATCTCGATGAGGATCGCCTTGAGCCGGATGGCCTCTGCGGCGTCAAAGAACGCCTGCCCCATCTCCAGGGTATTCCTGTCACAAAGGATCAGAACCCTGTCGGACCTCCTCGGAGACAGGCAGTTCATCAATGTCAGTTCTGCCTTCTTCTCTTTTTCCATGGCGTCCCCTCTCACCTCAACGGTGGGATGCACAGGCAACGGCCTGACGGGAGGCCCATCAATTTAGACTTTTGGGGTACCTGCTTGAGGTACGTTCACAAAAGGGACTTACACCCTATGCATCCCGAAAAAAATAGACTCGAAATAGTATATCAAATTTTTGTCCGTGATATCATTACCATCCCCGGTTCTGGAGCTGTTTTTCCGGGGGGATGTCGGAAACATTTATCCCGCTCATGGGGTCCCCTATGCCCTTCGATACCCCGGCAAGTGTCTCCGGGTCATCGAAATGGGTAACCGCTTCCACGATGGCCTTTGCCATGAATTCGGGTCTCTTTGACTTGAAGATCCCGGAACCCACGAATACGCCGTCCGATCCGAGCTGCATCATTAGTGCCGCGTCGGCCGGGGTTGCGATACCCCCCGCGGCAAAATTGACCACGGGGAGCCTCTGGAGACTTGCGACCTCGATCACGAGCTCCACCGGGGCCTCGATCTCCCTGGCGACCGTGAAGAGCTCCTGGTCGGTCCTGTTCTTCAGGGACCTTATTGCACCCATGATCGCATGCTGGTGCCTGACCGCTTCAATGATATCGCCCGTTCCCGCCTCACCCTTTGTCCTTATCATGGCGGCGCCCTCGTGGATCCTTCTGAGGGCCTCCCCCAGGGACCTTGCCCCGCATACGAAGGGGATGTTGAAGTTCCTCTTGTCGATGTGATAATGCGGGTCCGCAGGTGTCAGGACCTCGGATTCGTCGATCATGTCCACCCCAAGGGATTCGAGTATCTGGGCCTCGACGAAGTGACCAATCCGGGCCTTGGCCATGACCGGTATCGAGACGTTGTCAATTATCTCTATTATCTTGACCGGGTCGGCCATCCTCGCAACCCCCCCCTGGGACCTTATATCGGCGGGGACCCTCTCAAGGGCCATGACCGCCACCGCACCCGCTTCCTCGGCGATGTGGGCCTGTTCGGCGTTGGTGACATCCATGACGACGCCCCCTTTCTGCATCTTTGCAAAGCCCCTCTTCAGAAGGACCGTTCCGTGCCTCATTTTCTCGAGATCGAGTTCTCTGGGCATTTTCTCACCTGGCTTTTGGGTCCCCATGCGATAGGCCTTATTTGAAACTTGCCGGATGAGGGGATATGGCTTGGGGCACCGTTTTATACGCATCACACACTACAAGAACATATGGCTTTTCCTTACTGCTCCAGGTGCAAGGGCACAAGGGACCTCTGCGGTCTGGGCAGGTGCCCCCTGCTCGAAAGGGTAAGGGAGAGAACGCGGCCGATCGGACCCATCGGTGATTCGATCGAAGGGCCGTCTCCCCCTTCGGTCTTCGTGGGAAGGTATGGATACCCGCGTATCACGATCGGCCCCCTCACAAGCCCCGTGGACATGCCGCTTCCCGGGAGGCTTGAATCCCCTGAATTCCTTTTCGGAAGGTCCATCGAGGATGTGTACTCGATCAGGTCCTCCATGATCAGGGGCAAATACCGCCTGGATGTGAGGGCCTCGAAAGATGCCAGGGACTTTGGATCAGAGCCCCTATTCGAGGTGGAAAGAAAACTGCCCGTGAGGGGGAGGAAGCTCCTGGAATCTGTACAAGAGCTTTCACTTTCCGCAAGGTCCGTCGATACCGAGATGGGGGTTATCCGCCATGGAGGAAAGGGTCTGGAGCCCCCCTCGGTCGATTCGATCTCCATGCCCATGGGCCCCTCGGTCAATGTCAGCAGGGTGGACCTCAACCAGAACCCGGGGGTGCCGGGTCCCGTCGAGAAGGCGACATCGGACACGGACCTGAAGGCCACGGAAGCATCGGTGGAGCTCTTCGGATCGGGGATCCCCCTCGGCCATCTGGTAAGATTGTTCTCGGTTGGCCTTCTCGGTGAAGGCAGGAAGAGGAAGCTGGTTCCCACCAGGTGGACAATTACTGCACTGGATGATATACTGTCAAGTGAGATCAAGGACCGGGTGGTCCGGAAGGAAGGGATTGACCGCCACATGCTTTTCAGCGCCGAGAGGTTCGGGAATCATTTCCTGGTCGCTCTCTACCCGCCTCCTTTCAGGTTCGAGATGCTGGAACAGTGGCAGAATGACTCCCTGTGGGGTCAGAGCCCCGTGATCACGGACCACGAAGGCCCCATGGGAAGAAAGGGTTATGCTTCCAACATAACCGGTGCTTACTATGCGGCAAGGCTCTCGATCGTTCAGTATCTGGAAAAGATCGAAAGGAATGCGGGCTTCACCGTGATAAGATGGATAACGGGAGATTACTGGGCTCCCTTGGGGGTATGGGTCATCAGGGAGACCGTGAAAAGAGCCATGGAGGGTCCGCCAATCATCTTCGAGGATATGAACGGACTCATCGACCAGGTGGATCTCCTTTCCGGAATGAGGAACTGGAAAGCGCATGCAAGGTACCTGACACGGCGCAGACTGGCTACCCTGGATGAGTTCGAGGCCTTCTCAAAGTGAATCGAAGAACATGTCTATCTCCGTAAGAGCTCCCTTCACCATATCGTAGGGTTTTGAAACCGACATCCTGAAACCCTTCTCCTGGTGGAAGAACTCGCCGGGTATCACCCTCACTCCGTGATCGTTGTACAATCTCTCGCATGCATCTATGGAGGGTATCTCATGATCGTATCTCAGGAACCCGACGGCGCATCCGTCGGGTTCGGACCAGTGGACATCGGAGCGACCTTTGGCCCAGAGGGATACGAGATTCAGCTTCTCACGGATGTCCGAAAGGCAGCCTGGCATCACTCTGTCTCTCTTCCTCAATATCTCGAGAGCGGTCCTGTTCCCCGTGTGGTTCACCATGGGCACGGTGTATAGCTTCTGCCTTCTGGCCCTGTTCATCAAACGCTTCGGACCTACGAGCCACCCCGCCATCAGTCCGCCGGCCCCGTAGACCTTCGTCACGGAGGATGATATCATTGCCCTGTCATACAGCTCGATCATGGACGGGAAAGCGTTCTCGAGCCTGCCGTCATTAACGCTCATGGCGAAATCCCTGTAGACCTCATCCACAAGCACCGTGGTCCCGTGGGACCCGAGGACTCTTGCGATATCCTTAAGGTCGTCGCCGAAGAGTGCCTTTCCCGTGGGATTGTTCAGGTTCTGGAAGATGAAGAGGTCGGGATCGATGGTCTCCAGTTTCTCGTCAAGCTCCTTCAGGTCGAACCTGTAGCTGTCCGGCCTCCTCTTGATTGTGCCCACCTCGCATCCCATTGACCTCGGAAGCTCCAGAAGCGGGGTGTACACGGGCTTCTCGACCAGAACCTTCGATCCCTTTCCGAGTGCGGAAAAGCACCCGAGGAAGTTCGCTTCAGAGCACCCGTTCGTCAGGACTACCATGGAGCTGTCCACACCGTATCTGCCGGCCAGATGCTCCCTGAACCCCCGATCCCCCTCCGGGTCGGAGGCGGAGATAAGTTCGGGAGCATTGTCGCCCCCGATCACTCCCTGCCAGTCCGGCAGGATATTGCTCCAGGCGAGATCATGGACCGGAGCGGGTTTGTTGACTATCCACTGAAGGTGTCTGAACTGCGGTAGATCGAGATACATCTTCATCCTCCGCCACCGTATTGACCAACAAGGAGATAAATACATATCGCCATGCAGAAAGCGGGGTGTCCCTTTTGGGGAAAAAGGAACGTGGAACGGACAGGTCCGTAAGAATGGGTCCCGTCGAGCTGAAATCCACGACCCAGCATGCGGTCCTGTGGGTTGTAGCCGTTACCGTCGGGGCCCTCATCCTGCTGCAGAGCTTCAAGGAGTTCGTTGCTTCCGTTTACTACTACAGCCTGGTCGGCCTCGGGGCCTCCCCGATGACCGGACTCCTGATCCTTTTCCTCGTCCCGCTCGTAACCGGACCGTTGATGAAGTGGCTGGGGCCCAGGAACTCTTTCATGATATCGGGAGCGGTCATGCTGGCGGGAAGGCTCCCCATGGGAATGGGGCTCGAGAGCCCCTTTCACCTGGTGGCAAGCGGCGTGGCCTATGCATCTTCGGCCGTGTTCCTCTCCCTTTCTCTTGCTCTTCACAGAAGGGAGAGGCAGCTGGACCCGGATGCCTTCTCCTCCCAGGCCCTTGCCGGCTCCTTCGGACTGGCGCTACTCATACTTCTTACACTGGCAAGCCTCGGAAGGGGTCTGGACGCTTCCATCATCCCCCGGATCACCGGAATGGTCCTTGCTCCGGGTCTCTCGGCGCTAATATGCGGAGTGGGGGTCCTCTCGCTCTGGCTCCTCAAGGATGCCCGGGTCCTTGACGATGAAAGGGCGGAGATAGCGGGGTCCGGCTCCAGGGTCACGGGGGGGGCTGCGGATTCCTGGGCTCCGATGTTCGGACTCGCCGGTTTTCTGTTCTTTTCCCTGGGCATAGTTGCCAACCCCTCCGTTACCTCCGCCTGGATCGGTATCAGCTTTCAGTGGGCCCTTTCAATGTCCATTGTTTCCGTGGGTCTGTTCCTTCTGTCCCTGCTCTCATCCTCCGGATACCTGCTTGACATAAGGAGAAGCCTCGGGCATCCGAAGGGAGCCGTCATCGGGAACATCATCATGATGGGAGGAGCCCTGAACCTCTTCTATTTTCATTTCCCTTCCCCCACGGCACCTGCGGCCATTGTGGGGGTCGGGATGGTGAACATCTGGCTTGTCCTTGACGCCATCACCGACCATCATCCCTTCGCCGGGGAGAGTTTCAAACTGGAGGGAAAGGGCAGGGAGAGGATCATAGGTTTTCCCGCAAAGAGCAAGCAGAGGGCCTTTCCGGGGCATTTCGGAAGGATCGTTGCCTATTCCCTGGGGATCATCACGTTGATCCTGGCACTCATCACGCTCTCTTTGAACTGGTCCTTCATCCCCCTGGGTACGGTCCTGAAGGGAGCGATACCCACCTTCATGCTGGGAGGAATGCTGATGTTCGCCCTTGGGGGCTTCTCCTGCTCCAAGCCAAGGATCAGCGAGCCGGCTGTGAAATTGTCGGACAGGACGCCGGAGATCGACAGAGGATCGCCGACCATCGACGCCGGGAAGGGGTCGGGTCACCTCCGGGGCCACGGGGAGGTGTCGTCAAGGCTCAGGGCCCAGTGGATCACGATCGGCGCTGCAACGATACTGCTCATCATCCTGACGGGCATCCTCTCCATAAGCTTCTACTCCGCATCCCTGGAGGACATGAACATCACGGATAACGAGACCTTCAGGGTTGTGACCTACAACGTCCATCACGGATATGCCAACGACGGCAGGGTGGACCCTTCGGTCCAGCTCGATGTCCTCGAGGATATCGACGCGGACATCATATTCCTCCAGGAGAGCGATTCGCTACGGTTCACCGAGGGAAACTTCGACCCTGCCTTCTATTATGCCTCCATGCTCGGCATGCACTATTTTAGAGGGCCGAACCCGGGAACGGGGACGCCCGGTGTCGCCATACTTAGCAGATTCAGTATGTCCGACACCGAGGTGCATTTCCTCCCTGCTGACGACATAGACAGGATCGCGATATCCGCTGAGATAACCCTTGCGGAGAAGAAGGTGAGGATCGTGTCGCTCCACATGGGTCTCGAGGAGGCGGAAAGGGAGAAGCAGCTTGAGGAGCTCGAGGGACTCTTTACGGGATTCCTCGAGGAATATGACGGGCTGATCGTCGGAGGGGATCTCAACACGGAACCTCACGAGGAGATGATGGCAAGGATGAACCCCCTGCTCTTCGGGGGGAACCACGGCAGTTACAATGTGACGTACAACGGGACAGGGTTGATGCTCCAGAGCGCCTGGCATTCGGCGGACGAGGTTCAGAGGAACGGGCCCCTGGATATCAACACCTACCCCGCATCCGATGTTGACGATGAAAAAGCCCATATCGATTATATACTCTTCAATGATAAATTCGAGGTCGAAACGGCCAATGTCCTTGACATCAGAGGGGCCTCCGACCACAAACCGGTGTGGGCCGATCTCGAGATCCGACCATAAAGGTATTCATCGAGCTTCACCATCCACAGGGTGAGGAATTACCTTCTCAATTACGCTTTTCCCCGATACGAGAAAAACTGCTCCCAGTCCGTTTCTCCAATATCCTGGGCAGTCATCAGTGGTTCGTTCTGTATCGTGTCGAAGTCGTATGGGGTGGGCTCGCATTCGGTGTCCTTAGAGCTCATTTTTCCCAAGAGAAAGGTTCCCCGGCGGGGTCGGGGGATCGGTCAGGACAGTGAGCTTGAACGGATACCCCCAAACACTGTCCGACTTTCAGGATTCACCGATCCGTTCAGAGCTGTAACGCAATAGGAATAGGTAATCCCGTTGACGACATCTGTATTATTGATATCGATCACAAACCGATGTGGGTCGACCCCGAGATCGGACAGTTTATTGACCCAATAGTAGATAACCAATATTAGATCGGAGCGATCACTCCTCGATACTTTCATTACTGGTGTCGAGATCAACACCTTCAGTTTCGCCTATGACGAAGGGTTTCTTTTTCTTTATTCTGTAAACGTAAAATGATATTCCGATCATCAGGAGCAACAATACCGCGCATATGCAGATTATGATGATCTCAAGATGATTATCTTCAACGGGTTCATTGTCATCATCATCCAGAGCTTCCTCGAGAGTCCTGAAAGTCCAAGAGTGATCGATGCTGTTCCCGGCAAGATCGACGCCATTGACGTTTACGGAATAGTTCCTTCCGGGAATCAGATCATCATAGGGTTCGAAGATCAGTTTGTATCCCTCCCAGAACGATACACCTTCGACGTTCCTTACGGTGATAATACCTGCCCCGGGAGAGAGAGGTTCCGAGAAAATGACCCAGATAGGTTCGGACACGTTCACATCCGATCCCACCGGACCAAAGGATAATATGGACGGGGCCACGGTGTCAACCGTTATATTTACGGATTCAGAAACATGATTTCCGGCACCGTCGCAGGCTGTCAACCCTATCACATGATAGCCGTCTTCCAATACGAGCTCAAACTCTTCGATCATCCATGAAAGATTGAATATCTCAACACCGTCCAGACTGCCTCTTATGAATAATACGTTCGCATCCACATCGTTGCAGGACCATTCTATGGTCACCTCGTTCTCGTTGGTAATCGTTCCGGATATCGGAGAAAGTATTTCCAGATTGGGCGCCGTCTGGTCTATCAGGAATGTTTCCGTCATGCTGTAATAGTTACCGGCAAGGTCGACCGCACTTATCCTGAAGGAATGATGGCCATGGCCCAGGTATTCGAGTTCCATCGAACCCACAGGCTCAACAAGATATTCGAGGCTATCATCAAACTCTATGCGGATCCCTTCCAAACCCGATACGGCATCGCTGCAATTCCAAAAAACATCAAGGACCCCCTTTTGAGAGATACGGTCCTGGTTCGACCATGTCAATTCGATACCGGGAGGGGTCGTATCAACCAGGAATGAAACGTTCTTTTGAACCACATTCCCGATCAGATCCACCGCCCGTATTGATACATGGTGGCTTCCGTCAGGAAGAATAAAGAAGGTATGAAAAGATTTCGAGGTGACATCGATCCAGTCTCCGCTCCCGTTCAACGCCAATTCGACCTTGCCCATACCGCCCGGGTCGGTGACTTTCCATTCAACGGTCACATTGGATACATTGAAAAGGAAGCCATCGAACGGAGACAGTATATCCAAAACAGGAGGCTCGCTGTCAACCATTGATGTTACGATCTCGGAAGGTCTGCCGTAACCCAAAGAGTTGTTAGACACGAGGTAATATGAATAATACACCGCTTCTTTCACGGTATCATCCCTATAACATAGAACGTTCTCATCCAGAACGGTCACGACCTCATACGGGGATCCTGCTTCAGAACGGTAGAGTGTAAAATGATATGGATCGATATAAGGATTTCTTGCAGGTTTTTCCCAGCTGATGTCAATGCTACGAAAACCGGTGGTCGATCTTACATTCCCAGGAGGCGGGATCAGAGAGCTGTTCTTCATGGAGATCGGATAGAGATCGAATATATCGCGGTAGGTGTTTATGGGCATTGGAGAATCGACAATACCGTCCTCATCATCATCGGCAAGTTGCCAGTCCGACCAGTAATTGCCCGTTCCATCGGAATCATACCATTGATTGCCCGAGCCTTTGTCCATCACCTGCATCCTTGAACTGTTGTAGATCGAATTCGACCCGCCATTGAAAAGCATGACATTCCTGTAAATACCGATATTTCTACAATTATCGTACAAATATATTGCATGATCCACCGTTCGCTCGAAAATGTTGTCGGTTATTGTCAGGCTTTTGTTTATTACACCGGAACCAATATTGATCATGATGCCCAAATTGCAATGATCAAGATAGCAATTTGAAATAGTAGTGTTGATCCAATTGCTATCTCTAAAATAATGTATATCTATTCCACTCTCACAATTTTCAAACATACTATTGATAATATATGAATTTGTGAATTCAGATACCATTAATCCGAATCCTGTAATATTTGAGAACGTGCAGTTATCTATTACACTGTCTGTTAATCTACCTGTGATACCATTTTCAGAACTTTCAATTATCAAATTAAATATTTCACTCTTATGACATTCTATGAAATCGATTCCGTACCTTGTATCGTATATGGTGCCATTATTTATTGATAAATATGAACAATTTTTAACGTATATACCTCTATTAATATTTAAAATTTTAAGATTATTTAATTCTAGGTTGCAACTGTTTAATAGAATAATTTGACCGATATCGCTGCAATCTTTCTTTAAATTTGAACCTCCATTTATTATTAGGAATTTTTTTCCATTTATTGTATTATTATCCGAGATAACAACTGATGCGTTCTCAGTAAGGGTATCCATAGGGCTTCGGTTAAGCAAATAACCCCTCCTTGAGACGATGTCTGTTTACATGTGGATCCAAAGCCTGGCTGCCATATACACCTAACAACAGTTCGTAGGTCAGTTGAATGTCACAATATTCCAATACCAACG
>Ga0272441_10001519_pt1 | contig 49466 bp, 41 predicted proteins | sample SSMProp6N_FD_193582 | JGI IMG/M metagenome (GOLD analysis project Ga0272441, IMG submission 193582) | Marine sediment archaeal communities from Little Sippewissett salt marsh, Falmouth, MA, United States - SSM-Prop-6N | ecosystem: Environmental > Aquatic > Marine > Wetlands > Sediment ... | reverse complement strand
GCTTACCCTTGGCCTTCTGCTTCTCCACAGCCTTGGCTCCGCCTCCCTGGCTTACCTTTTCTCGCCTCCCAAGAAGCTCCTCGCATAACTCCTCTATCGGCCTCTCCATCATTTATGTCTCCTCCTTTCGGAAAGTTAAGGTCAATTATTCATCAGAATCTGTTCCAGCATCCTGCCAGCCACGGTATAGGGATCAGTTTTCCTCTGATAAAGTGCATCTATTAGGTCCGGAGTCTTTTGCTGGTCCCACTTCTCTTCAGTAAAACGGGCTATTTCCCTTTGAAGGATCTCTTCAACTTCGATAATGAGCCTCTTTTTTTTCCGTTCAAGTCCTTCTCTGCTTATGGACAAAAATTCACTATGATTTGTAATACTATGTGTAAGTTCTTCAATACCTGTATTTTTCTCTGCTATTGTACTGTGGACCGGTGGAACCCATGAACGTTTTCCAGCCAGGTCTAACGCCATCCTGACTTCGGCCACGACCCTTTCCACACCCTCCCTGTCAGCTTTGTTTATCACGAAAATATCTGCGATCTCCATTATTCCGGCTTTCATGATCTGGATATCGTCCCCCATACCAGGTACTAGAACAAGACAGACCGTATCGGCAATCTTCATGATGTCTACTTCTGACTGACCTACCCCTACTGTTTCAATAAAGATGATATCATTGCCACAAGAATCCAGTATCAGGGCAGCTTCATATGTGGATTTGCTAAGACCTCCGAGAGATCCACGTGAACCCATGCTGCGGATGTATACATTAGGGTCTACTGCATGTTTCTGCATCCGGATCCGGTCAGCAAGAATCGCTCCTCCAGTGAAAGGACTGGATGGATCTACAGCGATGACGCCCACCTTTTTCCCACTATTCTTGAAAGTATGGATAAGTTTGTCAGTAAGGGTGCTTTTCCCAGCTCCGGGACTGCCGGTAATGCCCACTATGTGGGCATTACCGGAGTGGGGGTATAAAGTCTTCATGATCTCCTCTGTATAGGGAGACTCATTTTCAACCAGAGTGATAAGTCTTGCGATTGAACGGGTATGCCCTGACAGGGCTTTTTCTATTAATTCCTGCAACGTTTAGGCCAACTCCATCGAACGTTTTTCTTTAACCTGTGTTTGTAGCCATTCTACACAAGTGCTGGTGGGAGTTCCGGGGCCGAATATAGCGCCAGCACCTTTTTCGAGCAAAGCAGGAACATCCTCATCGGGGATGACTCCTCCACCAAAAACGATAATATCTTCAGCTTTACGATCTTTCAGGAGATCAATGATCCTTGAGAAATAAAAATGGTGTGCTCCAGAAAGGATACTAACCCCTATTGCATCTGCATCCTCCTGGATCGCTGTATCTACGATCTGTTCAGGAGTTTGCCTAAGGCCTGTGTAGATAACTTCCATACCTGCATCGCGGAGCGCTCGTGCTATAACCTTTGCGCCTCTATCGTGTCCATCAAGTCCTGGTTTAGCAACAATAACCCTGATCTTATCTTCAGTCATCTTCTATACCTCCTCCAGGTTAATCAAGCTCAGGAAATTCATTATTTGAATCTATAGAACAATATTTTCTGTGTATTCGCCGAACTCTTCGCGAAGAACACCGCAGATCTCTCCTTCTGTGGCATAACACCTTACAGCATTGATTATCTGGGGCATCATGTTCACAGAATTGTCTTTCGCAGCTTTTCGGATCTCCTCTATGGATTCCCTGACAGCAAGATTATCCCTTCTGGAACGCAGATCTTTGAGTTTTTCGATCTGATTGAGGCCAACTTTTTCATCGACTTTAAGTAGCTGGAAGTCTCTCTCTTCTTCCTCCATCTGGAATTTATTCACACCTACCACCGTTATTTCGCCAGACTCGACAGCTTTCTGATAATCATAGGCCGCATCCTGTATCTGCTTTTGTACATAACCTTTTTCAATTGCTGTAAGCATACCGCCCATATCGTCGATCTTGGAGATGTAATCCTCAGCCAGTGCCTGGATTTCATTGGTAAGGCTCTCAATGGCAAAACTGCCGGCCAGGGGATCGACGGTATCAGTGACACCTGACTCATAGCCGATCACCTGCTGGGTCTTTAAGGCTATCCGGACGCTCTTCTCTGTGGGGAGAGCCAGTGCTTCATCCATACTGTTGGTATGAAGTGACTGGGTTCCACCAAGGACAGAAGCCAGAGCCTGTAATGTAACCCTGACGATATTGTTCTCAGGCTGCTGGGCGGTGAGGGTACAACCAGCCGTCTGTGTATGGAACCTCAGGGTCAGAGCCTTTGGGTCGGTTACGTTGAAACGTTCCTTCATGATCTTTGCCCACATTCTTCGGGCTGCCCGGAACTTGGCTACTTCTTCGATGAAACTGTTATGAGAATTGAAAAAGAAGGATAATCGTTTTCCGAAAATATTCGGATCCAGTCCCGCCTTAATTGCTGCCTCCACGTATGCTATGGCATCAGCGAGGGTAAACGCGATTTCCTGGGAAGCTGTACTTCCAGCCTCCCTGATATGGTAGCCAGATATGGAAATGGTGTTCCATTTTGGAACATTTTTGCTGCAGAATTCAAAGATATCTGTGATAAGACGCATGGAAGGTTTTGGTGGGAAAATGTATGTTCCCCTTGCTATATATTCCTTGAGGATGTCGTTCTGGATCGTCCCTGAGAGCTTATTTAAGGCAACACCCTGTTTTTCTCCCACACATATGTACATGGCAAGAAGGACACTTGCCGGGGCATTGATGGTCATGGATGTCGATACCTTGTCGAGAGGTATCTGGTCAAATAGGATCTCCATATCAGCAAGACTGTCGATAGCAACCCCAACTTTGCCGCATTCACCCTGTGCCATGGGATGGTCTGAATCGTAGCCGATCTGTGTTGGAAGATCAAAGGCTACTGATAATCCTGATCCTCCCTGGGAAAGAAGGTATCTGTATCTCTTGTTGGATTCTTCCGCAGTCGAAAAACCGGCATACATTCGCATTGTCCAGAGCCTGCCCCTGTACATGGTCGGCTGTACCCCTCTGGTATAAGGATATAATCCCGGATATCCAAGCATCCCGTTATAATTCATATCCACCAGATCTTCAGGCCCGTAGACCCGTTTGATCGGGGTGCCGCTAACTGTTTTGAATTCACCTTTCCGCTCGGGCCCGCGAGTCATGCTCTTTTCCAGAGCCTTCTCGTAAGACTGTTTCAGAGTTTCAATTTCTTCCATTTGCTTCTTATCAAACAAGTTTCTCTCCCCCTAAACTTTAGTTTCTCTGTCCATCAAGATTAATGCTCTCGAGACAAACTGCAAATCAGTCAGTAACCGATTAAGTATAACAAATTTGTCACCTTTCTCAGTAGTATTAGAAAAGGGACAATAGCAGGAAACATTTATCCAAATTTGCTGCTGTTAAGGATATACGTAAACAGGTGATATCACAAGATATAATTTGAAAAAACCATAATTTCTAAAACTGAAAATATTCTGATCATAAAATATTACTTAAACGCTCTATTGTATTTGAGAGATATTTAAAATATCTACAAATTGGAACACAAAAAAAAGGTCATCCTTTTTAAGGAAGACCTTTTTGTCGAATATTTGGCCTAATGGCTCAGTATATCGATTCCTGCAAAGGAAGAATAGGCAAAGGCGATAGCCGCGGCGAAAAGAAACCCTATGAGTATCCTCAGGTAAAGTATCCATAATTCTCCCCCAGGCCATTTCCCGGTTCTTACATTTGCAACTATCCTTGCAAGTCCCAGACAGATCAGGAACAGGAAGAGAGCCACAAGGGCCTGTATGTTTATCATGGGTATCTGCATGGGATTTCACCTTTGATATTTCAGATGTCTTTTCTGAAAAAGATATGGGATAAACTGGAACAGAATAACAATGAACCGGTTTGCACAAGGTATTTAACCAGTCATGTCTCCCAGAGATTCGTCTAAAACTCCAGATCCATCAGAATGGATCTGTTTAAGAACCGAGATTGCCACTTCCAGGGCTCGTTTACCGTCTGTTATCCCAACGAGAGGCTTCTTGCCTTCTCTAACACAAGAGACAAAGTGCTGGAGTTCAAGTTTCAATGGCTCACTCTTCGGGAAAACTGGATGTTCTATTACCTCGATAAGAGAGTTGTTTTCCTTAACACATCTATGAATACTTACGTCCTGAGTTTCATAGTTGACAGTCAGGTATCTTTTGGGTTCCATTATCTCAAGCTGTCGTAATCTTCTTTCGGATACCCTGCTCACATGGATATGAGCCATGGATCCATTTGCGAAGGTCATCTGGGCTGAAGCAATATCTTCATATTCTGAACGAAGGCACCTTCCCATGGCGGATATCTTTGTGATCTCTGAGCCTACAAGCGAAAGGATCACATCAATATCATGGATCATAAGATCCAGTACTACTCCAACGTCATTGATCCGGGGAGAAAAGGGGCCCAATCTTCGGGATTCCATGAAGATCGGTTCTTTTACAGTTTTTGAAATGTATTGAATGGCACTATTGAAACGTTCAATATGACCTACCTGTAAGACAAGTTCAGATTCTTCAGCTATCCTGAGAAGATCTTCAGCTTCCCTGACAGTTGTGGTTACCGGTTTTTCTATCAGAACATGTATGCCATTCTGGAGTGCAGTCTTGGCAACTTCATAATGAAGACTTGTCGGTACTACCACACTCACAGCTTCTGGCCTTGCCCTTGAGATGAATTCATGGAGGTCTGAAAAATAAGGTATTCCGAGATTTTCTCCAATGTGGCATGCCCTGGATTCATTCAGGTCCATGATCCCCACGAGGTGAGCTCCGAGGATCTCTGTATAGACCCTTGCATGATGTTGTCCGAGATGACCTACTCCAATAACCCCAAGCCTTTTTGGCTCCATTTTCCCCATCACTCCCATTTAAGGGTAGCCAGAATATGGTTTCTATTATACATTCTCCCACCATAGTAACTCTTTTTGGCATAGAGATGGTGGATATGCAAGGAGAAACATCCGTTTTTTAAGGTCTCCGGCCCTGTAGGAATAGCAGATATCTCTATTACAACAGGTGCAAAGGTCAACTGAATGAATATTCCCCCCCGGGATCCCTTTGGCAATACATTGGTCAGAAATAACACCAGCAAGGTCGAAGTAGACCTTATTCCTCACCTGGAAGGATCTTTCATTTCCAAAGGAGGTGATAGCAGTACTGGTCAGGGGATCATCCTTTTCCCTCCAGTAGCAGCATGGACCGATTCCCGGACCTATCATAACCTGGCATTTTGAAAGGTTACTCTTCCCGCAGAGGTTTTCAAGGTGTGAAACAGCTTTACCCGCTATATTTCTCAATGTTCCTTTGAACCCTGAATGGGCAATGAGAAGAAAAGGTTCATTCAGTGGCAGGGAAAATATTATGGGAAAACAGTCTGCAAACCTTAGCGAACCAGGGAGATCTGAAAAGCTGTCAAGGAGGATACCATCTGCTTCTGGTCTGTTCGGAAGAGCGTTTTCCTGAAGGCCAGTCAGGATCATTGTCCCATGGACCTGTTTTGGGGCTATGAGTCTATTCGAAGAAGGATCAGGTCCTGATATCTGAGAAAAACTCGCTGAAGGGTCTCCATTTGCCGTTCTCATTAATGGACCTTTCATAAAAAGAGAGACAGAGATCTCTTCCTGCTTTTCGGGAAAAAGGTAATTGAATATATATTGACCTTTTTTACAGCTGATCCTGTAAAATTCTGGCATGAGATCTATTCCTTTTTCAGATTCAGAAGTTGTTCTCTGGCCTTGAAATAGCCGGCGAGGTACAGGCTTCCACATATCACAACGGCTGACGAGATATTCCTGGCCTCCTGAAAAGCTTCCATTGGATCGTCATATATCAATACTCTGGGTGTGGGCCACCCTATCTCATATGCTTTTGATGCGATATCCCTGGCATGGGCACATCTGGAATTTCCGGGGATTGAGCAGCAGAAAAGTACTGGGTTCATCTTCTGCAGAATTTCAAGAGATTGAAGGAAATCCTTGTCTTTCATGGATGTGAAAACCACTCCAAGGGAATTTCTTTCAGAATCTTTAAATAATCTGGCCAATGTATCAACCAGGTTTTCCATTCCAGCGGGGTTATGAGCACCATCAAGCACTATAGGTGGATCTCTCTGAAGGACCTCAAATCTTCCTGGCCAAACAGTCTCTTTTATTGCTGAATGGATGGTTTGCATGGAAAAAAGGGGTAAATGTTCCCTGATCAGATTTGAAGAAGCTATGGCCATGGCACTGTTACATATCTGAAAGAAACCAGTCATGGAAGTCTGAATGTCTTCATATATGGTTTTTTCCGGGCCTTTCAGGGTGTAATGGCAGCCTTCAAGGGAACATTCAGGATTTTCAACTATCCATGTCTTGTCAAGGATTGTTCCATGGGCATGGTTTGTTTCACATAACTGGAGGAACAGACTTTCCAATTTATAGTCTCCCCCGGAAAATATGGCCTTTCCTCTCTTCCTGATAACAGAAAACTTCTCAAAAGCTATCTCTTGGATCGAGTTACCAAGAAATTCTGCATGATCCAGTGCTATTGGAGTTATGACGGAAAGGATGACTTTCCCCAGAAGGTTGGTTGCATCAAGTCTGCCTCCCATTCCGGCTTCCACTACTGCCATATCTATATCCTCATCCTTCATCATTAGAAAAGCAGCGGCTGTAAGGGTTTCAAAAAAAGAAGGCGGGTCATTATGAAGCCGGGTGTCACTTCTTATAGAGCGGATAACTTTTTTTACAATTCTTTCCCAGCTTTCCTGAGGCAGATTACTTCCATTCACCTGGACTCTTTCAGAGAGATGAACGAGATGAGGACTTGTGTATCGTCCTGTTCTCAAACCATGTTTTCGCAATATGGACTCGATAAAGGCTGTAGTGGACCCCTTGCCGTTAGTGCCCACAATATGGATAGAAGGGAAGGAATCCTGGGGGTTGCCGAGGATATCTAGAAGTCTTCTTATTCGATCCAAACCCGGGCGAATGCCCGGGCTTGAATTTACTTGGATAAGCTGCTCTAAAGAGGAAAAGATTTGCATTTCCCCCTTTCCTTTCTACTGTCTGTTAAGGCTATCAAGATTTTCCAGGATCCTCCTGTATCTTTCCTCGCTTTCATGAAGCCTTTGTTTTTCCTGAAGCACCACTTCTTCAGGTGCTTTAAGGATAAAATTCCGGTTATCCAGTTTCTTTCTGCTTCGTTCAAGATTCGCTTTTATCTGTTCTAGTTCCGAGCTTAGACGCTGGATCTCACTATTGATATCAAGAAGACCTCCAACCTGAAGACTTATTTCTCCTACTGCCAGGACTGAGGTTATGGATTTGTTGAGTTTTGCAGCTGAAGAAGGTGAAATAGCGATCTTATTGACCTTCGTCAGAAGTGATATCAGATCCTGGTTCTCTCTGATCATGGTAATGTAGTCATTCTTATCGGTCTGAAGGACCACTTCTTCGATCATTTTCTGAGGAGGCAGATTAACTTCGGCTCTGAGGTTCCTTACTCTTCGAATAAAATCCTGAAGATCCGACATATCCTGTTGTGATTTTACTGATCTCCAGCTTTCTGGTACCTCGGGCCAGGATGATTCCTCCAGCAGTTTATCTGAGAAACCGAAGGCTGACCATAGTTCCTCTGTGATGAATGGTATAAAGGGGTGCATCAGAGGAATGACCTTGGAAAAGATCTCGTTCAGGATCTTCTGGGAAATCATTTTCCTCTCGAGTCCCTCTTCACCTCTGAGAGCAGGTTTTGACATCTCCAGGTACCAGTCGCAAAGGTCACCCCAGACAAAGTCATATAGAAGACGGGCTGCTTCCCCTACAAAGTAGCCTTCCATGAATTCCGAAATCTCACCTATTACTGAGGCAGCTCTGTCAAGGATCCATCGGTCATGAAGCCTCATACTGTCACGCCCGTCATGTCCTAATGGTTCAATTTCGTCCGGCCCGATGTTCATAAGGGCGAAACGGCTGGCATTCCAGAGTTTGTTCATGAAGAGCCTGTAGGTCTCTACTCTCTTGGGGCCAAGCAGTATGTCCCTTCCCTGTATAGTAAGGGCTGCAATGGTCATTCTGAGAGAGTCGGCTCCGAATTGCTCTATCAATGTAAGGGGGTCTATCACGTTACCCTTTGACTTGCTCATTTTCTGCCCGTTCTCATCTCGTACAAGTGCGTGGATGTAAACATCACGGAAGGGTTCTTCCTCCATGAATTCCAGTCCCATCATTATCATTCGGGCAACCCAGAAAAATATAATGTCAAAACCAGTCACCATAAGACTTGTGGGATAGAAGTATTCCAGGTCTTCTGTACTTTCAGGCCAGCCAAGAGTGGAAAAAGGCCAGAGAGCACTGCTGAACCAGGTATCAAGAACATCCGGGTCCTGCTGGATATTTTTGCTTCTGCAGGCTTCACATTCTGTAGGATCTTCTTCTGAAACAGTTATATGCCCGCAATCTGAACATTGCCACGCCGGAATCCTGTGTCCCCACCAGAGTTGTCTTGATATGCACCAGTCCCGAATATTCTCCATCCACTGGAAATAAGTACCTTCCCATTGCTGCGGGACCCATTTGATCTTACCATTCCTTACTGCCCTGACACCTTCCTCAGCGAGAGGCTTTGCTTTAACGAACCATTGTTCCGAGAGATAAGGCTCGACAACAGTATGACAACGATAGCAATGACCGATAGAATGTTTCATGTCTTCAGTTCTTTCAAGGAGGCCTGCTTTTTCAAGATCCTCGACAACCTTTTTTCTGGCCTCTCTGGTAGTTAGTCCTTCATAACCACTGGCATTCTCATTCATCTTGCCGTTTTGATCTATTACCTGGATCTGTTCCAGTTCATGTCTCTGTCCTACAAGGAAGTCATTGGGGTCATGGGCTGGAGTTATCTTGACACATCCGGTTCCGAATTCGGGGTCTACCATTACATCTTCAATGACAGGTATCTCTCTGTCAGTCAATGGCACTTTGACCCTTTTGCCGATCAGATGTTGTTTGTCACCTGATCTTGGATGGATAGCAATAGCTGTATCACCAAGAATGGTTTCCGGACGGGTCGTTGCTACTGTAATGAAGCCCCCTTCGGAGATAACAGGGTATTTGACATAATAAAGCCTGCCAGGTTCTTCCTCGTGTTCTACTTCCAGATCAGAAAGAGCCGTATGACATCGGGGGCACCAGTTTATGAGATACTTGCCTTTATAGATAAGCCCCTTTTTATATAGTCTGACAAAAACAGCTCGTACTGCTTTGGAAAGGCCTTCATCCATCGTGAAACGCAATCTTCTCCAGTCACAGGAATCACCAAGTTTTTTCTGTTGTTCTATGATTCTGTTACCGTATTCTTCCTTCCATTCCCAGACTTTCTCGACAAAAGCATCTCTGCCAAGATCGTGTCTTGAAAGTCCTTCTTCCGCTATTTTCCTCTCTACGACATTTTGAGTAGCAATGCCTGCGTGGTCTGTACCAGGAAGCCAAAGCACGTTAAAGCCTTTCATGCGTTTATATCTGCACATAATGTCCTGAAAGGTGTGGTTAAAAGCGTGTCCCATGTGAAGCGAACCGGTGACATTTGGAGGTGGTATTACTATACTGAAGCATTCCCGCGCTCTATCAACATCTGCATGGAAAAGGCCTTTTCTTTCCCATACCTCGGACCACTTACCTTCTATTGGTCTGGGATCGTAACTCTTGGAAAGCTTTTCGTCCTGTTTTGTCATTTGATTGCCCCCTTGGGAATGTACACATAATTCATGCTTTCAGATCTATTCAGCTTGTGAAAGATTATTACATTATTTACAGATACCATCAAATATAAAAAATCTGCCAGTCATATATGAGACTCTGAATCTGGAATATGTGAAGTCAGATATCTTTCAACATATCTTTGAAGCTCCACCATGCCTTCTTTGGTGGAAGATGAAGTAAGCAGGGGTACATCCAGTGATTTAAGACCTTCCCTGATATATTTATGAAGCAGGCCTTTGCGGTTACCGCGGGATATCTTGTCTATCTTGGTAAAAACGATCTGGACCGGTATTTGCTGAAGGGATATCCATTCCTGCAGAAGCCTGTCGTTTTCAAGAAGGCCGTGTCTGAAATCCACCAGTGAAATAACAAGGGATAGCTGCTTTCTTCTTGTCAGATATGCTTCGATAAGTTTACCCCACTGTTTAAGTTCGGTCTTGCTTCTTGCAGCATATCCATAACCAGGTAGATCTACCAGAACAAAGGGAGCTGGTCCCTTGATCCTGTAAAAGTTTATACTTCTGGTTTTACCCGGTTTGGAAGCTACATGAGCTATCTTCTGGTTGACCAGGGTATTTAAGAGGGACGATTTCCCGACATTGGAGCGTCCAGCAATGGCGATTTCAGGAAGATCATGTTCAGGGAACTGGGCAATGTTAAAGGAAGTTGCCAACAGTTCGGCCTGCCAGGCTATACCTTTCATTCTGCTTCGATTGAGGCAAGCTGGAAAACCTCGTTCACCGTCTTTACGAAATGGAAATGCATTCCCTCAACTGCCCAGGGAGGCAGATCTTCAAGATCCAGCTTGTTGGAGATCGGAACAATCACGTTTCGGATATTATTCCTTCTGGCAGCCAGGATCTTTTCCCTGACCCCTCCGATAGGTAGAACATCTCCAAGGAGAGATATTTCTCCGGTCATCGCTATATCGTGCCTTATAAGGGTCCCGTTAAGGGCCGAGAACATGGCAAGGGCCATAGTGATCCCGGCGGAGGGTCCATCTTTCGGAATTGCACCTTCAGGGACATGGAGATGGATGTCAATAGAGTCCCATTTTATCTTTTCAAGTCCCAGAATATAGGCATTTGCTTTTAGAAAACCAAGGGCTGTCTGGGCTGATTCCTGCATTATGTCTCCAAGATTACCCGTCAGAGTTATAACTCCTTTACCTTTCATTGTAGCTGCTTCAATGACAAGGACGTCCCCACCACTTTCTGTCCATGCCAGGCCTACAGCAACTCCTCCCCTGTTCTCGGCTGGCAGCCTGAGATTGTAAAGCCTGGGAGGTCCGAGATATTCCTTCAGGTTTTTTTTCCCGATAGAAACAGGGAGTGTAAGTTCTTCTGAAACATCGCTTTTCTCTACGATCTTTCGAGTTACCTTTCTACAGACATTTGATATTTGTCTTTCCAGGTTTCTCACACCAGCTTCCCGGGTGTATTCACTGATAATGGTTTCAATAGCCTGCGGAGAGATCCTGATCTCTTTTCGGGTTAGACCGTGTTCTCTAAGTATCTTGGGAAGAAGATGTCGCCTGGTTATGTGCATCTTTTCCTCAGCTACGTATCCCGGGATCTGAATTATCTCCATTCTGTCCAGCAGCGGTTTTGGAATAGTGTGAGTGACATTCGCGGTAGTGATAAAGATCACCTTGCTCAGATCAAAGGGTACTTCAAGGAAATGGTCTGTAAATGAATGATTCTGTTCTGTATCGAGAACCTCGAGAAGAGCTGCTGATGGGTCTCCTCTGAAATCCATTCCCATCTTGTCGATCTCATCCATTAGCATTACAGGATTATTTGTGGTGGCTTGGCGAAGTTTCTGGATGATCCTCCCTGGAAGAGACCCTACATATGTTTTTCGATGACCTCTGATCTCTGCTTCATCTCGCATGCCACCGAGGGACATGTTGACAAACTTTCTGTCCAGTGCGCGGGCGATGGATCTTGCAAGGGAGGTTTTCCCGACCCCAGGAGGTCCCACAAAACAAAGGACCTGTCCTCGCATCTTATCTAAAGCCCTGATCCGAACTGCCAGATATTCAAGGATCCTTTCCTTCACTTTTTCCAGTCCATAATGGTCTTCCTCAAGGACAGAACGTGCAATATTGAGATCCAGCCGATCTTTGGATTCCCGGTCCCATGGAAGAGAAACAAGCCAGTCGATGTATGTTCTGACTACTGTTGCTTCAGCTGACATGGCAGGCATTTTGGAAAGTCTTTCCAGTTCATGCAGGGCTTTATGATGAGTCTCCTCCGGCATACCTGAGGTATCTATCTTTTCTCTTAATTCATCCAGTTCCGAACTGCTTTCTCCCTGGCCGAGTTCGTCCTGGATGATCTTGAGTTGCTCGCGCAGATAATACTCTTTATGTCCCCTTTCCAGTTCTTTTCTGACCTTATCCTGGATATCATGTTCCAGTTCCAGTATATCTATCTCTTCGATGAGAACCTTTAGCAGTCGCTTTAGCAGGAACTCCGTTTCGAATTGTTCAAGAAGTTTCTGCTTTTCCGAGATCTTTATGGTCAGATGTGATGCAACCAGGTCAGCCAACTGAGCGGGGTCGTCAATATTCATGGCTGATATAAGGACTTCAGATGGTATCTTTGGGTGCAATGTCACATATTTTTCAAAAAGTTCGAGGACACTTCGTTTCAGGGCCTCAAGATTTTCGTTCAAAAAGGTATCCCTGGAAAGGGTGTCAGCATCCGCCTCAAGGATCTCTTTCCCCTTGATGAACTGATGTACCCGAACTCTTTCCATTCCCTCGATGAGCACCTTGGTTGTGCCGTCCGGTATTCTTACCATCTGAAGGATGTTGCAAAGAGTACCTACGCCGAAAAGGTCATCACCATCAGGATCTTCGATTTGCATATCTTTTTGAGCTACCACCAGGATCACCCTGTCCTGAAGCATGGACAGCTCTATGGCTTTCAGGGATCTCGGTCTTCCTACAAAAAGCGGGGCAATAATTCCCGGGAATATGACCATATCCCGAACTGGCAGAACATGATAGTGTTTTGTTGTGATCTCTGAAGACATGTATCAGGCTACCTCCTCATTGCTCCTTGGTTGGATAAGGGGTTTTTCTTTGCCGGTAACTGCATCTTTATGAATGACTATCTTGGATATCTGATCTGCTTTAGAGGGTACTTCATACATGAGATCAAGCATCAGGTTCTCCATAATGGCTCTTAATCCTCGGGCACCAGTATTCTTGCTGCTGGCCTGGCTTGCAATTTCTCTCAAAGCTTCCTCTGTGAATTCAAGATTCACGTTTTCCATAGAAAAGGTTTTCTCATATTGTTTTATCAATGCATCCTTTGGCTCTATGAGTATCTTTATAAGGGCTTCTATATCAAGATCCTGCAGGGGAACGATGACTGGGAGTCTACCGACAAGTTCCGGGATAAATCCATAGGACATAAGATCTTCTGGTTGCGTGTGAAGAAGAAGATCGTATCTTTCATGATCTTTCAGACCCAGGACATTACCTCCAAAACCTATGATCTTCTGATTCACTCTCCTTGCAACTACATCTTCCAATCCATCAAAGGCTCCTGCACATATGAAGAGGATATGTTTTGTGTCTACCTGTATAAAGTCCTGGTATGGATGTTTACGCCCTCCTTTCGGTGGGACGTTAGCTATGGTTCCTTCCAGGATCTTAAGCAGGGCCTGCTGGACTCCTTCACCGGAAACATCCCGGGTTATGGAGGTGGATTCTGATTTTCTCGAGATCTTATCCATTTCATCAATATAGATGATTCCGCGCTCTGCGGCTTTCACATCGTAATCAGCCGCCTGAAGAAGTTTCACAAGAATATTCTCTACATCTTCTCCCACGTAGCCGGCTTCTGTAAGGGTGGTTGCATCAGCCATTGCGAAGGGGACATTCAGCTTTCTTGCAAGGCTCTGTGCGATAAGAGTTTTACCACAACCTGTAGGGCCAACAAGGAGAACGTTACTTTTCTGAAGTTCCACATCATTATCTGATCTAAGGCTATTGTTATAGATCCTTTTGTAATGGTTATAAACGGCTACGGAAACGTTTTTCTTGGCATATTCCTGACCTATGACGTACTGGTCAAGGAAAGATTTAATTGCAACAGGTTTTGGAAGTTCTTCAAGAGGTGTTTCAAGGGTAACTTCTCCCGGGAGGCTGTCTTCCGCTTCCTCGTTCAATATAAGGTTGCAAAGATGAACGCACTCATTGCAAATATAGACTCCTGGGCCGGCAATAAGCTTTTGTACTTCATCCTGTCCTTTTCCGCAGAATGAACAATGCAGGTCATTCTTTTGTCCTCCGTCGCCCTGGTCTTGAAATTTGAACATCTGAAAAGACCTCCTTTGATGGCTTAGAGAAAGATCTCTTATCTTAGAAACAGTTTTTCACAAGTTCCCAAACAAGAAGGGAGCACCACTATGGGCTCCCCTATTTTACTGCTTTTCATCGACTGATGCAGGTGATTTCTTTAAGAAGGAACTTATCTGGACTGGATCACTCGATCGATAATCCCGTACTGAACTGCTTCATCTGCAGACATGAAAAAGTCTCTTTCAGTGTCTGTTTTGATCTTTCTTCTGGACTGCCCGGTGTGCTTTATGAGAATGTCTGTGAGTCGTTCCCTCATCTTGAGGATCTCGCGGGCATGTATCTCTATGTCTGATGCCTGACCCTGTGCTCCACCCCAGGGCTGGTGTATCATGACCCTGGCGTTTGGAAGAGCTGTCCTTTTGCCTTCACTGCCTCCTGCGAGAAGCACTGCTGCCATGCTTGCCGCCTGACCTATACATATGGTTGCAACAGGGCATTTGACATATTGCATGGTGTCGTATATTGCCATACCGGCAGTGATAATGCCGCCAGGGCTGTTGATATATAGATGAATGTCCTTGTCAGGGTCTTCGCTTTCAAGGAACAACAGTTGGGCCACCGTAATGTTCGACAGGTTTTCGTCGATTGGTTCTCCTATAAATATGATCCTGTCTTTCAGCAGACGGCTGTAAATGTCGTAGGCCCTTTCTCCCCGGCCTGTCTGTTCGATTACCATGGGGATGAGCATTTATATCACCACCATCCTGTAAGATTAACTTTATTCCTCGGGTTCCTCCTGAATATCAGCAGTGATTTTATCTTGTTCCGAAGATAATTGGTCTACTTCCTTGACATTCACTTTATCCATAAGGAACGAAAGGATCTTGCCATATCTTATCTCATTTGATAATTCGTTGAGCTTTTCCTTATCTTTAAGAAGAGTTCCCTTGACTGTTCTGCTGTCAACTCCGTACTGAGAAGCTATATTCTCAATCGCCCTATCCATATCTTCTTCAAGGACATTTATCTGGTTCTCTCTGGCGATCTCTTCTATCACGAGATATCTACGAACCTGATTTTCTGCCTGTTCTCTCAGATTGTTTTCGTAAATTTCCGGGTTCATTGAAGATTCCTGTAAAAACTCAACCAGAGATTTATCAAAACGCTTCTGTATATTATCCTCATCCTGTTTTTTCAGATTTTCAAGTTGTCTTTTAAGCATACTATCAGGCACCTCAAGCTCTGCGGCATCGGTTATCTTCTGTAATGCTGCATTCTGACAGGCCTTTACGCTTTCCTGTTCCATATGTTCTGCGATCATGTTGCGGATGAAGTCACGAAACTCTGCTTCGGTATTTACGTCTGTCCCTCCGATTTTATTGAAGAGATCCTTGTTCATTTCCGGAAGAAGTTTTTTCTTGATAGAGAGAACCTGAAATGAATAATGGGCAGTTTTACCTGCTAATTCTTTTTCCGGGTAGTTTTCATCTATAGGAGTATCCACTTCAAGGGAATTCCCTATCTCTACATCTGACAGAGCTTTCCTGATTTCCTCGTTAAGACCTTCCTGGTTGAGATCGAGTACCGTATTTGCAGGTTCGTGGGATTTCACAACCTTCCCTTCGTCATCTCTGATCTCAGTACCGTAGGTTACTTCTACAAGGTCTGTCTCATTGGTTTTTGAGCGATCCTCCAGAGTTTCCAGAGTTGCATTTTTCTCCAGGATATTATTCAGGGTCTCTTCCATCATTTCTTCGGTAACCTGAATCTGGAGTTTTTCTACCTCTATATGTTCCATATCCGGCAATTTTACTTCAGGGACCACTTCAAAAGTAAATTGTAAAACAAGGGGTTTCCCCTCCTCCATGGTCTCTATCTTGAGTTCAGGTTCTCCAGTAAGCTCCAGTTCGTAATCGGTAATTATATCGCTTATGATATCTGGAACGAGAGATTCCAGGGTCTCTGCCAGAAGGTTCTGTTTTCCGTACCTGAGTTCGAGGACCTTTTTCGGGACTTTGCCCTTGCGGAAACCTGGGACATTAGCTTTTTGAGAAATATCATGGATCGTTCTATTGACGCTTTTCTGAAAGTCATCTGCTTCAACTTCAGCCCTGATGGCCACGACGTTCTTTTCCTGGGATAAAATCTCAGTTCTCAATAGAGTGCATCTCCTTTACATATTGGGTGGCAATGATGGAATTACGCTCTTTACCATTGTACTCGATTCCCAACCTATAATCTTAAGGGATCTTGTAAACCATCCTGCCCTCCAGTTTATTTAACAGACTGGCAGTGAATCGGGAAAAAGCAGCATATAATGGAAAATTGAAATCCAGAACACAAATTTATAATAGCGACACCCCGGGGATGCCGCTATGAATAATGTAAAAATGTCTTGAATTTATCTTCTCCGACGGCGAACCGGCTTTTCCCCTGACGGATCTTCCATAAAGAAAAACCTCTTACAGTCCACGACTTAACCAATGATAGTCCTTCCATTTAGTAGGGTCGTTCAACCGGGAAAGGATAATCGTTAAAGCATGATTTGTCAAGAAAAGCTTATTGCCCTGGAGGGAAGACAGAAGGAGAAATGGTGCGAGAGAGGGGACTCGAACCCCTACAGCCGAAGCCACTGGATCCTAAGTCCAGCGCGTCTACCAATTCCGCCACTCTCGCACTCCTTTCCTTTCAGGTCGGGGTCATGAAAACCATAGGGAAATAGAAAGGCCCCCTATATCAGCAAGGGAATAATATCAAAAAAAATAGTTATAGAAAAGTTTATTTCAAGAGGTTTGAAAAGAAAAAGGGATGAGACTGAGTATTCTGAGTTCCTATCAGTCCCATCCCTCTTACCAGAAGTCAAGATATCGTCTATCGCTCCTTTGGTATGACCCATTCGGATGATCCTGCAATTATTGCCGGGATGCTGAAAAGAGTTCCCTTTTCCGGATCTATTGAAAATCGTTTTTCCACTGAGTACAAGACCATATTCTCGTCCTCGTCCAGAACCTCGATCTTGAGAACATGCTTTTTACCCTTTACAGTGGCCATTCCTCGATCATCAACCCATAACTCGACAGGTTCTCCATCATCGACTGACACAAATACTGTACCTGTTGGTTCGAAGGTAACGCCGTTGATGGTTACTGTCTGATTATCTAAAAGAAGGTTATATCCCTTTCCTGAGTTGTAAAGTAATATTGCAATAATCGCAAAAAGAATAACAAGTCCAAGGTTGACAGTCATTCGTTTGTTCAAAAGAATACCTCCTATGGGATCAGGCGTTTCCACGGAGTGATCTCCGAGCCCGTTCCTTGTCCTTGTATCTCTTCCATGCATGGAGGGCCAGGGCTATAGCTATGATACCGTATGACACAAAGACCCTGAAATATTCTCCAAGCTGGGCTTGGCCTATAAGATACTTGCCTGCCATGGGAGAGACCACGAACATCAGATGAAATAAAACCACCCCAACAAAGACATTCGGGATAGTCGCTTTTGCTACACTTGCTCCTCCTACAAGAAGAGCGGCGATAGCGAACATTCCGGCCTGCTCATGGCTGTTGTATGTGTTCATGGTGCCAATATTCTGCAGGAAGATTATCTGCCCATAACAGGCAAGTACGGTGGAAATGACTATTGATATGACTCTCGTCTTTTCTACCTCGATTCCTGCAGAACGGGCCACGTCCATATCCTGACCTACAGCCCTCATATCCTGTCCCAGTTTCGTGTTTTTGAACCATAGGACAAAGAGACAGAAAAGTGCTATTACAAGGAAAGTAGCTACAGGTATTGAAACTCCTCCTATATTGAGAGGAATGAAGTTATCGAGGCATTTCCGTATACCTTCCAGGTTGGTAACGTTCCTTATTCCGAATCCGCGGGATAGAAGCAGTTGTGGGTTTCTGATAGGAACCACTTTACCGAATCCGTACAGGACGACCAGCTGATAAACCCCGTTCATAAAAAAACCGAGTATAAAAGAAGTTACCATTTCTCTTCCTTTTGCCCTGTTAAGGATTGAGCCACACATCCAGCCCAGAATTACAGCAAGAGGAGTTGAAATTATCATTGCAAGTACCATGCCTTGAATTCCCATGATATTCCAGTCGGTGATAAGTATGAGACCTATTTCTCCAGCCATGGCTCCAAGTACCATCCCGAAATTCAGTCCCATTCCTGCCATGATAGGAATCAGAAGTGAAAGGACCAGGAAAGAATCCCTCGATAGTCTTACCAGCATTTCCTGAACAAGATATTGACCTGAAAACTTTGAAACTGGTATGGCAAACGCACTAAGGAGGATGAATATTATAGGGACAGCATTGCTTATCAGAAAATGTTGAACATTGTCTCTGGTAAATATTTTCCTACTCATGATCTCACCTTCACTACTCTTGTTAACGCATAAAGGATCATGCCATTAGACACTATTATCCTTATAACCTCAGACATGTCCGTTTCTATCAGGCTGTTAATGACGGAAGGGGTCATTGTAAGGATCCCCTGGAAAAGGAAAGTACCAATCACCACGTTCAGAATAGTGGCTTTGTGGACGGAGGCACCACCTATAAGTATGGCTGCTACAGCGGGGAAAGCCATATAGAATGGTCCCATATAGAGTTGTATAAAACCGAAACTCTGCTGATAGACGATGATCCCGATAGCACCCAGGACTGTTGAGAGAATTACTGAAATTATTCTCATGCGATCAACATCAACCCCTGCGGACCTTGCATATTCTGGATTGGAGCCAACAGTTGTCATTGCTGTTCCTGTCTTCGTGTGCATGAAGATCCAGATAAGAAAACACATGAATGCAAAAAACAGGAACATTCCGGTAGGACAGTAAAAGAATTCGCCGAAATTAAAGGAAGCCACATTGCTGATGGCCCTATCCCAATAACCTTCAACGGAAATCGTTGTTCGAAGTCCTGCACCCGCGTATCCCCAGACCATGTTGGGGCTTTTGTAGGGAAGCATGAGCCACATTATGCACATGAAAGCGACGGAAGAGAACCCGACATACGTGGCTATCATCATTTCTCCTCCTTTGACCTTATTAAGGAGAATACCATAGCCCAACCCCAAAAGCGTGGCTATGGGGACTGCAATAACCATAGCTGCAAGGATGCCTGCAAGTCCGGTGATTCCCATCTCAATACTTGTTACTGCACCAACAAGACCTGCAATGATTCCGAGGGGCAAGCCAAAATTAAGTCCACAACCTGCCTGTATCATGGGGACCATGGCAAGAACCATAACCCCGTTCATTCCGAATCTAACCAGGGTATCACTTATAGAAGCATCGATCCTGACTCTCACAAAGGGTGCTGCAATAAAGAGAGAGAGGAGAAAAATGGCGATTATTACCCTTGGCCACCCGACCCGTTCGATAAATTGCAGAATTCTTTTCATGAAGTCTTCTCCCCCTCTGACCCGTTGTCCACCTTTCCAAGCATGAGCATGCCAAATTCTGTTGATTCTGATGTAGCGGGCAGAATGCCCGCGATCTTACCCTCATTCACGATAGCGATGCGATCACAAATTGAGCGCAGCTCTTCCAGCTCAGAAGAGATCATCACAATTGTGGTTTCATACTTCTTGTTGTAATTTTTCAGGGTCTCGAGAACAACTCGTTTAGCTCCTACATCTATACCTCGAGTTGGTTCTGCAACGAATAAAAGTTTGGGCCTTGTCGCAAAAGCTTTTGCAAGACAGACTTTTTGTTGATTGCCGCCTGAAAGCTCCTTAACCTCCTGGTCTTCCCCGATACATTTGATCTCCAGTGCATCGATATAATAGCGGGTGCATTCAGTTATGGCCTTTGCATCCCTGACCTTTACGAGGCCTCCAAGGTATGGTTTAAGAAACTTGTTCTGCATCTGCAGGGCAGTAAAGATAATATTCCAGGAGATAGGTTCTTCCAGGAGGAGACCTACTCCTCTTCTATCTTCAAATACAGCGGCAAGCCCCATCCCAAGCGGAGATCTGGGGTCATTGAGAGTGACCGGGGAATTCTCAAAGATGACCTTCCCACCAGCAGGGAACATGCCCATTATTCCATTTGCAATACCCAGTTTCCCTTGTCCTGCGAGTCCTCCAATGCCAAAGATCTCGCCCTTATGGATATCAAGAGATGCTCTCCGAACAGTTTCACCAGGCATATCAACCCAGAGGTCCCTTACGGAAAGGATAATATCCGAGAATGAATTATCTATCATCTCGGTTTCTCTCTTGAAAGCAGAGTCAATATTACGGCCAACCATATGAGATGCTATGTCTTTGATGCTTGTCTCGGCAGGGATTGTTTCCTCAACCACTTCTCCATCTCTCAGAACAATGATCTTGTCGCATATCTCCATGATCTCCTGAAGTCTGTGGGAGATGAAAATTATCGCAATGCCCAGGCCTGAGAGTCTTTTCATCGAGTCAAGGAGAATATCGGCTTCTGATTCTGTCAGCACAGCAGTAGGTTCATCAAGAACAAGGATCTGGGTGTGCTCCTTGTCGATCTCCCGTGCGATCTCGGTGAACTGTTTATGTCCTACAGGCATCTCTGTTACCAGGGTGTCATCCTTTAGTTCAATATTCAGTTTCTCAATAGCGGATTTCGCCCTCTGACGCATTTCTGCTTTATTCAGAGTTTTCATCCGTTCTCCGAATGATTCAACAAGGATGTTATATATGGTCGATTCCCGGTTAAGGACTATATTTTCCGCAGCAGTAAACCCCGGAATAAGGGAAAATTCCTGATGGACCATGCCGACTCCGGCCTCTAAGGCGTCAAAGGGGCTGTCAAAACGAATCTCCCTGTTATTTATCAGTATCTTTCCTTCATATCCTCCTGTTTCATGAATTACATTCATCCCGAAAAGAATATTCATGAGGGTAGATTTCCCCGCACCATTTTCTCCAACAAGTCCGAGGATCTGTCCTTTTCCAAGAGAAAGATTTACATTTCTCAGTACCCTGTTGCCAAAATAGCTTTTCCCGATGCCTTCCATTTTAAGTATCGGTCCAAGTGCTTCCAAATACCTCACCTCGTATCTTTAAAAACCCTTTTTTTCAAAAATGATCAGTACTATCCAATTTCCCTGAAAATGATGATTCATTCAGGATCCTCTGGAAGATTAAAAGGGAAGAAGGGAGAAAAGAAGAGGGGGAGCTTTGAACACTCCCCCTCTTCTGTAATGCAGTAGGACTATCTGATAGTGAAGTATTTTTCAGGTACTTCTACTTCAGTCATATTAAGATAACCAAGTCCAAACACATATGTATCCTGGTATACAAGGATGTGATTCTTTTTCTTTACACCTGTCTGAATATCGGTGTAAATGCTGCCGTTCCATTCTGCACCTGGAGTGAATCTACTATATGTAGCGAAGAGGTCCTTGGCCTTAAAGTTTTTGGCAAAGGTCTTGGCATCCACGCCTTTTTCGACCATCATTTTAGCAAACTCACCAAGAGCTGCAGTATTGGTATAGCCGTAGGAGAAGGACCAGGTGCCCATCCGCTTCTCTCCACCTTTTTCAATTACTGCTTCCTCGACTCTCTTGAGGATGGCTGGCCAGTCGCCTTTAACATCGGAGAGTTCAATACCGAGAGCACCAGGATAACCCATAAGAGGTGAAGGAAGATCGGCCTCAACGAAGTAACCTCCGCCTTCAGCTATTCTTTTGAGCAACGGTTCTGTGTGGGCATCATTGGTGCAGAAAAAGGCAGTATCTTTTCCGTATTTGTTAAGCCATGCAGGAACCTTTTCAAGGATGAACTGCTGTGCTCCTGCAACACCGACATCACTTGTTGGATCCGGAGCTGTTTCAAAGTGAAAGCCCAGGCCGAGATCCTTACATGCTTCCTCCATAATGTTGCGTCTTCTGGAAAGCAGTTCGTAACTCATGTGACGAGGGAAAGAGATATGAACAAAATCAGTTGCTCCCATTTTCTTGGCGGCTGCAATAATGAGGTACCCTCTGGCGATATTATCGGCATTTATAACAAGATCGGCAGCAGATTCGATAACACCGGGATCTTCATGCGCTTCTCCGGCAATGAGGATGATGTCAGGTCTGTTCTCTCGAATTCTTCTGAAGCCTTCTGTAGTGCCAGGAATTGACTGGTTCACTACAACTGCTTTCATGAGTGGATCATCCGCGAGTGATGCGATCTGGGAAATGGTGGTTTCCATCTCGGTCATGAAGTTGTCTGGATATGTAATGTGCTGGATCATACCGCCATCTTCTACAGTTCCATAAAGTTCAATGAGCCTTTCTGCTCCCCTCAGATCATCTTCCGACTGAGATACTGTTCCAGTGCAAATGCCAATATGGAAAGGAGCTGCTGCCATTGCTCCACCGGTCAACATGACCACAAAGGCCAAACCTGTAATGAGCGCTGCTATCTTTTTCAATTTGTAACCCCCCCTGATTAAAGATTGTACTCAAATTCTTGGTTCAAGCCTATATGATGCGTAGTAATTTGTCAACGAAAGTACTAATTCAAGAAGAGTCATAAAGGGAATCTACGAAATAATAGTTGCCATAACCAGTAATAGCTAAACTGAAGTAAATAAAGCAAGTCAGTTAACGTTGTATACTATGGTTAATACAACAAAAAACCGCCTCTATTGAAGAGGCGGTAAATACTGGTGGGTCATACAGGAATCGAACCTGTAACCCCCTGATTAAGAGTCAGGTGCTCTGCCAGTTGAGCTAATGACCCAATATCTATAATATTCTTATGTTTGTGCTGGCGCGCCCGGCAGGATTCGAACCCGCGACATCTAGATCCGAAGTCTAGCGCTCTATCCAGCTGAGCTACGGGCGCAATGTTTGGGGTGAGTGAGGGGACTCGAACCCCCAACCACTGGAGCCACAGTCCAGTGCTCTAACCATTGAGCTACACTCACCATCAGGCTGGATCATGAGATCTCTATCAAGATGCTGGCGCGCCCGGCAGGATTCGAACCCGCGACCCACGGCTTAGAAGGCCGTTGCTCTATCCGACTGAGCTACAGGCGCAAGCCTATGAAATACAATGGAGCGGAAAACGGGACTCGAACCCGCAACCCCCAGCTTGGAAGGCTAGTGCTCTACCATTGAGCTATTTCCGCCCGTTAAATCCTGGTCGGGGCGAAAGGATTCGAACCTTCGACCCCCTGCTCCCAAAGCAGGTGCGCTAACCAGACTGCGCTACGCCCCGATATTCTATATGAGTTTATCAATTTACGCAACTGTTTCTTCTGGTGGAGCTGGGGGGATTCGAACCCCCGGCCTCTTCCGTGCGAAGGAAGCGCGCTCCCCCTGCGCTACAGCCCCTTTCATACCGACGGCGACCATTGTAATTTCGTATTAGACACTTGTCAAGGGACTGTAAAGATTATAGTCTATATCTTTAGTGAAAGGAGCAGATCATGAACTTTGGACCGGAGATCTTTGAAGCATGGTGTTACACCTGGAATACTCTTTATGCGGGAGACAGGGTTAACAGGGTAATATCAGGGAACAAATGGTTTGTCCTTTTTTTAAAAAGGGCTTGCAAGGGGCTTTTATTTTCCTGGGACCCGGAGAATCCAGGTCTTAGTCTGAATGGTCCTTCTTCCTTGACCCCCCTTCTGAATATCCAGAACCCTGTAACTCCTTTTGGCCATTTTGTGAGGAAACACTTACAGAATGTCCATATCGGAGAGGCATTGCACCTGGAAGCTGACAGGATCCTCAAGTTAAAGATCCAGAAAAGAGTGGCTGCCGGATTTGTCAAACACATGAGCCTTGTTTTCGAGATATCGGGGCCAAGAAGTAACATCATTATCCTTGACTCCCAGGATCATATCCTTGATTCTGCTATAAGCTTTTCCCCAGGATCCAATAAGTTTCGAACTGTATTTCGTGGATTCCCTTATTATCCTCCTCCACCATTTTGTGGCATCAAACCTTCCGACTTCCTCCAAGGACCAGACCCGGGGGATCTTCATAAGATCAAAGGGATCGGGAAAGCTCTGATCAGTGAAATACTTAATAACTGGGATTTAAATACTCCATCAGACTGGGCAAAGAAGATCAACCACCTTTACACTTATGCTCAATTTCAGGAGGAAGAACCTCTTGTCCAGCTCACCGCAGACGGTAGAAATATAATTGTTTTTTCCGAAGCTTTTCCTGATTGTACTGTTCTCGGCACCGATCCTCTTGATACACTCGACGGTATCATTTCTCAGGGATTTATACAGAAGAGGAACAATCAGCTTTCCTCCCTGGTTTCAAGGATGTTCAATAAAGAGCGGAAAAGTATTGAGAGGCACATACAGGGTCTTCAATCACAGTATCGTAATGCCCTTTCTGCTGAGTCTTTCAAAAACAAGGGTAATCTTATCCTCAGCCATGTCCATGACATAAACAAGGGACAGAGAGAAGTGATTCTGAAAGATTTTCACCATCCCCATGAGGAAGTTGCCATTGTTATGGATCCTGCTCTTACACCTGTTGAAAATGCCATGCATTTCTTCAGGTTATATAAAAAGTACAAGGTTAAGCCGGAAAAGATTCTTGATCAGATAGAGTTTCTGAAGATCAGGTTGAAAGACCTTGAAGAGGAAGAATTCTCCCTTTCCATTCTTGAAGATCCTATCTGTTTTGAAGAGGTTGCCCGGGATATTCTTTCGAGCCGGGATCGATCAAAGCGTACCATGAAAAGGTCAAGGTCTTCAGGCAGAGAAGATTATTTGCCGATCAGGAAATATGAATGGGACGGTAATCTCATAATCCTCGGTTTGAATGCAAGAGGGAATCGTCATGTAACATTCAGAGAGGCGAAGGGGGACGATCTTTGGTTCCATGCTTATGAAATTCCTGGTTCTCATGTAATACTTAAAACAGGAAAGAAGGATATAAGTGAGAGGGAAAGAAACGTGCTAATTGAGATCAGTGCTTCTCTTGCCGGTTATCACAGCAAGGGAAGGAATTCCGGCAAAGTCAGGGTCATTTATACGCAAAAAAAGAATGTCAGACATATTCCAGGAGGAGAAACTGCCCAGGTTAGCTATCGAAATCCCTCTTCGATACTTGTGGACCCTGTTTACTGGAAAGAATTTTTCCCAGAAAGATGATAAGTTCATCGGGCAGTGGTTCTGTAAAAGAAAGGGCTTTTTTCGTTACAGGATGTCTGAATTCCAGTTTCCATGAATGAAGGAAAGTCCTGCCAAGGAGAGGTTCCGGGGCTTTCCGAGGTCCATACAGAGGGTCTCCGATGAGAGGGCAGCCAAGATGTTTCATATGGACCCTGATCTGATGGGTCCTACCTGTTAAAAGGTTGCAAAGGATAAGGCTTACCTTGTATTTTTCGTTATTCCAGAGAACCCGGTATTCCGTAACGGAAGGTTTTCCATTATGTCTTACGGACATTTTCAGCCTGTTTCTGGGATTTCTTGCTATAGGCAGGTCAAGTCTCCCTTCGGCTTGTGCCGGTACTCCTTTAACTAAAGCGAGGTATTCCTTTCTGATCTCCCTGTTTTTGAATTGCCATTGAAGCCTTTCCATAGCAATGGAAGTTCTGGCAATCACCATTAGCCCTGAAGTCATGGCGTCAAGCCTGTGAACAATGCCAGGCCGAACAATATTGTTGATCGTTCCGATATCTGGATAGCGGTAGAGAAGACCGTGTACAAGGGTTCCATGCCAGTTACCGGGCGCTGGGTGGACCACAATTCCAGCTGGCTTGTTAACAACCAGGATATGGTGATCTTCATATACAACACTGAATGGGACAGGTTCGGGAACGACATCCAGTTCCTGTGCGGGGGTCAGAATAACCGAGATCTTCCAGGAAGGTTTGACCTTCATGGATGCCTTGACCTTGCTTCTGGAAGAGACAGTCACATTTCCTTTATCTATGAGTTTCTGAATAAATGAACGGGTCAGGCCCATTCTCTCTGATAGATAAACATCAAGCCTTTTGCCAATATCAGATTCATCTGTGATCATTGTCTCGATCGAAAGATCCATCTCATCTCTTCCGGAGGGATAATCCTCTTCCGATTCCTCGAGCGCAAAATCAAGATATTTGTCCGTATAGCTGGTTGATCTTAAAAGGTTATTTTGCTTTTCCTGTTTTTTCAATTTGTTCCTTACACCTTATACAATATCTTGCCCAAGGTTTGACGTCCATTCTCTGATCCTCAATTGCCTGGGCACACTTTTCACATTCCCCGAATCTTTCAGGCATCGTTTCGATCTTGTGGTGGGCATGTCTTATTTCCGCAAGTTCGTGTTTCAACCGTAGTATTTCGAGGTTGATACGTTCACTGTTGGCAAGTTCCAATGCGGTATCAGCAAAATCATTGTTCTCCGTGGTCGGAGTATCTTCGGAATTGTTTTTTGAGGCATCAGCCATAAGTTCTTCCAGTAACTCTTCCAGCTCTTTTTCTCTTGTCCCGAGGTACTCTTTCCAACTTTGAAGATCCATCTGATATCACTTCCTTCAGTTGAATGTTTTTCGTGTTTATAAAACTCCCCGGCTCTTGATCAAGAGCCGGGGAGAATTTGTCGAGTAGACGCCATTACACTCCAGCATAAGTAGAGAGAACTTCAGAACAGCGTGGACATAGCCCTTCAGTGTCAGGTACAGTGGTGTATCTCCAGCACCTGGGGCACTTTGTGCCAGGTGCCTTACGAACTTTAATCTTCAGGCCTGTTTCCGGATCCTCAAAGAGAGATTCTTCGTCAGTGAAAGACTCGATCACTTCAAAGGATGATATGATATTCACCATTTCCCATAGTTCGCTGTCATACTTTGTGAGAACTTCCTTGTATTCTTCTGAAAGGCTGATCTCTACACGGGCTTCCAATGGATGTCCTATCAGGCTTTCCGACCTGGCTTTTTCAAGAGCCCTGCTCACTGCACCTTTAACCTGGTAGATATCAGACCATCGAGTCTCGATATCTTCGTTGATCCAGTTATCATTTACTGAGGGCCAGTCTGACAGGAAGATGCTTTCCGGGAGGGAAGGTGTGATTTTCCGGATCTCCTGCCATGCTTCCTCTGTAGTAAAACTAAGAACAGGTGCAAGCATTCGAACAAGTACAAGGAGTATTTCCCACATGGCGGTCTGGCAGCTTCTCCTGCTGAGAGAGTTTGTGCCATTTGCATACAGCCTGTCCTTGCTGGCATCCAGGAAAAAGGCACTGAGTTCGTTAACACAGAACTGGTGTATAACAAATGTGGGGACATGGAATTCATATTCATCATAGGCCTTGGTGGTCTTCTCTATGATCTTTGCAAGGCGGGAAAGGATCCACCTGTCCATTTCTTTCATATCAGAATATGGAACACTGTCTTTAGGTTCGAAATCATTAAGATTCCCGAGAAGGAATCTGACTGTATTTCTTATCCTTCTGTAAGATTCAATAAGGTTCTTGATAATTCCCTGAGAAATTCTAACGTCATTTCTGTAATCTGTAGAAGCAACCCAGAGCCTGAGGATATCAGCTCCATATTTGTCGATTATCTCCTGTGGCTTGATTACGTTGCCCAGGGATTTTGACATTTTTCGGCCATCACCATCAACGATAAAACCATGGGTCAGCACGGCGTGGTAAGGTGCTTTCCCCCTGGTTCCGACAGAGGTAAGCAATGAAGTCTGAAACCATCCTCTGTGCTGGTCTGTTCCCTCGAGATAGAGGTCAGCAGGCCATTTCAGTTCTTCCCGGGTTTCAAGGACCGCAACATGACTTACGCCGGAATCAAACCACACATCCATGATATCCTTGTCTTTTCTAAGCTTTCTACTCTTGCAGTGCGGGCAGAAGGAGAGATCTCCAAGAAGCTCTTCAGGAGTCTGTTCCCACCAGATATTGCTTCCCTTTTCCCGGACCATGGCCTGGACTTTTCTTATACGATCAGGAGTAACCACGATCTTTCCACAGTCCTCACAATAAAATGCTGGGATCGGGACTCCCCAGATCCTTTGTCGGCTAATACACCAGTCAGACCTGTCTCTTACCATGTTGAATATACGTTCTTTACCCCAATCAGGTATCCATTCCACTTCTTTGTCGATAGTATCGAGAGCTGTCTGACGAAACTTTTCCACATTTACGAACCATTGGTCGGTAGATCTGAAAATTACGGGTTTTTTACATCTCCAGCAATGAGGATAGGAATGCATCATCTTGTGATTTCCTAAAAGTCTTCCTGATTCTTCCAGGATGTGCATTACAAGCGAAGAGCCCTCTTTAAGTGACTTACCGCCCACAAAAGGTGTTTCAGGAAGGAAATGACCCGTTCCATCGACTGGATTATATACGTCTATTCCATATTTGACGCCTGTTTCATAGTCCTCCACACCATGTCCGGGAGCAGTATGCACACAACCTGTTCCCTGGTCCAGTAACACATAATCTGCCAGCACAAGGGGAATTTCCCTTTCTTCATAAAAGGGGTGCCGTGCAATTAAACCCTCAAGCTCATGTCCCTTGACTTGCTTAAGGGGCTCAGAAAAACTGAGACCTGTAAGATCCTTTACAGAGTCAAGGAGGCCCTTTGCCAGAAGGAATATCTTCCCTTCTGCCCTTACAAAAACATATTCAAAGTTCGGGTTGATCGCAACGGCCATACTTGCTGGAAGAGTCCAGGGAGTGGTGGTCCATACAACGACATTGACATCTTCACCCTTCAATTCAGGGATAAACCCGTCTATCTCTGGTATGGAATATGCCACAAATATCGATGGGGAAGACTCATCCCAATATTCTATTTCCGCAGCTGCAAGGGCAGTCTGACAATCAATGCACCAGTATACTGGTTTTTGGCCCTTGTATACCAGTCCTTTTTCTACCATATCAGCAAAAACACCTATCTGTGCGGCCTCATATTCAGGCTTGAGGGTCACGTAAGGATTGTCCCAGTCCCCGATTACACCCAGTCTTTTGAACTCCTCGCGCTGGATATCCAGGAACTTGTATGCCCATTCGGTACATTGTCTGCGCAATTCGACAGGTTCCATCTCGTCTTTGGATATTCCCCTGGATTTAAGCACATGGAGCTCAATAGGAAGTCCATGAGTATCCCATCCTGGAACATAGGGTGAAAAATACCCTCTCATCCACTTGTATTTTGGGATGAAATCCTTAAGTATCTTATTGAAAGCGGTTCCTATGTGGATGTTTGCATTTGCGTATGGAGGACCATCATGAAGTATGAAGCTTTTAGAGCGGTCTCTTTTCTCCATAAGCTTGCTGTAAAGGTCAAGATCATTCCAGAAAGCAAGGAAATCGGGTTCCTTTTTGGAAAGATTTGCTTTCATGGGAAATGATGATCTCGGAAGATTAAGAGTGTCCTTGTAGTCTTTTGTCATAAATTGATCCCCTCTCTAAATAGGAAAATGCCGCCTCCAGTGAGGAGACGGCCCTGATCTCATCTACTGCATTTTAACATAATTTCCCGATCAGTTTATATCACGAGCTGGTCATGAAGCTGGCAGGTCTTTCTTCTGGCCAGCTTTCCGGCTTTGAAGGAGATGCATGGCTCCCAGGACAGCCAGGCCCAGTATGTCACTCTGGATACCTGGAATAAGGAGACCTAGTGCTCCTCCAAATGCCAGAATTCTCTGCCAGACTGCCATTTTCGTTTTGTAATAGCCGATTGAACTCATACCCAGCAGAAAGACTCCGAGAATAGCAGTGACCAGTGCAATGGCGAAGGGGATTGGACGGAAACCGACAAGCACAAGCATGGGATTATATACATAGATGTAAGGGACAAGAAAACCGGCAAGTGCAAGTTTGACAGCGGTGGCACCGGTTTTCATGGGATCATCCCCAGCTATTCCAGCTCCTGCGTAAGCTGCGAGTGCAACAGGGGGGCTCAGGTCGGCTGCTATTCCAAAGTACAGAACGAACATATAGGCTGCCATGGGAGAGACATTAAGTTTGAAGAGAGCTGGAGCACACATGGTACTCGTTACGATAAAGTTGGCTGTTGTAGGAAGTCCGGCACCAAGAAGGATACAGGCTACCATTGTAAGAAGAAGTGATGGTAGAAGCATCCCCCCTGCTATTGCCACGATGGCACTGGCGATCCGAAGTCCCAATCCCGTTAAAGTAGCGGTACCAACAATAATACCAACCGTCCCACAGGCACAGGCCACACCAAGAGCACCCCTTGCTCCTGTCTCGAGAGCATCCTTGAGTTTCATTGGTGTAAGTCTTGTTTGCTTGTTCAGGAAAGAAACCGCCATAGTGATGAGAATACCGTAATATGCAGCTTTAAGGGGAGTATATCCGGACAAAAGGAAGTACACTATTCCAAAAAGCGGAACAAGCAGATGACCTTTTGTTCTTAGAAGATGCCATAGATTAGGCAACCGGTCTCTGGGAAGCCCCATCAGGCCAAGTCTCGAGGCTTCAAGATGGACCTGAACCATAACTGCAAAATAATAAAGAAGGGCTGGTACTATAGCTGCTAGTGCAACTTTAATGTAGGGAACGCCAAGAAATTCTGCCATAATAAAGGCTGCCGCACCCATAACGGGTGGCATTATCTGGCCGCCTGTAGAAGCTACAGCCTCGACAGCTCCTGCAAAATATGGCTTGTACCCCACACTTTTCATAAGAGGTATGGTAAACATTCCGGTGGTACAGACATTAGCCACCGAGGATCCGGAAATTGACCCCATCAGACCAGAACTCAGAACCGCCACTTTTGCAGGGCCACCTGTTGCATGTCCTGCAAGGGCCATGGAAAGATCTATGATGAACTTTCCCATACCTGTCTGTTCAAGAAAAGAACCAAAGAGAATAAACATGAACACAAAGGTGGCGGAAACGGCAAGGGGGATTCCGAAAACTCCTTCAGTTCCCATGTACATATGATTGATTATGCGTTGTATGTTAAACCCTCGATGTTGGAACATTTCTGGAAAATATCTGCCAAAATAGCAATAGAAAAGGAAAAATATGGCTATACAGGGCAATATGGGGCTCGATACCCTTCGGGTTGCTTCCAGAAGAAGTCCTATTCCGAGAAAGCCAACAAAAAGATCCATCCTGGTAGGAAGACCTGCCCTGAAGACCATTTCCTCAAAGTTCACAACCATGTACATGGTCGCGAAAATGGCAAGACCGGCAATCAGGAAGTCGTACCAGGGTATTTTCTTCTTGGAAAATTTCTGTGAAAAAGGATAAAGAAGGAAGACGAGACAAAGGACAAAAGCAAGATGGGTTGCACGTTGTTTCATGGCTAAAAGCAGACCGAACCCCGAGGTGTAAAGATGGAAAAGAGACATACTTACAGCAAGTATAGTAATGAGAATGGCCGGCCAGCCTATCAACTCACGGTGCCTTGCTTCAGTGTCAAACTGTTTTCGTAATTCATCCAGATCGATCTTGTTGTCTTGAGAGCTTTCATTCAATGGCTGCTGCTCGTTTACGTTCAAGTGATTTCACCCCCGATTAAAGGATTCATTTACTGAATTCTGGTGGGACATTGGACTTGTATTTATTGTAGTATGTTACTCCCCCTTTTGTAAAAGATGTTTTTGACTGTTCATTATCGAGAAGATCACTGGCTCTTCCTGGACCTTCAGGGTCAACCTCTTACCTGGGAATATCCTGTGTAGTAACAGGACAGAAGATTTCCCTATTTTCATCCAGTTCTTACCCAGGTCTTCATTTCCAATCCTGAGGTTGAATGAAGGCCAGTGGTACCTCCCACCACGGATATGCATCCATTCCCTGCCCATGGAAAACGAGCCGTTTCTTGGGGCTTCCACAGGTAATCCCGCATTATGGGACACTACCCGCTCTTCCCATAGCCACAGAAAATTATCCACTATCCTGTAATCGTCCTCTACGGGGGTGAGCTGAACGGAATGCTCGTAGCCGGTGGAAATTCCATGTCCTACAGGTACAGGCATGGATAAAACATCCTGGTTCTGGTCGGATATGATAAAAGTCTGGACAGGTGCCAGCAGAATAAACACCATGGTCAACAGAATGATCGCGAGAACAAGACGCCTAACCAGGAAATTTGACATTTTCTTCAGGATCTCCTTCACCAACAGTTATTAAGTGCAGAGAATAGACTTTCATCAACAGATGGTATTGTACCAATTTTAACTATCTGTAACAAATATATTGAGGATTAGCCCTGGATGAATTGCAGAGAGAATGCCCCCGGGAAATGGAGGATGCAGATAGAGGACTCAGGGCTGGGAAGGTTCTGATTTTTCATCCCGAGGAACAGCCATGGAGAAGTTCCTATGCGATAAAAATAACACAGATGGGAAAAAGATCCTCGTCAGGAGTTTAAATCAGGTTTTTTTCAGGTATTCTCGGATTTTTCGCGGTAGCATAATCAAGGAAATTCTCATCAGTCTGCGGGAAAAAGAATTCCCTTGAAGATGGGGGTTGGGTGAATATAAAAAGATGGCGGGCCTGAAGGGATTCGAACCCCCGACCTGCCGCTTAGGAGGCGGCCGCTCTATCCCCTGAGCTACAGGCCCGCATGAACGGCGAATATCTTATCACTTGTCTGGTTCTTCTTCAACCCATGGTGAGAAAAATAGTATCAATTTGAAAGACTTCGTATAAAGCGTTCCAAAGACAGATACTCATGATAAGGCATATTATTCCAGTGATCCATGACCATGCGGGTATCTTCCTTGATCTGGTTTGTAAGGGCCTCCACAGAATGGAAGGCAAGTTCTCCACGAAGTCTGTTCAGGAAAAAGACCTGGACATGGTTATCATAAAGGTCACCGCAGAATCCGATAAGGTGAGCTTCAATTCTTATGCAATCCCCCAGCGAAAAGGTCGGGTTAACACCTATGTTTATCGCTGAGGGCCAGAATTCTTTCCCAACTTTTACCAGACCAGAATATACACCATCAGCAGGAACTACTTTGCCGTGTTCCCGCATGATGTTTGCTGTGGGATAGCCTAGAGACCGACCGCGCTTGTCACCGTGTATGACACGCTGTGAAATGAAAAAGGGATATCCCAGCATATTTCTTGCATTTTCAACCTGTCCACAGGAGATCATTCCCCTGATTGAAGAGCTGCTTATGACATGTCCTTCCTCCTGGAGCAGGGGCAAAACCCTGAAGGGCCATCCTTTTTTTCTGCAAAGGTATTCAAGATATCCGATAGTGCCTCTTCTGTCCTTACCGAACCTGAAATTCTCACCTACGATGATGGATGAAACTTCATATTCCCTTTCAAGTTTATCAACAAAGGATTCAGGAGAAAGATTCATCATTTTTTCATCGAACTTCAGATAACATATCTCTGGAATCTTGAAATAGTGTCTGAGGAGGTCCTTCTCGTGTTCGACAAAAAGAAGACTGGGAGCATTTCCTGAAAAGAACTGCTGAGGATGGGGAGAAAAGGTTAAAACTTTCCAGTTCATTCCAGAATTTATAGACATCTCCCGGGCTTTGGAAAAAAGTGTCTGGTGTCCCTTGTGAAAACCATCAAAAGCTCCAATTACGGCGATCATTTATCCATTCCTCGAAGAAGGATATTTGTTTCCGGTTCTACCCTGTATGTTGAAGAATAGGTTTCTTCCCTGATCCTGGCGAAACACAGAAGATCCTGTCCCAATAAAAGGATATGTTTTAAGGGACCGCAAGAACTTCTGTTGAGAACTTCCAGATCTTTTAACTCAAGGGGTAATCCATTACATGTCTGGGTCTCCTGTTCTTTCGAGAGTGCATAGGAATTGAAATTGTGCCGAATCTCTGAAATGGGTAAAAGCTTATCCCTGACTATCTCTTCAGAAAAGCAGGAAGAACAGGACATGATCTTGTGATCATAAAGGCTCCAGAGGCCAGTGGAGATTCTTTGCAGATCCTGTACATAAGCGCCACACCCTAAGGTTTTACCGAGATCCCTGACGATGCTCCTGATATACGTGCCCTTATGGCATTTGATCTCCATATTAAAATCAGTGTTGTTATAAAGAGATGTAATTCTCCGTATGTATTCTACATTTACCGGCCTGGGTCTGAGCTTTGGAACTTCTCCCCTGCGGGAAAGCTGGTGGGCTCTCTCACCCTTTATCCTGACGGCTGATATCTGTGGAGGGATCTGCATCCTTATCCCCTGGAAAGAAAGGATACACCTGTCGATCATATCCTCCGATATTCTGAAGGAAAAGGGTACTTCCCTGATCGTACCTGAATAGTCATCTGTGTCAGTAAAGGCACCAAGTCTGACCCGGACCCTGTAAACCTTGGGAAGATCCATAATGTAACTGCTCAATCTTGTTGCTTTCCCAAGCACAATAACAAGCATCCCACTTGCTGTTGAATCCAGGGTTCCCGCATGGCCGACTTTGAGCTTTTTGGGGAGGGACTTCTTTATATGATTAACACACCAGGTACTGGTGAAACCTGTTTTCTTATCAAGAAGGAGGATTCCGTTCATTGCTCTTCAATGTAAGCAAGTAGATGCCTGGATAATTCCCCTTTAGCTTCTTCCAGGGATAAACTGATCCGGCATCCGGCTGCCTGAGGATGGCCTCCTCCGCCGAATTCCCTTGCCAGCTGGCCAGCAGAAACATACCAGTTACGTGATCTCATACTCACCCGTATCTGTGTTTCTTCTTCGACCAGTAATATTGCGAATCTGATACCTTTCAGTTGCATGATACGGTTTATCAGGTTTTCGGTTTCAGATGGATGGGCCCCAGACTCCCTAAAGTCCTGGATGGTAACCCAGGTCAGCACTGCATCAGGATAGATCTCTCTGAGTCTGGAAAAAGCTCTACCCCAGAGCCGCAGTCCCTGTATGGTCTGGGAATGATAGACCTGTTCATAGATCTCAGAAGGGCTGGTACCCCGGTCAACTGCATAAGCTGCTGTTGAAAAGGTACCGGCATGTGTATTCTGATACGCGAAATTTCCCGTATCAGTAATGACTGCTGTGTAGATCGAATCCGCAATATCTTTGGTGACTGGCCAATTCCATATAGTGAACAGGGAGCAGAGTATTTCACCAGTAGAAGAAGCGCCGGGATCGACGAAGTTGATATCTCCATACATCTCGTTATCTTCATGGTGATCGATATTAATGATCCTGCAAGGGCCTTTCTGGTTCAGAACAAAGGGGATCGATCTTTTCGAGTTGCTTATGTCCAGGCAGATGATCGCAGAGCCTGGTGAAGGGCAGAATCCTTCAGGGAAACGCTCAAGTCTCCTGTATTCGGAAGATTCCTTAAGGAAACGATAAACCTCCGGGATGTCATCCTGTCCACCCCAGAATACAGATTTACCGAGATTTTTCCCCATCTGGAAAAGAGCACTTGCCGAACCCAGGGTGTCTCCATCGGGTTTATGATGGCTTATGATCAGCCATGTGCCAGTCCTTTCCAACTCCTCCCTGATCAGTGAAGCTGTCCTGCCGGCCTTCCGGGAGCTATTCTTCGTTTTCATTAAAGGTTTGCTTATCATGTATCCTGTCCAGCAATTGATCGATGTGTCTTCCATAATCTTCGCTTGTATCAAGTCTGAAATGTAGTTCAGGGATCTGTTTTAAATGAAGGTTCTTACCTAGAATGCTCCTGAGACTGCCCCCGAGCTGTTGAAGTTCCTTGAGAACGTTTTCCCTGTTTTGTTCAGAAACGGTTGTGAAAAAGACATTCGCCTGCTGCAGGTCCCTTGTGCATTCCACACCAGTGATTATGGCTGATTTAACGATCTCGTTCTTAACGCGATACTCCAGAAGTAAAGCGATCTCTCTCTGAAGTTGTTTATTGATCCTTTTTATCCTGAAACTAGTCATATTTATCTACCTCAACCCACTTGTCGATCATGGAAAAGTCAGAAGCGTTCTCAAGGTTTTGTACATAACCAACAATAGAATCAAGTCTTGCCCTTACCATCTCTGATGAAGTTCCAAGAGCTGCGAATCCAAGATGAGCCCTTGATCTGGAGTTCATCGGGCCCAGATCGATAGAAGATACATTCCAGCGGTGGTTGATCTTTTCCAATACGGAACGCACCACTTGTCTTCGATCCTTAAGGCTTCTGCTCCAGGATATCTCAATAACAATCACCAGAATTCCTGTATAGGGAGTAATTCTTTCGTCCATTATTATTCGAGAGTTCGTTTTTCCTCGATTACCTCGTAGGCTTCTATGATATCGCCTTCTCTGATGTCCTGGTAATTCTGAAGGCTTATTCCACATTCATAACCGGCAGATACCTCTCTTGCATCTTCTTTAAATCTCCTGAGGTTCGATAATGTTCCCTGCCATGTGACTATGCCATTGCTGATAAGTCTGACCATGGAATTCCTTCTGATAACACCTTCTGTTACATAACAGCCAGCTACCTTGCCTATCTTGGGGACCTTGAAGATCTCTCTGATTTCAGCCTGTCCGGTTACTTCTTCGCGCAAGAGGGGCTTAAGCATACCCTCAAGGGCAGCGGTAACGTCATCAATAACATTGTAGATTACATTATATGTCCGTATCTGGATGCCCTCACACTCGGCCATACGTTTTGCATTGTTGTCGGGTCTGACATTAAATGCAATTATGATAGCATTTGAAGCGGCTGCCAACATCACATCAGATTCAGATATCCGCCCTACGCCTCTATGAACGAAATTGATCCCTACTTCACTGGTTTCCAGTTTTTTGAGGGAGGATTCGATAGCTTCACTGGATCCCTGTACGTCTGATTTCAGGACTATGTTAAGCTGTGGGATATCGCCTTCTTTCATTTGATTATAGAGTTCTTCAAGGGTTAGACGTTTGACCCGGCCACATTCATCCTGTCTTTTTTCCTGTTCTTTCAGACTTATGTTATCTCTTGCCTCTTTTTCACTCAGGGCTTTTACAAAAGCTTCACCAGGTTGAGGAACTGCATTAAGGCCAAGGATCTCTACCGCGGTGCTGGGACCAGCACTTTTCACCTGTTTACCCCGGACATCGAGCATAGCCCTGATCTTGCCCCAGGCAGAATCGAAAAGGACCACATCTCCCCTTTTCAGAGTTCCCTGTTTAACAAGCACTGTGGCTACAGGTCCTTTCCCTTTATCAAGCTGGGCTTCAATAACTGTACCTTCAGGAGATATTCCGGGATCTGCGCTAAGTTCCTCCATTTCGGCTACCAGAAGGACCATTTCAAGCAGGTGATCGACGCCCTCCCCGGTCTTGGAGGAAACATCCACCATGATAGTATCTCCGCCCCATTCTTCAGGCACTAGACCTTTATCTGAAAGTTGCTGTCTTACCCTGTCGGGTCTTGCGCCAGCCTTATCGATCTTGTTAACAGCAACAACAATCGGCACTCCCGCAGCTTTTGCGTGGTTAATGGCCTCTTCGGTCTGTGGCATCACACCATCATCTGCAGCTACAACAAGGATCGCGATATCGGTAACCTGGGTACCTCTGGCTCTCATTGCCGTAAATGCTTCGTGACCCGGAGTATCCAGAAAAACAAGATCCTTTCCCTCATGCTGTACTCTTGACGCTCCGATATGTTGTGTAATTCCACCGGCTTCCCTGGCAGTTATGTTAGTGTTTCGGATAAAGTCCAGGAGAGTGGTCTTGCCGTGATCTACATGTCCCATAACCGTTACTATAGGTGCTCTGGGTTTTTGGTTTTTACCCTTCATATCTGCCTTTTTCTTTGGTTTGGCAGGTATTTCCTTTTCTTCTGACTTCTTCCCTTCAACCAGTTCAAGTTCTACGTTATAAATTTCAGAAAGAGCCACAAGCACTCCTTCATCAACTGGTGCGTTTGCAGGAATCATCAGGCCTGAATTTACCAGGGCCTCAACTGCCTTGGCTGGAGAGAGCCCAAGGGCTGCTGCAACATCTTTGACGCTGGATCCTTTCTCAACTGTAATAACGTTACTCACCTTTTCATCTTTTGTCTCAGCAGGTAGAGAGGGTTTTTCCCTTGTATCAGTACTTCCTCCCACTGTCTCTTCGACAAGCTGTGCAGTTTCTGTATCAATAGAACTCATATGGGTTTTCACTTCAATACCAAGATCATGTAAGAGATCTAACAGCTCTTTATTCGATTTTCCAAGCATTTTTGCGAGTTCATAAACTCTTATTTTACTCAACGGCATCTCCTCCCTGAGATAGCATTTGCAAAACTTTATATGAAAGTCCATGCTCTTCCGGAAGTGCTATCAGCTGGACAGCGCCCATTCCGAGGGCATTGCCCAGTTCTTTTCTGGTAAGACCATTTATTTTGAATAACCTTGTCTGCCCACGTTCTTCGTATGACCGCAGGGATTTCATGACCTGTGCTGATGTTTCCTCTGAAAGGATCACTATTAATCTTTTTCCACGATTCAGATTTGAGCTGATCCTGTCAAAACCGATGATCAATGCTCCACTTCTGCGGGCAATTCCAAGCACCGGAAGAATGGGATCCGATGGATGGTACGGGTTTTGCGCCTTATCCCCTTCTTTTTTGTGTGCAATGAGATCAGATATTTCTTCATAAAAATCATCTGATATCTCACAGCCAAGGGCACTTGAAAGGGACCTTTTCTTCCGAGCAAGCTTAAGGCAATCTCCATTTAGACAAATATATGCACCCCTACCGGGTTTTCTGCCTGTATGATCTATGGCGATGTTGCCATCCGGTTCCCTGACAATCCGCAAAAGGTCTTTTTTGGGACGTTCTTTTTTACAGCCTACACAGGAACGGGGGCGTCTTCTCCTTTCAACTTGCTGTTTACGGTTCAATCTATTCCCCTTCCTTGATTATATCCTGGAAGATATCGTGTAAAGTGGGCATCCGTTCTGGTTCAAGGGCATTAATATCGATCTTCCAGCCTGTAAGCCTTGCAGCAAGCCTTACGTTCTGTCCTGCTTTTCCTATGGCCAGGGAAAGCTGATCTGGTCTGGCATAGACTTTTACGGCTTTTTCCTGTTCCAGCATAGGTTCTATCTTTACTATTTTCGCCGGCGAAAGGGAGTTTCGAATGAACTGGAGTGGATCGGTATTCCAGATAATGATATCGATCTTCTCTCCGTTAAGTTCCCGGCTTATGGACTTTATCCTGGCTCCATTGTTGCCGACACAGGCTCCCACTGGGTCAACATTGGGGTCCAGTGATAGAACGGCCAGCTTGGCCCTTGCTCCTGCTTCTCTTACAATTCCTTTGATCTCGATTACATTCTCCTCGATCTCGGGTACCTCAAGTTCTATGAGTTTTTTAAGTAGACCCGGGTGCGTTCGTGATACCACTATTCTGGGGCCACGAGTTGTCTGCCGGACATCAAGGAGATAGAATTTCATCCTTTCACCAGGGAAATATGTTTCACCAAGTATTCTTTCTTCCCTGGGAAGGATAGCTTCGGTTCTGTTGTTCAACTGGACGAGGACCTGCTCATTCTCCGCTTTAAATATAACTCCAGTAACAAGATCACCTATCTTCCCGGAAAACTCCTCGTATATGATCTGGCGTTCGGCATCCTTCAATCTCTGGATGATAACCTGTCTGGCTGTCTGAGCAGCAATTCTCCCGAAGTTCTCGGGATTGGCTTCAATCCTTACAAAATCACCAACATTCACATCAGGGAGATTCAGACTGGCCACTTCCTCGGGGCTTATCTCCAATTCCGGGTTCGTTACTTTTGCGGTAACTTCTTTTACCTCAAAAATCGAAATATTCCCATTTTCAAGATCTATGAAAACTTCGACGTTCTGGTTGCCGCCCTTATATTTTCTGTATGCAGATATCATGGCTGCTTCAAGACTGGTTGAAATTATCTCTTCAGGCAGCCCTCTGTCACTTGTAAGTTGTTTTAAAGCTCGGACGAAATCCTTGCCCAGCTGCATATTTTAATCCCCCTTTACCTTTCTCCTGGAGTGTTTTTGTGCTTTCCCTTTTTCAACTTCAAATACCAGGTGTCCCTTCGAAATCTGGTCAAAAGGGATTGTGAACACCGATCCCTTGCCCTCCTCAATGAAAACGGAGGTCTCATCTGTATCTTGCAGAATACCCGTAAACCTCTTTTTACCATTCAGGGCCAGTTTTGTTTTAATGGTGGCCTTTTTGCCAATGAACCTATGATAATCATCCAGAGAGAATAAGGGGCGTTCAAGGCCTGGAGAACTAACTTCAAGGAAATATCGCTCTCTGAAGCTAAAATTCTCTTCATCAAGGAACTGGCTCAGTCTTCTTGATACATTCTCACAATCATCAAGGTTTATTCCCCCGAGGGAATCGATGTAGATCCTGAAAATATTCCTGCCTGAATCGGAAAGGAATTCCATACCGACAAATTCATATCCCAGGGATTCAGTGATTCCTTTTACCGAGCAATGAATGTCCTGGAATGGTCTCTGTTGAACCATGGAAATATTCCCCTCCTCTTTAAATTGTGCCTACAAAAAATAAAGAGTGGGCGGGACCCACTCTTTGTAGTCGTCATTCTGATCATTACCCGCGTAAGTATATCATGGGATGTTTACAAAAAACAAGTATCTTGAAATGCCTATTCAACCCAGTAGTTGGGTGCTTCCTTTGTTACTACCACGTCGTGGGGATGGCTTTCCTTGACTCCTGCGGGGGATACTCGAACGAAGATCGAGTTTTCCTGCAGTTCTGCAATATTTGCAGCACCCGCATATCCCATTCCTGCCCTTAGGCCTCCTTCAAGTTGGAAGACAACTGCAGAAAGAAGCCCCTTATGGGGAGCCAGACCTTCTATTCCTTCCGGCACAAGCTTATCAGAAGCGGAACCCTCCTGGAAATATCTGTCCTTGCTGCAACCATCCTTCATGGCTCCGAGGGAACCCATTCCCCTGTAACTTTTATAGGACCTTCCTCGATAAATAACCTTCTCACCCGGGCTTTCCTCAGTTCCGGCAAAAAGAGACCCTACCATTACACTATCAGCCCCCGCTGCAATAGCTTTTACTATATCGCCGGAAAAACGGATGCCGCCATCGGCTATAACAGTCTTACCATGAAGGTGAGCGACCTTGGCGACATTCATTATGGCAGCTAACTGGGGAACTCCGATCCCTGCTATTACACGGGTAGTACAGATCGAACCAGGCCCCACACCAACTTTTACGCCGTCAGCTCCTGCCTGTATAAGGGCCTCTGCTGCTTCTCCCGTGGCAATATTCCCAGCGATTAGAGGAATATCAGGATATGCGAGCTTGATTTCCTTTACTGTGGACAAAACCTTGTAGGAGTGGCCATGGGCAGTATCAACTACGATTACATCAACACCAGCATTCACAATAGCCTCTGACCTGGCCAGTGAATCTTTACCCGTTCCAACCGCACCCCCTACTCTTAATCTGCCATGGATATCCTTGGAGGAATTGGGGAAGTCCTTTACTTTCTGAATATCCTTTATTGTGATAAGTCCTTTTAATTCAAAGTGTTCGTCAACGATAGGAAGTTTCTCGATCTTATGTTTCATAAGGATAGCCTGAGCGTTCTGGAGGGTTGTCCCAACAGGAGCAGTAATGAGTCTGTCTCTGGTCATGACATTTGATATTGGTTGCCGATATTCTGTCACAAAGCGCAGATCCCTGTTCGTGATTATGCCAACAAGTTTTTTTGATGAATCTACAATGGGAACACCTGATATATGATAATGCTCCATAAGCCCGGTAGCCTTCTCCACTTCATCTTCGGGATGAAGATAGAATGGATCTACAATAACTCCTGATTCCGAGCGCTTGACCTGGTCTATTTCCTTGGATTGTTTTTCTATGCTCTGGTTTCTGTGGATTATACCGATGCCACCCTCTCTGGCAAGAGCGATAGCGAGTCTGGCTTCAGTGACCGTGTCCATTGCAGCGCTGCATATAGGCAGATTCAGGTCTATTTGCGGGGTAAGTTTAGTGCGGACATCCACATCTGACGGTATTACCTCACTGTAACCCGGCAAAAGCAGAACATCATCAAAGGTCAGTCCCTCATATTTTACAAATCTTGATTCAAATGTCATGTTAACACCCCCAGATTTGAGTGAGCATGATATCAGAAAACGAGCTTTTTGTGAATACTCCTCCAGCGGCTGAATATCTTACAGAGGTTTTATCACCGGCATTGAGAAAGGGTTCCTCCTATTCTCGAAAGGCTCGAAAGGGCTGTACATGTTATGCACTCACAGTTTCCTACCGGCCCAGTCCTTTCACCGGATTTTGCCTTTATCGAAAAATCCTCGGGGAGATTATTCCAGGGAAAAAGTATTGGTGATAGAACCTCGCGCATAGTTGAAATATGGTCTTTGAGATAGGGTTTCTGGGCGTTGATGACCACATCCAGCCAATCTATCTGCCACCCATGGTGGAAGATTCTTGATGCAACCTGTCTGAGCAGGTCTAAGCTGTCCATATCTTTATAGGCAGGATCTGAGGCCGGGAACAGAGTACCTATATCGGGGTTGCCCGATGCTCCGAGAATTGAGTCTGCTATTGCGTGGATCACTACATCTCCGTCTGAATGTCCTTTGAGTCCAAGGGGGAAACAGGGAAATTCCATGCCTCCCAAGACAAGTTTTCGTCCAGGGACCAGGGGGTGGATATCATATCCGATGCCCTGACGGAAATCCTTTTTCCCTTGAGCTAACAATTCGGCGTGTATCCAGTCATGTTCAAAGGTTATCTTGAATGATAGCGGGTCCCCTTTCACGAGACTCAGGGTTTTACCATTACCAAGCCAGGCTTCCGCTTCATCATTGAAGGTCCTCCTGGATCCAAGTATCTTAGCGAGGAGGGACCTGTCAAAACTCTGTGGTGTCTGAGTGATATGAAGTCCTTTTCTGTCTACTGGGAAGAGAGTGTCATTTTCACACTTTTTGAGAGCATCTGTTACTGGAAGACAAGGAATCGCTCCCTGAGTAGACGTGGTGTTCTCTATCAGTTTGCGGCATATTTCAGGGTTGAGGAAAGGTCTTGCAGCATCATGTATGAGAACGATCTCTCCATTACATGCATCGAGTCCTTTCCTCACGGAATCAGACCTGGAATTCCCGCCCGCTAAAACCCTTGAGGGGATATCAAAAGGGAGAGTTTTTGCGGATACTTCTTCCACATATCCCCGGGGGACACATATAACACACTCACTTATGATATCGGCCTGGAACATCTCATTTGCTGCCGTGAAGCTCCAGAGCCAAAGGGGGATATTCCCAAGCCTGCGGAACTGCTTGGGAATACCCCCTATCCGATTGCCCTGTCCTGCTGCCACTATAAGAAAAGAAACATCGATCAAGATCTTACCTCTTTGCGTATCTTGCCAAAGACCATTCTACCTGCCGAAGTCTGTAGCATGGATGTAACCACTACCTCAACCCGTTTCCCAATGAAAGTTTCTCCATCTTCCACAACAAGCATGGTCCCATCATCAAGGTATCCAACTCCCTGGTGCATTTCCTTTCCTTCTCTTATAACATCGACTGTTATGGTTTCTCCGGGAAGAAGCATCGGTTTTAATGCATTGGCCAGATCATTGACGTTAAGGACAGATAATCCCTGGATCTGGGCGATCTTGTTAAGGTTATAGTCTGTGGTAAGGATATCAGCATCGATCTTCTGAGCCATGGCGACAAGCGCCTCATCTACTGATCCGACATTAAGTTCCTTCAAACTTTCCTCTACAATTTCAATGTTGAAACCTTCTATGTTCTGAAGTGCATTGACCACGTCAAGTCCTCTTCTTCCTCTCGTCCTCCTGGCCGGGTCTGTAGAATCGGCTACTGCCTGTAGTTCTATAAGGATGAATCTGGGCAGTATCAGATAACCCTCAAGAAAACCTGTTCTTGCAATATCGAGGATCCTTCCGTCAATTATCACGCTGGTATCGAGGATTTTTCTGCTGGCTTCATAGGAAAAGGATGTGAGGTCTGAATCCTTGATGCTATTACCATGTTTCCCCTTCAGATTCTGTAAGCGTTCCTTTATGCCCTTGATCGGCAGTAAAACCCCTCTGAGATCCTGGTGTCTTTTAAGTACTAGGCGAGCACCAAGATATCCGAGCACTATGTTCAGGAACACAGCTATGTAACTGCCGAAAGGCAGATCAGAAAAGGGAAGGGCTATCAGGTTTGCCACGAGAAGGCCAATGATAAGTCCCATGGTCGCTGCTGTGATATCATGCCAGCTTGTAGATTGTAACTGTCTTTCAAATAATGAACCTATAAAGCCTAATCCGTTCAATACTAGCGGGGTAAGCACAAAACCTACACCTGCAAAAAAGAGAACACAGAAAATCTTGAAACCGACCGGAAAGGGAATGAACTTGATAGCCCAGGGAAACCAGTCAGGGGGTAACTTGGGCAGTAAAAATATCCCGAACTGATAACCCACGATCCCTCCAATGAGAATGAACAATCCCCTGAAGGTCAGTTTCATCATCTTGGAAAAGCTGTCACCCATTTTATCACCTCTTTCTCCTTAAGTTTCTTGGCATGGTAACCCTTGATTCCAGAGCAGCATGGATCGTAGTCCTATCAGCAAACTCAATGCTTCCTCCTACGGGTAGACCATAAGCCAGTCTTGATATGGTGACATCAAGATCATCGAGATGTTCCATTATTTCAAAAAAGGTTAGATCACCTTCAATCCTTGGATTGGTAGCTATTATGACTTCCTGAACACCCAGATCCATTATCCTTTTCTGGAGGCGTCTAATGGCGGCAGGGTCAAGGTCTTCGCCATCCAGAGGAGATACTTTCCCTCCCAGAACAAAGTATACTCCCTGAAACACTCCTGATTGTTCTATGCTAATAAGGTCTTCAGGAGATTCTGTTATGCAAAGGGTTTTTCTCTCCCTTAATGGGTCATTACAAATTCTACACGGGTCTACATCAGTGATGTTGCCACATTCTGAACACGGATGCAATGCCGTTTTCAGATCAATAAGTGTTCTTGCCAACTCCTCCACTTGAGATACAGGTTCCTGAAGCAGAGAAAAAGCCATTCTCCTGGCGCTTTTTTCTCCTATGCCAGGGAGTCTTTTTAGATGAGCGATCACTTTTTCAAGAGGTTCAGGCAGAAGCAATTTCTCGTCGCCTTTTAGGTTTTCCAGATTGGGGCGATCACATGATCCCCAGATTCCCTAAACCTGGGGCCATTTTGCCCATCCTTGAATTTGCCAGTTCCTTGCTTTTCTTGATAGCATCATTAATAGCAGCAAGGATAAGATCTTCCAGCATATCCACATCTTCCGGATCCACTACTTCCTTTTCAAGCGTAATGGCAAGAATGTCTCCCTGCCCATTTGCTTTGACTCTGACCATTCCTCCTCCAGAAATGCCCTCAACTTCTTCTTTTAAAAGTTCTTCCTGCATTTTCATCATCTGTGCCTGCATTTTCTGTGCCTGTTTCATCAAGTTGTTCATTTTCATGGTTAAAACCTCCCGAGAATTCCTAATGATGGTAAGAAGACCCTGCTATTATACTTAAAGCACGGTATATCTGTTCTGTAAGAAAAACAAGACATAATTCATGAGGCAGGGTCATATCCGAAAGAGATAACATCAGATTAGACCTTGTTTTCAATTCCTGCCCGACTCCATAAGGTCCTCCTATAACAAAGACGACCCTTCCTGAAACTTCTCCAAGGGCCCCTTCTATCCATGAAGAGAAAGCCCTGCTGGTGAATGTTTTACCTTCCTTGTCAAGAAGTACAAGATGATCTCTGGGTTTGACAAGTTTCAACAAAGTCTGGGTTTCCGAAGCTATCACTTTTTCAACGCTCTGTTTTCCGGAGCTGGGAGGGGCGATAAGCCATTCAATCTGCACATATCTCTGGCTGCGTTTCAGGTATTCCTCTACACCCCTCAGGTAGAAGGATTCACCTGGTTTGCCGACTGTCAATATGGAAAGTTTCATTTTACGGGCCTCCCCTGCTCCAGAAGACGGACCATCAGTGAAAGCCCTTCTTTTCTTTTTTCCTTTTGATCTTTTTTATTGAGAATCTATCCTGTCTTTCCCGCTCTCCCAGGACCTCCTCGATTTGTTTCTTCTGGTCATGCAGCTGTGGAAGTAATGTATATTCAAGTGTATTGATCTTGAGAAGGGTTTTTTTCAGTTCATTTTCAAGGGCTGTGATCTTTGTCTTGAGATTGATATATGGCCATAGGATCCTGTCTGTCTCAGAAAGAGCCCTTAGTAGATCATCAACATAGAGTGATGTCATAGCTGGATCAAATGATGCGGATACTTTCTGGCTTCCCTCATCCAGGAGAGGTTCGAACTGGCAAAAACGACAACCCATAAGGGAACGCTGGATCACATTGACCTTCATCACAGGTCTTCCAGGTTTCAGGAGTTGAAGAATAGCCTGACCTTCATACATTCTCACCAGAGAATATATCAACCCAATCTTTTGACAGAGTTTCCGGAAATTCTCTTCCATGTCCCTCATTTTCTTTCGATCTTCTTCGAGATTTCTCAAAAGAGCATCTCGTTTTTTCTCCAGCAGCTGTTTGCCATATGCCACTGTTTCAGAACGTCGTTTTATTTCGAGGAGGTTCTCCCTGGTAGGAGTGACTTTATTGGCCATGGTAATTATTCCTGAGGCTGAAAATTCTCTGCCACATAATCCGATGGAAGACGATATAACTCGGATTCAGGGAGCAAAGAAAGACATTGCCATGCGATTTTCTCGCTTTCCATAAGGTTTCGGTGAATATTTCCCTGATTGATGAAATCTGATTCGAATCTTTCTCCGAAACCAAGATATCTGTGTTCTATTTCAGTAAGTCCCTCATCCCCCACTATAAGGCGCAGTTTGCCTATTTCTACTGCCCTTGCGTAAGCAGCATATAGCTGATCTGCAAGAGGCCTGTGATTCCTGAAGGTAAGATTTTTACCTATGCCTTTATTCATAAGTCTGCTGAGACTAGGAAGTACATTTATCGGAGGGTATCCCACCCTGCTGAATATATTACGGTCAAGGACTATCTGTCCTTCAGTTATATAACCTGAAAGGTCTACAACTGGATGAGTCATATCATCATCAGGCATTGTTATGATGGGTATCTGGGTTATACTTCCCGAGCTTTCCCTGATACACCCTGCTCTTTCATAGAGTTCTGCAAGATCAGAATACATATAACCCGGAAAACCCCTCCTGCCAGGGACCTCTTCTCGTGAAGAACTGATTTCCCTCAGGGCTTCGCAGTAATAGAGCATATCTGTAAGAATTACAAGAACGTCATAGCCCTTTCGAAAAGCGAAGAACTCAGCTACTGTAAGGGCAAGCCGTGGAGTGAGAAGTCTTTCAACTGCGGAATCACTGGCCAGATTAATGAAAAAAACGCCTTTGTTCAGTGCCCCTGAATCCTTGAAAGTGTTCAGGAAGAAATCGGCTTCTCTGTTGGTGATACCCATTGCTGCAAATACCACCATGAAGGATGTATCCTTGGCAGGTACTCTTGCCTGTTGGACGATCTGGGCAGCCAGCTCATTGGCTGGCAGGCCAGATCCTGAAAAGATAGGAAGCTTCTGCCCTTTTACAAGGGTGTTCATCAGGTCTATCGAGGAAATACCTGTCTCGATATAGGAACTGGGTGTCTTCCTGCTTGATGGATTGATGGGATATCCAGTAACAGGAAGGTACTCCTCGATGTAGCCAATCTCCTCCCCAAGTATAGGGGTGCCTCTTCCTGTCAGGACCTTCCCAAGGATACCTTCCCCTACTGGAATCCTCACTTCATCCCTGTCAAGCCAGACAGTGGTTTTAGCTGGATCGATACCCGCAGTACCTTCAAATACCTGGATGGAAGCAATGCCTTCATCCACCTGGAGTATCTGCCCCTTTCTTGTATCCCTGCCTGTCTCTATCGTGACTATCTCGCCATATCCTACTTCCTTAAGGCCCTCTGCGAAAAGCAAAGGTCCCCTAAGACTTGAGACAGTCCTGTAACCTTCTCTCAGCAATCTCATAGGGAAACCACCAACTTTTCCAGTTCTGCCTTTACCTGGTGGAGCCAGAGTTCAGATCTTCTTTCCATTTCATCCAACTTTAACTGCCTCGTCTTGATCAGCTGCTGGAGAAGAGAGAAGTCTTTCATTTGCTCGAATAGAAGTCCCTTCTGTATGAGCTCTTTTACGAGGGAATCCAGTTTCTGCAAGATCTCGATCAATAGTTTCTGTTTTTCAAGGGGACAGAAGGCATCTTCATCCGAAAAGGCATTCTGCTGAAGGTAGATCACCCTGATAAGTTCCGAAAAATCAAGTGTCCATTTATCCTCTTCTGATAATCCATCTCGTCCGACCAGCTGGACAAGGTCCTTCAGGGACTTCTCTCTTTCAAGGGTTTTCTTAAGAAAATGATTAAGATCTTCCCAGCTATTACCCAGAGTGTTGATGAAATATCCGGAAAGAGAACCTGAATAAAGGGAGTAACTGGAATTCCAGTTGATTGCAGGAAAATGTCTTTGCTGTGCAAGGGTTTTATCTAAACCCCAGAAGGTACCTGAGAGCCTCAGGCTTGTCTGCGTAACTGGTTCTGAAAAATCTCCTCCAGGCGGGGAAACAGCATTGATGATAGTAATGGAACCACGTCTTGAAGGTTCTCCCAGGGCTTCAACCTTTCCGGATCTTTCATAGTACTGGGCGAGCCTTGTTCCAAGATATGCAGGGTAACCTTCCTCTCCCGGCATTTCCTCAAGACGTCCCCCGATCTCTCTCAATGCTTCCGCCCATCTGGAAGTAGAGTCTGCCATCATGGCTACATGATAGCCCATATCTCTGAAATACTCAGCAATGGTCATGCCAAGATAAATGCTTGCCTCGCGGGCTGCAACAGGCATGTTGGAGGTATTGGCTATAAGGACCATCCGTTCCATAAGGGGGGCATCATGGAGGGGGTCATACAACTGGGGGAACTCCTCCAGTACTTCTGTCATTTCATTTCCTCTTTCGCCGCAACCTATATATACGATGACGTCAGCATTGCACCATTTAGCAAGAGATTGCTGGGTAACAGTCTTACCTGTTCCGAACCCTCCAGGCAAGACTGCAGCACCACCAAGGGCAAGAGGGAAAAGAGTGTCCAGTATTCTCTGGCCAGTTATCAGTGGTTCATCCAGTGGGAACCTTCTCACCACTGGTCGAGGAGTCCTTACTTCCCATTTCTGGACCATGGTCAGTTCTGTACCATCTTCAAAAGCACATATTGGCTCATCTATAAGGTAGTCGCCCTCATCTGCTATCCAGAAAAGATCCCCACCCGGAAAGTCTGGAGGAACTGAGATCATGTGTCTGAAATAGGAGCCTTCCTGTATTTGGCCAATGATCGAACCTGGGGATAAAGAGCTACCCCTTTGTTTCAGGGGAATGAAATGCCACTTTGTTTGAGCATCAAGAGTCCTCTTTCTCACACCTCTCCTGATGAAAAAATCATCTTCGGAAA
>Ga0272441_10001518_pt1 | contig 49474 bp, 35 predicted proteins | sample SSMProp6N_FD_193582 | JGI IMG/M metagenome (GOLD analysis project Ga0272441, IMG submission 193582) | Marine sediment archaeal communities from Little Sippewissett salt marsh, Falmouth, MA, United States - SSM-Prop-6N | ecosystem: Environmental > Aquatic > Marine > Wetlands > Sediment ... | reverse complement strand
GTATTCGCCCTCGGCGTATTCGCCCTCGGCGTATTCGCCCTCGGCGTATTCGCCCTCGGCGTATTCGCCCTCGGCGTATTCGCCCTCGGCGTATTCGCCCTCGGCGTATTCACCCTCGGCGTATTCGCCCTCGGCGTATTCGCCCTCGGCGTATTCGCCCTCGGCGTATTCGCCCTCGGCGTATTCGCCGTCGGCGTATTCACCCTCGGCGTATTCGCCCTCGGCGTATTCGCCGTCTTCGTACTCGCCCTCGGCATATTCGCTCGCGGGCTGTTGGGCTTCGTAGGGCTGCGGGGGCGGCTGGCGAGCGGGCGCTGCGGCCGCTGCGGCCGCCGGCGCCGGGTCGGGGGCGAAGGTGCCGGTCTCTTCGGCCTCCTCGAGGATGTCGTTTGCGTCCAGTGTCTCCGCCTCCTCGAGGAGATCGTCTGCGCCGGGTGTCTCCGCCTCCTCGAGGAAATCGTCCACGTCGAGCACCTCGCCCTCCTCGAGGAGATCGGCCTCATCCAAAAACTCCCCGGCCCCCAGCTCCGCGTCGGCGAACAGGGGCTGGGCAAGCTCGGCCATGTCCACCTCCTGGTCTGCCACGTTCACCTCCAGCACGGGCGCGCCGTCCGCGGCCCGCTGTGCCTTCAGGCGCACGCTGGTAGGCTCCTCCATGAAGTCCAGCTCGTCCGCTTCGTCGAGCAGGATGCCCTCAACCTCCTCCAGCTCGTCCGGGTCGAAGGCGTCGTCGTACCCTTCCTCCTGCTGCCACTGGTCCGCCGAGTCTGGCCTGGCCCCGCCGTGGATGTCGTCCTCTTCGTAGTCAGACTCCCCGGTCTCGTGGGCGCCATGGACGATGGTGACCTCTTCGGTGAAGCCGTTGGCTCCGCGCACCTTGACCCGCTTCTTCTTGAGGCGCCGGCCCGAGAAGGTCTCCACCGTTTTGGGCTGCGGCCGACGCGGCCGACCGCCCGCGAGCTCCACCTCGCCGGTCTCGCTGAAGGTGGCGAAGTGCTGGGCCTTCTCCTGCTCCGTCTGCAGAAACTCGGGGAACTGCTCGGCCATGAACTTCCGCACCTTGTTCGAGCTCATGGGGTGGCCGGTCATCATCACGCACCGCTCCAGCTCCTCCTGGAAGTCCTCGGCTGTGGTGTACCGATCCGCGGGCTGGGCCGTGAGGGCCTTGAGCACCACCTTGTCGACGAAGTCCGGGATGGACGGGTCGATGGACGAGGGGATTGGCACCTCCGCGGCCATGACGGCGCGCAGGGTGTCCAGGTCGGTCTCACGGTCGAAGAGCCCCTGCCCCGTGAGCAGCTCGTGCAGCACGATGCCCAGGGAGAAGACATCGGCGCGCCCGTCGATGGGCTCGCCGCGCAGCAGCTCCGGCGGCATGTAGGCGAACTTGCCTTTGATCACCCCGGCTTGAGTCTTGGAGGCCCGGCTCTTGGCCTTGGCGATGCCGAAGTCGATGAGCTTGGTGGTGCCCTCGATGCTGATCATCAGGTTCTGGGGGCTGACGTCCCGGTGGATGATGTTCAGCGGGTTGCCGGCCGAGTCGGTCTTGCGGTGGGCGTAGTCCAGCCCTTCGCAGCCCCGGGCCACCACGTGCAGCAGGAAGGGCAGGGGCAGCTTTTGGCCCAGGGCCTGCATCTTCTCGTTGAGGGATCGCAGGTCGAAGCCCGGGATGTACTCCATGAGCTGGAAGTAGAAGTCCCCGACTCGCCCGAACTCGTAGATCTGGCAGATGTTGCCGTGGTGCAGGCGCGAGGCGATCTTCGCCTCGTCGATGAACATCGTGATGAACTCGGGGTCCTCGGAGATGTGGGGCAGGATCCGCTTGAGGGCGAACGTCTTCTGGAACCCTTCGACCCCGAAGGCCTTGACGCGGAACACTTCAGCCATGCCGCCGGTGCTGATCTTCTCGAGCAGCAGGTACTTGCCGAAGCGCTGTGGAAACTGTTCGCTCACCCCGACCTCTAATGAAACAGGTACTTACGTGACTCTCGACTATACCCCTCCCACCGGTGGTTTTGAACCACAATTCTCGTGGGGGCCGAGGCCGTGCCGGGGGCCTCCTAGAACTTGATGGACGCGCGGAGCTGCAGGGTCTGGGCGACCTTGGCCTTGGAGAGGTACTCGGAGGTGCTGCCCGGATCGAAGATGGCGCTGGGCCAGTGGAGGGCGCCCAGGGGGATGAACACTCCGTAGGCGATGCCCACGAAGAAGCCCGACTCGGGGAGGCGGTACTCGACGTCTAGATCGAACTCCACGCCGTAGTGGGGGTCGTTGCCCGGCGTGGCCACCGGCTCCATGGCAAAGGCGTAGATGATGTCCAGCCGCGCCGACAGCTCCTTGAGGATGTGGTAGGTGATGTGGGGCTTGACGTACCCGGCGTTGTACACGGTGCCCATGATCTCCCGGAAGAAGATCAGGTCCACCCGGTAGTTGGGGTCGAAGCGGAACATGGAGTTGGTCTTGAATTGGGACAGGTCCTCAGGGAACATCTTGACGCCCCGGTAGTTCACCCGGCGGTCGAAGGCCTCGAGCTCGTCGTCGCCCGAGGCCACGCCCACCTCGACGCCGACGACCAGGCTGTCGTTGAGGAAGCGATAGGAGCCCTTGAACACCCCGCCGAACTGCAGGATGTTCAGCTTGTGGTCCACGCCGAAGTCATCCAGGTTCTTGATGTAGCCCCAGATCATCACCGCTTCCATCTCCAGCGAGAGCTTCTTCCAGTTGAGCCGCATCCAGATGTCGGGGATCATGGCGAAGGCATCGCGGCGCAGGAGGCGGCTCGCCAGGGCGCCCTCGTTGCCCAGTAGGCTGGTGTTGGCCTCGTAGTCGTACTTCTGCTGGCGGAAGACCCAGTAGCTGCCGTAGTTGAACACCGCCTCCCCCCGGGCGAGGCGCTGCTTGACCTGCAAGGGGCTGTCGATGCGACCCAGGATGGCCACCCACTGCTGCACGTCGTCGGCCGGCGTCAGGTCGAAGGGTTGTCCCGAGCTGAGTTGGACCTGCTCGCCCTGGAGGTTCAAGGTGGTCAGTCCCGAGGACTGGAAGTCCCAGGAGAAGCCCACCAGCAGGTTCACGATGGGGATTTTGGTGGCGAACATGATCCGGTCGGCGATGTCCCCGAAGTCGCTGTCCATGCAGCGCATGGGGTCGCCCTTGTGGTGCACGGCCCACTTGGAGTAGCCGCTGCAGGTACCGGAGTTGGCCAGGATGCCCAGGCCCCAGTGGGAGGGCATGCGGCCGAACATGAGCCGGCCGAAGGGCAGGTCCACCTCGCCCCAGACGTGCTTGACCAGGATGGCGTCGTACATGGAGTTGCGCCCGGCCTGGGGCACCTCCGCCGTGGTGGCGAAGGCGTTCATGGGGGCCTGGGTGGCGCGGCCGGTGGTGGCGTCGATCTGCTGGCCCTCTGGCGTGGAGCCCAGGACCAGGTTGTCGAAGATGTCCAGGGTCATCTTGATCCGCACCCGGCTGTGCACGTTCAGGGTGGGCTCCAGGTGCAGCCGCATGTTCGTGGACCGCAGCCAGTTCTTGTCGCAGACCTTGGCGTCGGAGCCCGACCCGCAGATGGAGTTGGCTCCCGAGTCGTAGTACTGCAGCGGGCGGTAGAACGGCGGCCGGAGCGGGGAGATGACGCTGTGCCCCAGGTGCAGCTTGTGGAAGGCGTCGGCGCGCAGGCGGAAGTACCCCTCCAGCTTGAAGAACTGCATGGGCTTTTTCAGGCCCCAGGTCTGGGCGCGCTTCGGCTTCTTCTTGACGACGGGCTCCTTGCCCTGGACGGCCACCCGCGGCTTCTCGGGTTTGTTGTCACCGCCCCTGCCCATGCGGCCGCCGCTGCCGGGCATGCGCCCCATCTGGGCAGCGGCCCCGTCGGGCAGGATCATCAGAAAACCTACGCACGCCAGCGGCGCGAGCCATCGAGTCATCAATTGTTCCTCCAAGAGGCGTAAAATACTCGGGCTCTTATAGCTTGGCGCCGTTTACAGAGTCAACTAATCAAAGCCTTGGTCTAGACCAGGGCCGCCCCTTGACGTAGCTACTGACAGACGTGCCCGCCGCCCGGATCCACGCAGGCGGTCCCGGCAGGACAGAGGATGACGGTGGAGGTGGGGTCACAGGAGGAGCCGGCGTGGAGCGTGGCGGAGACGGTCAGGTCGTAGTGACCCGTGACCCACAGGTAATTGGCGTCGGCGAAGATGAACAGGTGTCCCGCGTCCACGTCGTACAGCGTGAGCTCGGCCAGGTCCCAGGTGGGGCTGCCCGCCGCGGCGCAGCCGATCTCCGCCGAGGCGCTCGCGCAGTCGCCGTGCCGGGCGTAGACCACGGGCTCGAAGTCCATGTTGCCTTGCAGGGAGATGTCCACCTGGGCGGCGGGCTCGGTGAGCCACAGCAGGTACACGTCCTCGGCCTCGCCGCTCCAGGCGCAGCTGCCCTGGTGGAGGTTCATGCCGGCGGGCAGGCCGCTGCCCACGCCGGTGGTCGTGAGGTTCGTGAAGGGCTGCCCAGCGCTGCACTCGTCGGCCTCGCTGTTGTCGGCGGCGGATGTGCAGCCCGGGTCCAGATCATCGGCGAGCCCATCGGCGTCGTCGTCGGTGCCGTTGAAGCAGGCGGGGCAGGCGCTGGGGTTGGTCACCGGGTCGCAGCTGTCGATCTCGTCGTTGTCGGTGATGTCTGTGCAGCCCGGATCGTAGGGGTAGTCCGTGTAGCCGTCGCCGTCATCGTCTGCGCCGTTGTTGCAGGCGGTGCCCACGCACTGATAGACCCCGCCGCCGATGTCCAGGCACGTGGCGCCCGGGGCGCAGCCGGTCAGGGGGCTGGTCAGGTCACAGGGCGCTCCCACGGGCAGGCCCACGGTGACGGTCAAGGTGTAGCTCGCAGTGGGGCTATAGAGTCCCCAGGAGTCGGCGAAGATGAACACCGTGCCCGGCGCGACGTTGTGCAGGGTGGTCAACGCGGGATAGCCGTTCTGACAGCCCAGCTCCGCGCCGGTCTGGCAGTCGTCCCTCCGCGCGTACACCACGGGGTCCATGTTCACGCCCGACATCGAGATGTCCACCGTCTCGGCGCCGTGGGGCAGGTCCAACGCGTACACGTCCTCGTCTGTGGTCCAGCTCGCGCAGGTCGGGTCGGTAGCCGAGATCACGGCCTGGTTGAGGGTGCCCGTGACCGTGCCCGAGGCCGGCAGCACCTCCACCTGGACCCCCGGGTAGCACTCGTCGAGCTCGTTGGTGTCCGCGGCCGAGCCGCAGCCGGGGTCCGCGGGGTAGTCCGTGAGCCCGTCTGCGTCGTCGTCGAGGCCGTTGAAGCAGGCCGGGCAGGCGCCCGGATTGGTCACCGGGTCGCAGCTGTCGATCTCGTCGTTGTCGTTGACGCTGGTGCAGCCGGGGTCGTTGGGATAGTCGGTGTAGCCGTCGCCATCGTCGTCTACGCCGTTGTTGCAGATGGTGGGCACGCACTCGTAGGTGCCGCCCACGTCCTGGCACGTGCCGCCGTCACCGCACTGCATGAGTGGGTTGGTCACCTCGCAGGGCGCGCCCACGGGCAGGTGCACCTGCACCGACAGGTCGTAGGTGTCGGTGCTCCAAACCTCGTAGGTGTCGGCGAAGATGTAGTAGGTGCCGGCCGGCAGGTTGTCGAGCTGGAGAGATTCGCTGCTGTTGTAGTTGGTGCCCACGCAGCCCAGCTCCGTGCCCGTGGCGCAGTCGTCGGCGCGCACGTAGAGGTTTGGGTAGGCGTTCCAGCCCAGCACCGACATGGAGATGTCCACCCGCACGGCGCCGTAGGGCAGGCTCAGGGGGTAGACCGCCTCCGGGCCGGCCATGCTCATCTGACAGGTTCCCGAGGTGAGGCTGGGCTGGGACGAGTCGATGGGGCCGGAGTCCGTGCCGGTGACCGGCAGCTCGGTGAGCTGTAGCCCCGTGAGGCACTCGTCGAGCTCGATGGGATCCCCGGCGCCCGTGCAGCCCGGATCATTGGGCCAGTCGGTCAGGCTGTCGCCGTCGTTGTCCACGCCGTCGGCGCACTGGGGGCAGCCTGCGCCGGGGCAGGTGTCGTCCTCGGTGTGGTCCAGGGCGGACTCGCACCCCGGCTCCTGCGGGAAGTCCACGATGCCGTCGCCGTCGTTGTCCAGCCCGTCTGAACAGCGCGGTACCAGGCAGACCGTGGGCGGCCCGGTGTCGGGCTCGGCGCAGATGAGCCCCGGGGTGCACACCAGGGTCAGGTCGGCCGGATCGCAGGTCGCCCCCTCGGGGATGAGCCCGCGGATCTCCAGCAAAAATTGCCCGGACTCGCCGGGGGTGTTGCCGTCGACGAAGATGAAGTACTCGCCGGGGTCGGGATCGGTGAGCCCCAGCTCCACGCCCGCCCCCGTGGTGGACGCGGCGCAGGCCACTTCCGCCGAGGGAGCGTCACAGGTGTCCTTTCGCACGTACACCACCGTGTCGACCAGGGTCGGGTCGCCGATGGTGTTGATGAGCACCCCGGAGGTGTTGCCGGTGATGGTGAGCGAGAAGACCATCTCGGGGGCGCCGTCCCCGCCGCAGGAGCCGACATGGTGGTTGTGGCCGTTCTCGGTGTTCTGCACCAGGTGCCCCGTGGGCGGGATGTTGCGGATCTCGATCATCTCGCCCTGGTCGTCCAGGCCGCAGTAGGGCAGGTTGGACTCGTCGACGTCCTCGGCGCTGTCGCAGCCCGGGTCGTCCGGGTAGTCGGTGAGCCCGTCGTCGTCGTTGTCCACGCCGTCGTCACAGGCCGGTCGCCCGGGATCGGCATCGACCGCTCCACCGTCGAGCACGGAGGCGTCGAGTACCATGCTGTCATCGAGGTGGTGAGAGCTGTCATACCCGGGTGTGGCGGTATGGCCGCAGGCGGCGACCATCCAGGCGCAGGCGGCCAGGAATGCGATCACAGGGGTCTTAGGAGGCAGTTCAAAACAAACTCGACACCTGGAACGCCGATCCATCCCGCCTGGCTTTGTCGCTCGTCGGTTACGTACAGCCCGGTACGTGCCTTCCTCGTTTCGCGCCAAGCGGGCGCCTCGGCGTCCCAGATTGACGACTTTATTTTGAACTGCCTCCTTACGTTCCATGGGAGCCTCCCTACTTCACGGTGCCCGGCCCCTCGATGGGCACGGTCTGCCAGCGGAAGTTGTCCACGATCACCGCCGAGTCGAGGATGGAGTCCCCCTCGTCGTGGATGGAGAAGATGAGCGTGATGTCCGCCCCCGGGGTGGCCGGCGCGGTGGTGCGCAGCCAGCCCGTGGTGGAGCCCTTGTAGGCCGGGCAGGGGTTGGGGGCCACGCAGCCGATGGATGGATCGTCGCTGCAGCCGGGCTGCCAGGACTCCGGGATTTCGTACTGGGTGCCGGTGATGTCCAGCGACCAGTAGGGAGGGTACTCGAAGAAGCCCGCGTTCACGGTGATCTCGTTCTGCTCGCTGTCGAAGCTGATGTTGGTGCGCTGCCCGCCGCCCAGGCCCGGGTCGTCGATGACCAGGGCGTAGAAGGTGTCGTTGAACATGGAGCACACGAACTCGGGGTACTCCACCGAGAAGAAGATGAAGTCGAAGGAGAAGCCCTTGGCGTTGCCAGGCACCCGGAGCTGGATTTCGAACTGCGTCAGATCGTTGACCTCGGCCCCGTCGGGCGTGGGGGCCGGGTCCGGGGCGCCCCAGATGCCCAGGTCCATGAACTCCCCGGACTGGGGGTCGGGGTTTTTGGCCTGGCCGCTGGCCATGATCAGGAACTTGCAGTTGTCCTGGGGCCAGCCGTCGGTGGAGCTGGCGTCACTGCTGGTTCGCGGCAGGATCGCCCCCCACTCCTCGTAGACACCGTAGGCGGTGGGGTTTCCGATGAGGTTGGCCGACAGGATCTGATGCTCGTTGCACAGGCCCAGGGCCCGGGCCGCCTGCTCTTCGATGGTCATGCCGGGCTCGCCGCCGCAGTCGCAGGTCACCTGGGGCTCATCGATGGCGCCATCACAGTTGTTGTCCACGCCGTCGGTGGGATCCTCCACGTTGCCCGGGCTGATCCAGACGTTGTTGTCGTTGCAGTCGCCGTCGCAGGGGCCGAAGCCGTCACCGTCGCCGTCCGGCTCGTCGTCGTCTATGTGGCCGTTGCAGTTGTTGTCCACACCGTCTGCGCAGTTCTCCCGGGCCAGCGGATGGATGGCTGCGTTGCCGTCGTCGCAGTCGTCGGCCATGGGGAAGCCATCGCCGTCCAGGTCGTCGTCCACCAGGCCGTCGCAGTTGTTGTCGATGCCGTCGACGATCTCCTGGGCGTCGGGGTGGATGGCACTGGACGTGTCGTCGCAGTCCCCTTCGGCCTCCGAGAAGCCGTCGCCGTCGTCTCTGATTCGGCCGGGCACGGGTGTCCCGATCCGGGGCGCCTGGGTATTGGCCTTAGGTATAGGCATGGGGTACGTTTTTTGGACAAGGCTGCCCCGCTCTCTATAATCAGTAGACGATGCCTCCAGACCCTGAGAGCCAGCCGTCCAACCGGGCGGGATCGAAGCAGAAAGGCTCATCAAAAAACCTGAGCTCCGCAAAGACCCTGAGCTCCGCGCGGTCCGTCGGCCAGGACACCGGCCACGCCGAGGCTTCGGCCAAGGGGCCCGTTGGGGGCTGGGTGACGCGGTGGGGGGTTCGGCTGGGTTTCATCGTGGGTTTGGCCTGGGTCATCGGCTACCTGCCGCTGCAGTTCTTTGGAGAGCGGGGGCTGGCCCAGTACCGGCGGTTGAAGCGGGAGCGGATCGAGCTGCGCGTGCGGAACCGGAAGCTCGCCGCGGAGATTCGCCAGATGAGGCTGGAGGTGGAGCGGCTCCGGGAGGACGACGTGTTCCTGGAGAAGGCCGCTCGAGAAGACCTGGGGATGGTGCGCAAGGGGGAGCTCGTGTTCGTGATCGAGGAGAAGTAGATGTCCGCCCGGCGCCTGGTCCACCGACTCGCCTTCCAGCTCCGCACGGCCCTCTCCTTATGGTGGGGCGTGGCCGCCGCCGTGGCCTTCGGGGCGCTGGTCACCCGGGGCTTCTTCGAGGACCTGCGCCGGGGCGGCGCCGACGCGGTGCGCATCACGGCGGCGACGGCCCTGGCGGCCCTCCTGGCGGCTCGGGTGGTGGGGCGCCTCCGGCCCGCCGTGGAGCCGGACCCCGAGCCCCTGTCGTCGTGGATGGAGGCGGGCAGGGACCTTGAGCTCGGCCTGCTCACGGTGGTGGCCACCCACATGGTGTTGCAGTTCGCCGGCGGGTTGACCTCGCCGGTCTACCCGGTCTTCTACGCCATGGTCACCTTCCTGGTGGCCTACAACCGCGCCTGGGTGGGCGTCACCCTGGTGGGGATCTCGCTTCTGTTGGAGGTGTTGATCCTGCACCATGCCGGCCGGCTCGGTGCCAGCCTGGTCCTGATCACGTCCCACGGGGCCTTCTCGGTGTTTTTCGGCACCGTCAGCCTGGTTCTGCTCCGGGTGGAGGTCTCCAAGCTCCGGCAGGAGCACACCAGCCGCATGGACGCCGAGATCCACTCCATGCGCCAGGAGGCCCGGGACTTCCGCCTCATCTCCGCCACCCTGTCCGAGGGAGGCGGCCGCAGCCGGGAGGAGCAGGAGCAGCACCTGTACACCGGCGCAGTGGAGTCCATTCACCAGGCCCTCTTCTTCATCCTGGCGCTGCTCAAAGACACCCTGGAGGTGCAGTCCTGCGTGCTTCTGTGGCTCGACGAGCGCGGCCGGTACCTCTCCATCCGGGACATGGTCACCGAGTGCCACGACGACGTCGTGCAGAAGGTGCCCTTCCCGGCCCTGACCGGGGTGCTGGGCGGGGTGATCAAGAACCGCACGGCCCTGTCCACCGTGGACCCGGGGACCCGGGCGATCCCGTACTACACCGGCGGCGTGGTCGTGGGCGCCTTCCTGGGGGTGCCCGTGGTGGAGTCCGGTCACCTGCGCGGCGTCCTGTGCCTGGATCGGGAGGCCTCCGAGAGTTTCGGCGACACCGAGCGGGAGCTCCTGGAGGAGGCCGCCCGACAGATCATGCACACCGTCCAGGCCGAGCGCATGTTCTGCGCAGTGGAGCGGTCCAAGTACGAGCAGGAGCGGTTCTTCAAGGCGTCGGAGATGCTCAACTCCGCCCTTGGCCTGGAGAAGGTGTACGAGACGGCCTTCACCGCGGCCCGGGAGATCGTCGGGTTCGAGTACGGGGCCATCACCCTGTACGACGACGCGGCCAGGCGCCACACCGTGGCGGCGGTGACCGGGGAGGCCCTGTCCACCTTTGCCGGGCTCTCCTACGCGGACAACGCGGGCCTGGTGGCCATGGCCATCAAGAATCGGCACTACCTGCCGGCCGGGGGGGAGCTGCGGGATCGCGGGCAGGTGATCTTCGACAAGAAGCTCGCCCTGGGCGGGATCGCGTCCCTGGCGGTGTATCCGCTCATCTCCGGGGACCGGGCCCTGGGCGCTTTCGTGTTGGCGGACCGGTCGCGGGGGCTGTTCACCGCGGACCGTCGCGAGATGCTGGGGGTCATCGCCAACCAGGTGGCGGTGTCGGTGCACAACGGCCAGATGTACAAGCAGATGGAAGACATGGCCACCACCGACGGCCTCACCGGGCTGGTGAACCACCGCACCTTCCAGGGCCGGTTCGACGAGATGCTCGCCCGGGCCGAGCGCGCCGGCAAGCCGGTGAGCCTGCTGCTCACCGACATCGACCACTTCAAGGGCGTCAACGACACCTACGGCCACCCGGTGGGCGACGCGGTGCTCCGGGCCGTGTCGGGGGTGCTCCAGCGCCAGGCCCGGACGGTGGACGTGGTGGCGCGGTACGGCGGCGAGGAGTTCGCCCTGGTCCTCGAGGACACCGACGGCCAGGGTGCGCTGATCCTGGCCGAGCGGATCCGCGAGGAGGTGGCCGCGCTCAGGCACCCGTCGGACCAGGGGCCTTTCTCATGTGAGCTGAGCCTGGGCGTGGCCAGCTATCCCGCCGACGGCAAGCACAAGCAGCTGCTCATCGAGCGGGCGGACCAGGCGCTGTACTACGCCAAGGATCACGGGCGGAATCAATCGGTGTGTTTTGGGGATCTTGGCTGAATTGCGAGTTTTTTGGAGAGGTCTCCGCCCGCGGCGGTGGCGCTTGCCGCTTGCCAGTCGGGCCCTGGGCTGCTATAGCCCCCAACCCCACGCGGGGAGCGAGGTAGTGTCGTGAAGAAGAACTACGTGCTGGACACCAATGTGCTGCTGCACGACCCCCGGGCCATCTTCCGGTTCGAAGACAACCACGTGGTCATTCCGATCCACGTGCTGGAGGAGATCGATCGCTTCAAGAAGGAGCTGTCCGAGCGGGGTCGCAACGCCCGGCTGGTGTCGCGCTACATGGACCGGATGCGGGACAACGGCGGGAGCCTGGCCGAGGGGTGCACCCTCGAGCAGGGGGGCACCCTGCGGGTGGCCATGGGCGATGGTCCCATCAGCATGACCCAGTCGAGCTCGGCGCTGATGGACAACCTCATCCTGAACGTCGCGCTCAAGGTTGCCAAGGACAGGCCGGACCTGCGCACCGTCTTTGTGACCCAGGACGTGAACCTGCGGGTGCGCGCCGATGTCCTGGGGCTCAAGAGCCAGGACTTCGAGGCGGACAAGATCTCCATCGACGAGCTGTACCCGGGTCACATCGAGATCGACGTGCCGGCCGACCAGGTGGACGCCTTCTTCGAAGCCGGGGAGATAGACCCGCCCCGGAGGGTCGTCTCCGAGGAGGCCCCCCCCGAGTCCGAGCCGCTCGACACGGGGCCGCCCCTGTACCCCAACCAGTTCGTGATGCTGCGCGCCGAGACAAACCCGAGCCACACCGCTTTGACGCGGTACGACGAGGAGAGCGGCAAGCTCTGCGCGGTCGCGCGGCTGCGCAAGCCCGCCTGGGGCATCCGGCCGCGCAACAAGGAGCAGCAGTACGCCCTGGACCTGCTGCTCAACGACCAGATCAAGCTCGTGACCCTGGTGGGCAAGGCCGGCACGGGCAAGACCCTCCTGGCCATCGCGGCCGGCCTCCAGCGCACCATGGAGGACAAGACCTATCAGAAGCTCCTCGTCTCGAGGCCCATCTTCCCCCTGGGGCGCGACCTCGGCTACCTGCCCGGCGACCTGGAGGACAAGCTCAACCCTTGGATGCAGCCCATCTATGACAACATCGAGCTGCTCATGGGCATCACCCGGGAGGACCGCCACAAGGGCCGCGGCTACGAGGAGCTGCTGGACATGGGCTTCGTGGAGATCGAGCCGTTGACCTACATCCGCGGCCGCTCCATCCCCAACCAGTTCATCCTGGTGGACGAGGCCCAGAACCTCACCCCCCACGAGGTCAAGACCATCCTCACCCGCGTGGGGGACAACACCAAGATCGTCCTCACCGGCGACGCCTATCAGATCGACAACCCCTACGTGGACAGCGCCAACAACGGCCTCACCTACGTCGTCGAGCGGTTCAAGGAGCAGGCCATGGCCGGCCACATCACCCTGCAAAAGGGAGAGCGCTCCGCCCTCGCCGAGCTCGCCGCGAACCTGCTGTAGCGTCCCGCTGGGAAGACGGAGGGGATCAGGTCAGTAGCACAGGCCGATGTCGCCGGCCCAGTCTCCGGTGAATGCGTCGTTGCAGATCCCGGTGAGGCAGGGCGCGACCACGCCGGAACGTGACCAGAGCTGGCAGAGCTGGTAGCAGTACAACGTCCCCCCACCCCCGTCCTGACAGGTGCCCAGGAAGCCGGCGTTGTTGGGATGGCAGGGGTCGGCCGCGGTGGCGGCGGCGCCGCACGGTTGACCGAAGTTCGCCGCGTTCACGGCCAGGGCGGTGTCGCAGTAGCCGAAGGGGTAGCAGGAGTCCCCGGCGTTGCAGATGGGCGTGCCGAAGAAGTCGCACTCCCGGAAGCACCGGTTGGTGCCTGCGTCGTTGAGGCAGAGGCCGCCGGGCACGCAGCCGGTGTCGACCTCGGTGGGGGCGCAGGTCGCGCCGATGGCCGCGGTGCCGGCATGCAAGCAGAACCCGGCGCCTTGGTTGTAGGCCACGTTGGAGCACTCCAGACCGGCGGGGCAGGCGGTATCATAGGGGTCGCAGACCTCGTAGCAGGCGCCGAGGCCGGTTCCGGCCTCCTGCTCGATGCAGCAGGGGTCGGTGCCTACGCAGCCCGTGCCGCAGGTGCCGGCCTGGACGGTGCACTGGTTGGGCTGGCAGGACTGCGTGTCTACGTCGCAGACGAAGGCGTTGACGTTGCCGCAGTCCACCGGATCCGTGCAAGGGGTCGCGGTGCAGTCCGACTCGCAGCCGTCGCCGCTTGTCAGGTTTCCATCGTCACAGTCTTCGCCCGTCTGTACGACACCGTCGCCACAGACTTCGTCCAGACACCCGGCCGAGCAGCCGTCATCGTTGGTGAGGTTTCCGTCGTCGCACTCCTCGTGCCCGGCCCACAAAAAGCCGTCACCGCAGGTGGCAGTGTGACAGGTGCCGCCCGCGCCGTCGGGGCAGTCGTCGGTGTTGTCGCCGTCTCCGTCGTCGCAGGTTTCGCTCCCTTCCACGACGCCGTTGCCGCAGGCCTCCGCGTCGCAGGTCGCGCTGCAGCCGTCTCCGGAGGTGGTGTTTCCATCATCGCAGCCCTCGATCCCCACGTAGAGGAACCCGTCGCCGCACGCCGCGTTCAAGCAGGTTCCCCCCACGCCGTCGGGGCAGTTGTCGCCGTTGTCGCCGTTCCCGTCGTCACACTGCTCACCGGCGTCCAGCACGCCGTTGCCGCACGCCTCGATCTGACAGGTGGTGCTGCAGCCGTCTCCGCCGACGGTGTTGCCGTCGTCGCACTCCTCGCCGGACTGGACGATGCCGTCGCCGCAGGCCGGCGTGCCCTCGTTCTGGCAGGTGGCCGAGCAGCCGTCTCCGTCGATGTTGTTCCCGTCGTCGCACTGTTCGCCCGCGTCCAACACACCGTCGCCGCACCCGGGGTTGGGCTCGTTCTGGCAGGTGGCCGAGCAGCCGTCTCCGTCGATGTTGTTCCCGTCGTCGCACTGTTCGCCGGCCTCGGTGACCCCGTTGCCACACAGGGGCCCCGACTCGTTTTGACAGGTGGCCGAGCAGCCGTCTCCGGAGGTGGTGTTGCCGTCGTCGCACTGTTCGCCGGCCTCGGTGACCCCGTTGCCGCACACGGTGGCGCCCTCGTCGACGCAGTACCCCGAGCACCCGTCGCCGTTGAGGTTGTTCCCGTCATCGCACTGTTCGCCCGCCTCGACGATGCCGTTGCCGCACACCGCGTTGGGCCCACCGTCATCGGAGCATCCGGCGGCGTGGCCAAAGCCGAGCGCCAACACGAACATGGCACCGGTCATACCCATACGTACTCTCATGGCTCACTCTCCTTTGTAGGACACAACATCTGTCTGGAAGCAGGGACCAAGTCTCCGACCACGCGCGGCAATGGTAGCGCGACTTTTCCGCGGAGCAAGGACATTTTCCGCTCTGCAGCGAGACTCAGGAGCTCGATACCCTGTTGTACGGGAAGGGAACCGGGAAGGCTCGGGTCGTGGTATCGTAGTACCTCCGGTAGGCTGTCCGAACAACACAATGGAGGAGACGATGAGACGCATTGTTGTAATTGCTGTGGTGGCGGGTGCGATGTCGATGGTGGCCTGTGACGACGGCGGTGGCGGGAGCTGCGAGTCCATCTGTCTGACAGCGCAGGACCTGAACTGCACGAGCATCAATGACTGCTACGAGTTCTGCGACGTCACCTACAGCTTGGCGGTCAAGGCTGACTGCATGCCAGAATACAACGCGTACCACAGCTGCGCCCAGAACACGCCGACCTGCAGCATCGACGCCCAGTGCAACTCGCAGGAGAACGACATCTACGACTGCGCCATTCCGTTCTGCTATGCCAACCCCACCGACTTGGACTGCATCGCCGCCCAGAGCCTCTGACGTCTCGCCGTCGCCGCTTGCCCATTGGTGGGAAATCCAGCATGATCCTGACTGCGCACAGGCGGAGCCACGCGTGGCTTCGTGCCCCCCACGCGAGCGAGTCACCCTGCGCCCAGGAGGATCGACCAGGTGGCAGAGTCTGCCAGAGCGCTCATCAAGACGGTCCCGGAGCGGTGCCGGGTTTGTTACACCTGTGTTCGTGAGTGCCCGGCCAAGGCGATCCGCATCTCAAAGGGGCAGGCCGAGATCATCGCCGACCGGTGTATCCGCTGCGGGAACTGTGTGCGCGTGTGCAGCCAGCGCGCCAAGGAGGTCATCGACGACGTGCCCTCCGTGGTCGCCCTGCTCGCGTCCGACGCGCGCGTGGCCGCGCTGGTCGCGCCGTCCTTTCCCGCCGAGTTCGCAGACTTCCCCCACCGCCACCTCGTCGGCAAGCTGCGCGCGGTTGGCTTCGATCTCGTCGTCGAGGTGGGGTTCGGCGCCGATTTGGTTGCGCGGGCGTACGACCAACTGTTCCATGAGGCGCCCCAGCGTCGCTTCATCGAAACGACTTGTCCGGCCATCGTGTCGTACGTCGAGCAGTATCACCCGCTGGCGGTGGACCTTCTCGCGCCGATTGTCTCGCCGATGATTGCCGCTGCGCGCGCTGTTCGAGAAATGTACGGGCAGGACACAAAGACAGTCTTTCTCGGCCCTTGCATCGCGAAGAAGGGCGAGGCCTCCTTGCCCCTCCCCAACGCCGATCGGGATCCGCACCTCGGCGAGGTCGAGGCGGTTCTCACATTTTCCGAGGTGCATCGTTTGTTCGCGCAGCACGACCTCGCGGCGGACCAGGTCTCCCAGAGCGAGTTCGATCCGCCGTGGAGCGGCCTGGGCGCCCTGTTTCCGCTGTCGCGAGGCCTGCTCCAGGCGGCGCAGATCAGCGAGGACCTCGTCTCGGGCGACGTGGTATCGGCCGATGGGCGCACGGAGTTCGTCGAGGCGATCAAGGAGTTCGAGTCGGGTGCCCTCGACGCGCGACTGCTGCAGGTGCTGTGCTGCGAGGGCTGCATCATGGGCGCTGGGATGACGACCGACGCGCCGATGTTCACCCGGCGCTCCCGCGTGAGCCGCTACGTCCGCGAGTTTCGAGCGACGGGCGGGGACGGTCTGGACGACGAGATGCGGCAGCGCCTCCTCGCGATCGACCTTTCCCGCGGATTCACCAAGCGTGATCGCCGCGTCCCGTCCCCCAAGGCGCCCGCGATCGACGTGGTGCTTGCGCGCATGGGGAAGATGACGCCCGACGACGAGCTGAACTGCGGCGCCTGCGGCTACGAGACGTGTCGCGACCACGCGGTCGCCATCCTCGAGGGGCTGGCGGAGAGCGAAATGTGCCTGCCATACACCATCGGTCGACTGCGGAGCGCGGTCGATGAGCTGGGCGCGTCGCACGAGGCCCTCGCGCGGACCCAGGAGGCGCTGATGCACTCTGAGCGTCTCGCCAGCATGGGCCAGCTCGCCGCCGGCATCGCCCATGAGGTGAACAACCCGCTCGGCGTCGTCTTGATGTACGCGCACATGCTGGCAGACGAGGCGCCCGACGGCAGCGAGCGAAAGGGTGACCTGCAGATGATCGTGGACCAGGCGGGCCGCTGCAAGAAGATCGTGGCGGGCCTGCTGAACTTCGCGCGCCAGAACAAGGTGACGTTGACGGGAACCGAGCTGCGCCCCCTGCTCGAGGAGACGCTGCGGGTCCTGCCGCCGCCACCGAACGTGACGGTTCGCCTCGAGTGCCCCGACGGACTCGACGCCGATCTGGACCGGGATCAGATCGTCCAGGTGCTCGTCAACTTGACCCGCAACGCCATCGACGCCATGCCGGATGGAGGAGCGCTCCTGCTGGGCGCCGACGAGAAGAGCGGCGACGTTCGCCTCTGCGTCAGCGACACGGGGACGGGCATCCCACAACACGTCAAGGCGAAGGTGTTCGAGCCGTTCTTCACGACCAAGGAGGTCGGCAAGGGGACCGGCCTTGGGCTCTCGATGACGTATGGCATCGTCAAGATGCACTGCGGTGACATCCGCCTTGAGACCAACGCGGACGTGGCGGCAGGCCCGACCGGGACGACGTTCACGGTGACGGTGCCGCGCCGCCGCCGTGCAGGTGCCGCCTTCGCGAGCGCGGAAATGGTGGCGGAGTCCGAGGCGGAGGAAAAAAGACGATGATCAGGGTGCAGTGCGTTACGTTCCGAGGAGACGAGGGCTGAGATGACACCTTCAATCACGCTCCGAGTCCTCGTCGTCGACGACGAATTGGGCATGCGGACGGGCGTCGCACGGGTGCTGCGGGGATTCACGGTGAGGCTTGCCGAGGTCGCAGACCTCGAGTGCGGTTTCGAGACGATCCAGGCGGTGACCGGTGAGAAGGCGCTGGAGCTTGTCGCCAGCGAGAAGCCGGACATCGTGCTGCTCGATCTGAAGCTGCCCGGCATGAGCGGACTCGATGTCCTGGAGGAGCTGCAGGGGCGCGATCTCGACGGGTTGGTGGTCATGATCACCGCCTATGCGACCATCGAGACGGCCATCACGGCGACCAAGCGCGGCGCGTTCGACGTGCTGCCCAAGCCCTTCGATCCGCAGGAGCTCAAGGCGGTCGTCCGCAAGGCCGCGAGCAACCTGATGGCCCGCCGCAGGGCCGCAGAGCTGCAGCGAGACAAGGACCGCGTCCGGTTCCAGTTCGTCTCGGTGCTCGCCCACGAGCTCAAGGCGCCGTTGGCAGCGCTCGATGGCTACCTTTTCATCCTACGGGACCGATCCCTCGGCGGCGACGCTGCGGCGTACGAGCGCATTGTGCACCGCTGCTTGTCGCGGACCGAGGGGATGCGTAAGCTGATCTTCGACCTGCTCGACCTGACGCGGCTCGAGTCGGAGCACAACCACCGCGAGCTCGAGCCCGTGGACGTGGTCGCCGTCGCGAACCGAGCGGTGGAGACGCTGCAGTCGCTCGCGGACGACCGCGGCATCGAGCTCTCCCTGCGCGCAGACGGCGATCTGGTCATGCCAGCTGACCCCGGCGAGATCGAGATCGTCCTCAACAACCTGATCTCGAACGCGGTCAAGTACAATCGGGACGGCGGTCGCGTGGACGTGGTGCTGGGCGCCCAAGAGGGGTTCGTGGTCCTGCGCGTCGAAGACACCGGCATCGGGATGACGCCATCGGAGCGCGAGCGGCTTTTCGCGGAGTTTGTCCGGATCAAGAACGACCGCACGGAGAACATCATGGGTAGCGGGCTGGGCCTCTCCATCGTCAAGCGTATCGTCGGGCGCTACGATGGCAGGGTTGACGTCGAGAGCACACCGGACGTTGGCAGCGTCTTCACCGTGAGACTCCCTTCGGTGCTTTGACCCGACTTTCGGAGCGCGAGGAATGCGAGACGGGTCTTCGGGTGCGCCTACGGGTTGGGGAACTCGAAGGCGTAGAGGTACGCGACGTTTTCGCGGGTGACCTTGGCGGCGGTGGTGAAGGTGGGGTCGTCCAGCAGGTCCATGAGCTGGAGGCGGCCGGCCTCCAGGACGGCACCGTCTTCGTCGGTGATGCCCGAGACGAGGGACTCGCCCGCGGCGTCGACGATGGGTCCGCGGCTGCGGAGCAGGACGGTGACGGGCGAGGGGACGATGGGGCGCCCGTCGGGGCTGGTGACGCCGTTTCTCGCGGCATCGTCCTCGGCCGAGGGGACCGTGAGAATGATGCCGTAGAGGTCGCCGTCGGTCATGGGGTCGGTGGTCTGGATGCCGATGGAGCCGTCGGTGGTGAGGTGAGTGGTGAACTCGGGGAAGCCCCCGAAGGTGTTGCCGGCCGCCAGGGCGGTGAGGTTGAGCAGGATCACGGTGCCCTTGTCGCCGGGCAGGGGCGGACCGAGCATGTCGAAGGGGATCAGGCTGTCGGGGTCGATGGGACCCTTGACGGACAGGCGAATGGAGCGGCTGTCGGCCACCTGGGGCACGGTGCCCGTGGATGGGTTGAGCTCGGCCACGGACTGGGTGTGGATGGGGAAGGACCACACGATGGCCACCTCCTCACGGGGCATGTCGGCGATCTGGTCGAGGATGGTCCAGAGGTCGGCGTGGTGGAAACCCTGACGGAGCGCCTCGAGGGTGAAGAGGGTCTGGGCAGCGGCGTCGGCGTCGTGAAGCTGCATGTTTGCCAGGGCAAACCACTTGCACGCTGGGTCGAGGGTCTGCTGGGCCACGGGCACGGGGTCGGGCGCGTCTGGGGCGCAGTCGACCAGGGACTCGGTCTGGCGCAGCATGAAGTAGGTGGAGGAGGCCACCACGCGGTTGCCGTCGGCGGCGCGCACACCGGCGTCGTAGCCGCGCACGGCCATGACGTAGTTGTGGCCGAGCTTCCAGCCCGTGGGGCTCTCGATGGTGAAATAGCCCGTCTTGTCGCGCCAACCCAACCGCACGTCGGAGACGATCTCGGCACCCTCCCTGTCCAGGACGAAGAGCGTTCCCGGCGCGGTGTCGGTGGCCGGCACCACGGAGGCCAGGTCCAACGGCGCGGTGGCCGGGGCGCGCACCGGCGACACCGACGGGAACCCGTCAAGGGTCTGCAGGTACAGGTAGAACTCGCACTGGGCCACGCCGAGCACGTGGGCGTAGTCCTGGCACTCCGAGGCGTTGGCGGGCAGCCAGGTGCCCAGGATGCCGAAGTCGATGAGGCCCGTGTCGGGGTTGATCACCACCGAGTTGGGCTCGGGGGACCGGGGCGGGTCCGCGGTGGGATCAAACTGCATCACGTCCGGGGGACGATCGTTGGCGATATCCGGCGCACAGGTCGATGCCGCCAGGAGCGCCACACCCACCCAACCCGCCACCCACGGTTGCCGGCGCAGCGCCGACGCGACCTGGCTGCCGTACGTCATGTCGTGATTCTAGCAGGAATGGTCACTCAGCGGTTACCCCGAATGGTCACTCGACGGTGACGGACTTGGCGAGGTTGCGGGGCTGGTCCACATCGGTGCCCTTGAAGTCGGCCACGTGGTAGGCCAGCAGCTGCAGGGGCAGCACCGTCAGCAGGGGCTGCAGAGGTGGGGAGACGTGGGGGAACAAAAACAGATCGTCGGCCAGGTCGCCCAGCGCGGTGTCGCCCTGGGTGCCCACCGCGATGACCTTGCCCTGGCGGGCGCGCACCTCGGCGAGGTTGGACATGACCTTTTCGTAGTGCGGACCCTGGGGGGCGACGATCACCACGGGCAGGTCCTCGTCGATGAGGGCGATGGGGCCGTGCTTCATCTCCCCGGCGGGGTAGCCCTCGGCGTGGATGTAGGAGATCTCCTTGAGCTTGAGGGCGCCCTCCAAGGCGATGGGGTAGTTGATGCCCCGGCCCAGGTACAAGAAGCTGCGCGCCGTGGAATAGCGCCGGCCGATGACGTTCATCTGCGCCGCGTTGCCGATGACGTCGGTCATCATCTGGGGCACCTGCAGCAGCTCCTCCACGAGCTTGGCGGCGTCGGCCTGGGGCAGCCCACCGGTGCGTCGGCCCAGGTGAATGGCCGTGAGAAGCAGGGCGGTAAGCTGGGTGGTGAAGGCCTTGGTGGAGGCCACACCGATCTCCGGCCCGGCGTGGGTGTACAAGGACGCGTGCGCGTTTCGCGGGATCTGCGACTCCACCACGTTGGCGATGGCCAGGACCCGGGCACCCCGGTCCTTGGCGGACTTGACCGCGGCCAGGGTGTCGGCGGTTTCTCCGGACTGGGACACCGCGACGAGCAGATCGTTCTTGCCGATGATCGGGTCGCGGTAGCGGAACTCCGAGCCCAGGTCCACCTCCACGGGCACCCGGGCCAGCCCCTCGATGAGGAACTTGCCCACCAGGCAGGCGTGGTAGGAGGTGCCGCAGCCCAGCAAAAAGACCCGTCCGAGGGTCTCGGGGTCGATCTCGAACCCGTCCAGGAAGGCGTCCCCCTGCTCCGGAGAGAGGCGTCCCCGCAGGGTGTCGGTGACGGCCCGGGGCTGCTCGTGGATCTCCTTGAGCATGAAGTGCTTGTACCCCTCCTTCTCGGCGGCCACCGAGTTCCACGTGATGTGCTGGATCACGGGCTCCACCGGGCGGCCCTCGGCGTCGAAGATGGAGACGCCCTCGGAGGAGAGCTCCCCGTGCTGGCCGTCGTCGAGGAAGATCATGTCCCGGGTGTGGCCCAGGATGGCGGGGATGTCAGAGCCCAGAAAAGACTCACCCTCGCCGCTGCCCGCGATGAGGGGTGAGCCCAACTTGGCGAAGTATATCCGTTCGGGATGCGGGTCCATGAGGATGGCGAGGGCATAGGCGCCGTCGATCTTGTCCAGGGCCTGGCGCAGGGCGGCGATGGGGTCGGGCGTCTCGGCGAGGGCCGCGTCCACCAGGTGCGCCACCAGCTCGGTGTCGGTCTCGGACTTGATCTCCCGCCCGGCGGCCGACAGCTGGTCCCGCAGGTCGGAGTGGTTCTCGATGATGCCATTGTGCACGACGGTCACGGCGCCGGACTTGTGCGGGTGGGCGTTGTCCATCGAGGGTCGGCCGTGGGTGGCCCAGCGGGTGTGCCCGATGCCCGTGGCACCCTCGAGAGGCTCGGCAACCAGGGCCTTGGTCAGGTTCCTGAGCTTGCCCTTGGCTCGCAGGATCCGCGCCGCGCCGCCGTTCATCACCGCGAGCCCGGCCGAGTCGTATCCCCGGTACTCCAGCCGGCGCAGCCCATCCATGAGGATGTCACAGGCCTCGTTCGGTCCCACGTAGCCAACGATTCCGCACATGATCCTACCTCGTGTTCGCCGGTGCAGTCGGACGTCCACTGTCTGCCACGGTGGGCGAGAAAGTCAATTTGTCGTCGCCTTACCCACGGACACGGGGCTTCGCCTTTCGTTGCGCGGGACCGGGGTGGTATGGTTCGGCCAGACGAAGGAGGAACCCATGGACAATCGAATCCTCGAGATTCAGCGCAAGGTCAGGATCTATGACGTGGTGATGCGGTAATGACCTCCGATGATGGGCGTCGCTGCGTTGCATGCCGCGGGGGGATACACTATTGTGCGCGGGTACCTCAGAATCGGGCCCGGGTGCGGGCGCGCAGCCTTTGGAAGGAGACACCCCCATGGACAGGAAACCCATCGCAATTCTCAGTGCCGTTCGCACGGCCATCGGCACCTTCGGAGGCATGTTCAAGACCACCCCGGCCAGCGACCTCGGCGTCGTGGCGGCCAAGGCGGCCCTGGAGCGTGCAGGCGTGGCCCCCCAGGAGCTGGGGGACGTCATCGTCGGTCATTGTATGATGCGCTCGGACGAGATCAATCTCGCCCGGGTGGTCTCCCTCAAGGCCGGCGTCCCTGTGGAGGTGCCCGCCATGACCATCCAGCGCCAGTGCGCCTCGGGCATGCAGGCAATCGTCTCGGGCATGCAGCAGATCTGGCTGGGGGAGCACGACGTCGTGTTGGCCGGTGGTGCGGAGAACATGACCCGGGTGCCCTACGCGCTGACGGACCATCGCTACGGTGGGCGCATGGGCAACGGCGTGCTCATCGACATGCTCACCGAGGGGTTGACCGATCCCATCGGTCACTTCCACATGGGCATCACCGCCGAGAACCTCGCGGCCGAGTTCAGCATCAGCCGCGCCGAGCAGGACGAGCTGGCCCTCACGTCGCAGACCCGGGCCCTGGCGGCCATCGACGGGGGGATGTTCAAAGAGGAGATCATCCCAGTGGAGGTGACGACCAGGCGCGGCAAGCCCCCCACGGTGTGCGACACCGATGAGCACCCGCGACGGGGGACGTCTGCCGAGGCACTGGCCAAGCTGCGACCGGCGTTCAAGAAGGACGGCACGGTCACAGCCGGCAACGCCTCGGGCATCAACGACGGCGCGGCCATGGCGGTCGTCGCCTCGGCTGACTACGTGAAAAAGAGCGGCAAGAAGCCTCTGGCCTGGATCCTGGATCACCAGGTCGCGGGTGTGGCGCCCGAGCGCATGGGCTTCGGTCCGGTGCCCGCCGTGCGCAAGTTGCTGGAGAGAAACGACTTGACCGTGGACGACATCGACCTGATCGAGCTCAACGAGGCCTTCGCCGCCCAGTACCTGGCCTGCGAGAAGGCCCTCGGTCTAAACCGGGAGATCACCAACGTGTACGGCAGCGGCATCGCCCTGGGGCACCCGGTGGGGGCCACTGGCTGCCGCATCACGGTCACGCTGGTGCACGAGATGCGCCGCCGTGGCGCCAAGCGAGGCATCGCCACGCTGTGCGTGGGCGGGGGAATGGGCAAGGCGTTGCTCGTGGAGCTGCCCGACTAGGGCTTGGAGGGGAACATGGCCAAAGACCGCATGATTGTTGTTACCACCGAGGTGGTGCCCGGCCAACGGATCCTGGAGGTCCTGGGCCTCGCCCGGGGTAACACGATTCGCGCGCGCCACCTGGGGCGGGACATCATGGCCGGCCTCAAGTCCATGGTCGGCGGGGAGATCAAGAGCTACACCGACCTGCTCACCAAGGCGCGGGAGGAGGCCCTGTCGCGCATGTTGGAGGAGGCTGAGGACATGGGCGCCAACGCGGTGGTCAACCTTCGCTTCACCACATCGTCGGTCATGCAGGGCGCCGCGGAGCTGTTCGCCTACGGCACCGCGGTGCGTGTCGAGCCCGAGTAGGTTGTGAACGAGATTGTCCTCATTCTGCTGGCCGTGATGGTCGGGATCCCCGCGGGGATCTTCGTGCTCGTAGCGCTTCAGGGGATGTTCCGCGACCACCGGCGCCGCCAGCACGTCGCCCGGGAGCTGGCGCGAAATGACGTGCTGCTGGTCAACACGAGGGGGCTCCTGGCGGTGGATCCGTCCCACCCGCCGGAGGTCCTCGCGGCCACGGTGGTGCGCTGCCTCGACGATGCCCGTCACGCCCTGGCCATCTTCCGCACCAGGATCGGCGGCGAGGTGCGCTCCCTGACCCACTCGACCCTGCTGGCACGGGACGAGGCCACCCTGCGCCTCCAGGATCAGGCCCGAACGGCGGGCTTCGACGCCGTGCTGAACATCCGCTACGAGACCAGCCAGGTCCTGCCCATGACCGTGGAGGTCTTCGCCTATGGCACGGGTGTTGTCCGCCTCCGGTCCCCCTCGCCGCCTCTTGCATAAACCACAACCGTTGTCATATTGAAATCCGTTGCCGTCACCGGATGATCGCGTTAAGCTCTCGATATCCCCATGTGGCATTGGTCGGTTGGTAGGGAATCTTGACCCGGGGGCGGCTGCCCTCTCACCGAGAAAACAGTGAATCTGGAACAATATATCGAGAGAAGCAGGATTCTGGACCTCTCCATTGTGGCTGAGAAGAACCGGCCCGAGCTTCTGCGGCTGCTTGAGGAGGGTATCCAGCTTCCAGAGCTGGCGCAGGACTATCGGTTCCTGGTGGACAATCTGCCGCGGGCCCAGCTGCGCCGCCTCTTCGAGGCGCGGGTCGAGTGGCGGGCGCGCAAGCGGGCGCGGGAGCGACTGGACGAGTCCCTCGCCAACAGTGGCTTGCCCCAGCCGCCGCAGATGGTGAAGGACCGTGCCCTGGTGCCCCACAAGGTGGACGCCCTGGAGCGCGCCGTGCGTATTTGTCCGAAGGATGACTTCGATGGCGAAGAGGCCTGGGGGGACGCGCTGGCGGGGCTGGTGGACGTCTGGAGCGGCACGGTGAATCAAACCCTGCGCCGTGGCAACCTCAAGGTACGGCTGGATCCGAACCACGCAGACCTGAAGCAGTTCGAGGAGTTCGCCCGCCGCACGGAGACCCTCTCGGACCTGCCGCCACATCGCTGGCAGGCCATCCGCCGTGGCATCCGCGCCGGCGCCCTCACCGTGGAGTTCGAGCCGCCCCTGTCGGCCATCAAGGGCCACCTGTCCGGTGTGATGTCCCGCCTGGGGCCCAAGGCGGGCGAGCGGGGGGTGGACGACCTCATCGACGAGATGGCCCTGTCGGTGCTGGACGGCTACCTGCGCGGCATCCTGGATCAGCGCGCGGAGGATGACGCGGTCCGCAACGCGGTGACGCAGTATCACAAGCTGCTCACCGGGGCCCCCCTGGCGACCGGGCGCATCGGCGCCCTGGCGATCAGCGGCGATGGCAAGATCGTGGGCGCCATCGTCTGTACCGAGGGGGACATCCCGGAGCTGCAGGAGGAGATCCCCACCGAGGAGGAGGGCTGGGAGGGTCGTCTGGCGGCGCTCTTCGAGGTGGCCGGCGTGGAGCAGGTGGCCGTCCCCGTGTCATCCCCGGCGACGGAGATCCACAAGCAGATCCGCGCCACCCTTGAGGAGCCCTATGAGCTGCTTCCCGTGCGCGTCTCCGCCCTGGCAGAGGCCCGGGCGCTGTTGATGGAACCGCCGTTGTCGCTGCCGGTGCAGGTGGCCTCGGCCCTGGTGATCGCCCGCCGGGCCCTGCAGCCCGCCGACGCGTGGGAGCAGGTGGACCCCGTGGCCATTGGCCTGGCGGACTACCAGAACGACCTGAACGAGGAGCGGCTGCGGGAGGCGCTGCTGGAGGTCTTGGGCCTGTTCCAGCTCGATCGTGCGAGCGGGGCTTTCAAGCCGCCGCCGCCGCGCCCATCGGCGCGGGCGGCTGCCACCTCCGGTAGGCTGAACCCCTTGGTGAAGAGCCTGGCGGATCTGCGGCCGGGCATGATGCTCGATGGGATCATCACCAACATTACGCGGTTTGGTGCCTTCGTGAACATCGGCCTCTCCGAGGAGGGGATGATCCACATCTCCGAGCTGTCCATGGAGTACGTGCAGACGCCCTCGGACGTGGTCTCCATCGGGGACCGCGTCCAGCCGCGGGTACTGGACGTCGAGCCCAGCAAGCGGCGCATCGCGCTGTCCCTCAAGCCCACGCCCATGGGGCCCTCCATGGAGCGGCCACAGGAGGGTGACCGCAACGTGCCCCTGGACACGCGGGTGCGACGGGGCCGCGACAGTGGCGGCGGCCAGCGACGCCGGGGCGGCCCCGCCCGGGTGGGTCGCAACCAGGCCCTGGAGCAACTCGAGAACCTGTTCAAGAAGGAATGAGCCTCACTCGGGTCCGAGGGAAACCCCTGGACCACAGTGGGATCAGCTCGCCTCGTAGACCCGCTGGGGCACCGCCTCCAGCACGCGCATCACGTTTCCGCCCAGGACCTTCTGGATGACCTCGGGGCGCAGGCCGCGCTCCAGGAGCGCCGCGGTGAGGTTGGGCAGATCGGCAGCGTCGGACAGGCCCCGCACCGGGACGATGGCGCCGTCGAAGTCCGAGCCCAGGGCCGCGCAGTCCTCGCCGCCCACACGCACGGTGTGCTCGATGTGGCTCACCACCCGGTCGATCGCATAGCCCCCGACGAAGTTGAAGGCGAAGATGATGCCCACCACACCGCCGGTGTCGGCCACGGCGCGGATCTGTTCGTCGTCGATGTTGCGGCGGATGTCCGTGACGCCGCACACCCCCGTGTGGCTGACCACCACGGGATCACGGCTGCGGCGCGCGGCCTCCAAGAAGCCCATCCGATTGATGTGGGCCAGGTCCACCACCACGCCGAGGTCGTGACAGCGGTCGATGATGGCCTCGCCGAAGGGGGTCAGACCTCGCCGGTCGTCGCGGCCCCAGCCGATGGCCGGATGTGCGGCGGGGTTCTTCGAGAAGTGGCTGAGGCCGCAAAGCCGCAGCCCCCGCGCCGCCAGGCGGCTCAGGTTCTCCAGGTCGCCCTCCAGGGCGTGTACGCCCTCCAGGCCAAGGAGCCCGGCCCGGGCGCCGGCCCGGCTCGCGGCGAGGATGTCGGCGGCCTCGGTGACCACCCGCAGCCGATCCGGGTGGGCGAGGGCCGCCCCGTGGAGCAACTCCACCTGGTGGCTGGCCGACCGGAAGGCCGAGCCCAGGCCAAAGGGCTGGGTGACCAGGCCGAAGACCTGGGCCGTCAGACCGCCCATGCGCATGCGGGGCTCGTCGATGTGGGAAAGCACGGCGGAAAAGGGCGTGCGACGGTGTCGCCGGAAGAAGTCGTAGCCCCGCTTCATCCACATCAGCGTGTCGCCGTGCAGATCGATAACCGTGGACTGCTCGTGCAGATCCTTCGCTTCGTTGGAGAACCTCAAGGTTGCCTCGTTTCGGCCGGCGCTTGACACCCATCGCCACAAGCACTTTAAATGATACCTGGTAATATCGTTATCAGGAGTGCTGCGGCACGTCCAGGAGTCAGGAGGATGTCTCTATGTTGAAATCCCAGCGGTGGGTGTTGGCCGGCACGCTGATCGGCGTGTTGTCCCTGACCGGTTGCAGCGACGACTCGAGCACCGGCGACAACAATAACAATGACAACACGAACCAGGGATTGGACTGCCTCACCCAGTTCGCAACCTCCGACACGGAGGAGACCTGCGTCTACAACACGCTGTCGGAGACCACCCGCACCCAGTGCGGCGGCCAGCACGGGATCTGGGAGGACTGCGACGACACGGGCACGACGGCGCCGGATCTCTCCTGCATCGGCGTGCTTGACAACCCGCCGGCCAACCCGCCCACGGTGACCGTCACGGGCTACCTGGAGGTCTTTTCCGCCGGGGACGAGCCCACCGACATCAAGGTCCAGGTCTACGATCCGGCGGACCTGGTGGGCGTGACCCGTATCGATCCCAGCGTACCGACCATCGCCGAGGTCACCATCGGGGTGGCGGATCTCGAGGCGGACATCGCCGCCGGGGTGGCACGGGCCTGCTTCGCCGAGAGCGACAACGTCGCCGAGTTTTCCGTCGAGTGCCCGGTGCCCACCTCGGACTGCGGCGGGTCCTGCCTGGACGACCTCAGCGGACCGGACTTCTGTTACAACGGATCCTGCTACGATCGGTTGCGCTACGAGGGGCGGTACGAGATCCCGAACATCCCCACGCACCAGCCCCTGGTGATGCGCACGGTGGGCCTGGACGGTTACGACGACGTGTCCTGGGGCGTCATGGCACAGGTCAACATCTACCTGCGGACCACGGACGCCGAGTACAACGAGACCGAGGGGACCTACGAGCTCAACGCCAACGTGATCAGCCGGCAGGACTGGCTGAAGATCCCGCAGACCATGGGGCTGTCGGGCGGCATGTCCCCGGGGTTCGGCGCCATCGCCGGTGAGGTGCACGACTGCGCTGGCATCCGGCTCCTGGGGGCCCAGGTGGGGCTCTTTCCGCAGTCCCCCTACTTCGCCTACTTCAACGGAAACCCCATCGACACGGTGCCGCTGACGGCGCGGCTGTCGTCGGGCACCAACAGCCTCAGCGTGTACGCCGAGTTCGAGCTGCCCGCGGGGGACATGGCTGTGGAGGCCTGGGGGCTGATCAACGGCACCCCCACCCTGCTGGGCTCCCATCAGACCTTCGTGTTCCAGGACTCGGTGACGGTGCTGTCCATCAACGACGGCAAGCCGACCGTCTTCGAGTAGCCCCGGTCGCTCCCCGATCCGAGAGCCTCCCCGACATGCACAACGAGCGACTACACGAGGTCTTTCCTTTCTCTGCCTTGGTGGGCCAGGAGCCCATGAAGCAGGCCTTGGTCTGTGCTGTGGTGAACCCGTCGCTGCACGGCGTGCTGATCCGTGGCGAGCGGGGCACCGCCAAGTCCACGGCGGCCCGCGCCCTGGCCCGGCTCCTGCCCACCCAGCGGGTCGTGCGCGGCTGCGGCTTTGGCTGCGATCCGGCGTCGCCGGCCTGCCCCGACTGCCTCGCCCACGCCGAGGCGGGGGAGACCCTCGAGGCGGTCCCACGACGTGTGCCCTTCGTCAGCCTGCCCGTGAGCGCCACGGAGGATCGGGTGGTGGGCTCCCTCGACCTGGAGCAGGCCGTGCTCGAGGGACGGCAGCGTTTTTCTCCCGGGGTGTTGGCGGAGGCCAACCGCGGCGTGCTGTACATCGACGAGGTGAACCTGCTGCCGGACCACGTCATGGACCTGCTTCTGGACGCCGCGGCCATGGGAGTGAACCTGGTCGAGCGGGAGTCCATCGCCTTTTCCCACCCCAGCCGCTTTCTGCTCGTGGGCACCATGAACCCCGAGGAGGGGGAGCTGCGCCCGCAGCTCACCGACCGCTTCGATCTTTCGGTGGCCGTGGTGGGCGAGCGCGAGGTGGCCCAGCGGCGGGCGATCCTGGAGCGGCGGTTGGCCTACGAGGCGGATCCCGCCCGGTTCATGGACGACTGGCGAGCGCGCGAGGAGGACCTTGCCGAGCAGATCGTCCAGGCCCGACAGCGCCTGGCGTCGGTGGAGGTCCCCGACTGGGTCGTCGACGAGGTGTGCCAGACTTCCAACGAGCTGGCCGTAGACGGACACCGCGCCGAGCTGGCCGCCCTGAAGGTCGTTCGGGCCCTGGCCGCCCTGGAGGATCGGCCCGTGGACGAGGCCATGGTCGCGCGCGGAGTGGAGCTCGCCTACCCCCACCGTTTGCGGCGTCGCCCCTTCGAGGAGGAGAGCGATGGCGCCCAGAAGCTGGATCACGTGCTCGAGCGGATCCGGGAGCCGCTCCCCGCCGCTCGACCCTCGCGACGAGCCTCTCGGGGCATGCCTCCCGGAAAAAAAAAAGGCTGAAGGCGCCAGACGTGCAGACCGCCCCGGTGGATGAGCCGGGCCTCATGGTCAACGAGGTCACCCGGGATCCTGTGGGGGAGGCCTTCGCCGTGCGTACGCTGGCCTTGGGCGGCGCGACGGGGCCACGCCCTGGTGTGAGCCTTCGGGGCCGGCGCCTCCGCGTGGAGAGCCGGGATCGCAGCGGCATGTACGTGCGCGCCCGCCGGCCGACGGGGCCGGTGCGGGATGTGGCCCTCGACGCGACCTTGCGGGCCGCGGCCCAGCGTCCGCGCTCGGCCGGACCTCCGGTCGACGATCCGGCGCCGCTCGTGCAGCGATCCGACCTTCGGGAGAAGGTGCGCTTCCGCCGCGCCGGGGCTGCGTTGGCGTTTGTGGTGGACGCGAGCGGATCCATGCGGAGCAACCAGCGGATGGTCCAGACCAAGGCGGCCATCCTGTCTCTGCTCATGAACGCCTACACCTGCCGGGACCGGGTTGCCCTGGTGGCCTTCCGCGGGGTTGCGGCGCAGGTGGTGCTGCCCTTCACCGCCAGCGTGGAGGTAGCGCGCCGGCACCTCGAGCACCTCCCGGCGGGGGGCAAGACTCCGTTGGCAGAGGGGTTGCGCGCCGGGCTCCGCATCGTCGTGGACCATCGCCAGCGCCACCCACACGTGCAGCCGCTGATGATTGTCGTGTCCGACGGCAAGCCCAACTGGGGCCGGTTGGGCGACCCCGTGGGGGAGGCAGAGCGGCTGGCCTGGCGCATCCGGCAGGAGAGGGTGCCGCTGCTTTTTGTCGACACGGATCGCACCTGGCACGAGCCCGGAATAGGCCAGACCCTGACCCGCATCACCCGGGGCAGGTACCTGGCCGTGGATGATCTGGCAGCCCACAACCTGGTTCGAGTGGTCGAGGAGTCGCGCAGCGGCGGCCCGTGGCACTCCTGGTCGCCGTTCTAGGCGATCACATAGCGCATGTTGCGCAGCCTGCCCACGCGCTGGACCACGCCCTCGTCCACGAGGGCTACGATGGCCCGGTATATTTGCTTGTCGGAGTAGCCCGTCGCGGCGCAGAGGTCGGACATGCGCAGGCCATTGGACTGTTTCCGCAGTGCCTTGCGGGCGGCCCGCTTCACGTCGTCCGTGGAGACCCATTGGGAGTGTGGGGGCCTTGCAGATCGGCGTGGTCGGCCGTGGTTCTTCGCGGATATGGACCGCCCCGCGGTTTTTCTCGTGGCGGTCTTTTTCGTGGCGGTCTTTTTCGCGGCGGTTTTTTTCGTGGCGGTCTTCTTCGCGGTGGCCCGCTTCTTCGTGGCGGTCTTCTTCGTGGTGGCCCGCTTCTTCGCGGTGGCCCGTTTCTTCGTGGCGGTCTTCTTCGTGGTGGCCCGCTTCTTCGCGGTGGCCCGCTTCTTCGTGGCGGTTTTTTTCGTGGCGGTCTTCTTCCCGGCGGTCCGCCTCTTTGCGGTGGCGCTCTTGCGGGCGGGTGTGGGCCGTTTTCGGCCGGTGTAGCGATAGACGGTCCGTCGCAGCTCCCCTTCCTTGGTGACCTCCCCATCATCCCGGAGCTGGCGTAGGGCGCGGTGTAGCTGCATGTCGCTGAACTGGGTCTCCTCCCGGAGCTCGGCGATGCGGGCGCCATTGCGGCGCTTGGCCAGCAAGTCCCTGAGCCGGGTCACCACGTCCGCCGTGCGCACCCACTGGTCCCGGGGCGGTCGCTTCGCCTGCGCGGACCGCAGCGCGGACGCCGGCACCGCCGACCGCAGGGCCTCGGTCAGGCTCGGGCGCTCCTTGAGGGTAGAGTCCAGTGCGCTCACCGCCCGCTGCACGGACTCGAGCATTGCCTCCCGTTCCCCATCGAGCAACGCAACGATGCGGGCGGTGGCTTGTTGGATGATGGCTTCGATTTGGTCGGACAGGTCCGTTTTGCTACGCGGCATGGTGCTCCGGAAGGGTTTGTTCTACGTCAGCATAGGGGGGCGCCGCCCATCCTGTCAACGGACCGCAGCTGGGGTTGTTAGGGGGGAGTGTTATGGTCGCGTCAGGCGGCGGCGTCGGCTTCGTCGCCGACCCGCGCCCTGCGATGGGCACGGAAGGACAGCGCCCCGCCGTCGGGCTCCACACGGATGGTGTCTCCGGGCTCGAAGTCGCCGGCCAGGAGTCGCTCGGCGAGGGGATCCATGAGCATCCGGGAGATGGCGCGCCGCAGGGGCCGGGCACCATACGCGAGATCATGGCCCGCCTCGGCGATGAGCGCCGCGGCGCCGGGCGACAGGTCCAGTGAGAGGTCTCGTCCTGACAGCTGCTTGCGCGCCCGCCCGAGCTGGATCTCCACGATGCGTGCCAGGTGCTCGGGGGCGAGGTGGTGGAAGGTGATCACGTCGTCGATGCGGTTGAGAAACTCCGGCCGGAAGGTCTGGCGCAGTGCCCTGTCCACCAGGGTCGGGTCCACGGCCTCGCCCGTGCGGCCCAGCTCGTCGGTCAGGTGGCTGCCCACGTTGCTGGTCATGATCAGCACTGTGTTCTTGAAGTCCACCGTGCGTCCCTGGCCGTCGGTGAGCCGTCCGTCGTCGAGCAGCTGCAAGAAGAGATTGAACACCTCCGGGTGCCCCTTCTCGATCTCGTCCAGGAGCACCACGCAGTAGGGTCGCCGCCGCACGGCCTCGGTCAGCTGGCCGCCCTGCTCGAAGCCGATGTATCCCGGCGGGGCTCCGATGAGCCGCGCGACGCTGTGCCGCTCGCCGTACTCGCTCATGTCGATGCGCACCATCTGGCTCTCGTCGTCGAAGAGGAACTCTGCCAGGGATCGCGCCAGCTCGGTTTTGCCGACGCCGGTGGGGCCGAGGAAGAGGAAGGAGCCCACCGGGCGCCCCGGGTCCTGGAGGCCGGCTCGGCTGCGGCGCACGGCGTTGGCCACGGCCCGCACCGCTTCGTCCTGGCCCACCAACCGCGTGCGGATGCGCTCCTCCATCTTGAGCAGCCGCTCGGTCTCTCCTTCGATCATCTTGGCGATGGGGATCCCGGTCCAGCGGCTGACGATCTCGGCGATGTCCTCGTCGGTGACCTCCTCCCGTAGAAAGGACCCCCGCTCCTGGGCCTCGGCCAGCAAAGCCGTGAGCTCCTCGTGGTGGGCCTGGGCCTCGGGCAGCCGGCCATAGCGCAGCTCGGCGGCCCGCTGAAGCTCGCCGCTGCGCTGGGCCTGGTCGGCCTCGGTCTTGAGTCGGTCGATGTCCTCCTTGGTCTGCCGGAGCTGAGCGATGATCTCCTTCTCCTGGGACCAGGAGGCCTTCATGGCCTCGCACCGCTCCCGCAGGTCGGCGATCTCCCGCTTGAGCTCCTTGCGCCGGGCCTTGACGACCTTGCCCCGCTCCTTGACCAGGGCCTGCTGCTCGATCTCCAGGTGCACCAGGCGGCGCTGCAGCACGTCGATCTCCACCGGCAGCGAGTCGATCTCCATCTTCAGACGGGAGGCCGCCTCGTCCACCAGGTCGATGGCCTTGTCCGGCAGGAACCGGTCCGAGATGTAGCGTTGGCTCAGAGTGGCCGCGGCGATGAGCGCGGCGTCCTGGATGCGGATGCCGTGGTGCACCTCGTACTTCTCCTTGATGCCGCGGAGGATGGACAGGGTCTCCTCCACGGTGGGCTCGCCCACGACCACCGGCTGGAACCGCCGCTCCAAGGCCTTGTCCTTCTCGACGTGTTGGCGATACTCGTCGAGGGTGGTGGCCCCCACGCACCGCAGCTCGCCCCGGGCCAGGGCGGGCTTGAGCATGTTGGAGGCGTCCAGGGCCCCCTCCGCCGCGCCCGCTCCCACCAGGGTGTGCAGCTCGTCGATGAACAGGATGATCTGGCCCTTGGCGGCGTCCACCTCCTTGATCACGGCCTTGAGACGGTCCTCGAACTCTCCGCGGTACTTGGCGCCGGCCACGAGGGCACCGAGGTCCAAGGCCAGCAGCCGCATGGACTTGAGGGACTCGGGTACATCCTCGCCCGCAATGCGCTGGGCGATGCCCTCGGCGATGGCGGTCTTGCCCACGCCCGCCTCGCCGATGAGCACGGGGTTGTTCTTCGTGCGGCGGGACAGGACCTGCATGGCCCGTCGGATCTCCTCCTCCCGGCCGATGACCGGGTCCAGCTTGGACTGGCGTGCCAGCTCTGTGAGATCCCGGCAGTACCGCCTCAGGGCGTCGTACTTGCCCTCGGGATCGACGTCGGTGATGCGTACATTGCCCCGGACCTCGGTCAGGGCAGAAAGGACCCCCTCCCGGGTCACGCCGTGGTCGGCCAGGATGCGGCCGGCCCCGTCGCCGCCGGCGGTCATCCCCAGCAGCAGGTGCTCGGTGGAGGCGTAGTCGTCGTTGAAAGAGTCGGCCTCCTTCAGGGCGCGGCCGAGGAGGTCCTTGGCCTCAGGGCCCAGATACACGTCGAAGCCGCTGCCGCTTACCTTCGGGCACCTCTCCAGGGCGCCGACGAGGTCCGCCGCCACCGCCTCGGGGCGTGCTCCCACCTTGCGCAGCAGCGGGACGACGAGCCCGTCTTCCTGCTTGAGCAGGGCCAGGAGCAGGTGCTCTGGCGTGAGCGCCTGGTGGCCCGCCCGCCCGGCCTGGTCCATGGCATTTTGCACGGCCTCCCGTGCCTTGATGGTCAGCTTGTCGAATCGCATGTCGGTCCTCGCTGTCTTTGCGTGGCCGCAGAACCGTCCGCTGCCGAGGCGTCCAAATGCGCCCGGAGCGGCCCCTGCGGCCATTTGTCACTCGACCCACAAGGTAAGGTCCATCGGTTCGGAGTCAAGCTGGCGTGCGCAGCCCTTGCAGCCCTTTTCGCCGGTCGCTGACTGTTGACACCGGAGCCGAATCGGTGTCAATTCAGCCTCGGGCACCCAAGGCCATGACTGCCGAGTGGCTCGGTGCCCACACGCCCGGATGGCGAAATTGGTAGACGCAAGGGACTTAAAATCCCTCGGGGCAACCCATGCCGGTTCGATTCCGGCTCCGGGCAGAAAGGGCCATCACATGACCGAGCACAAGCGGACCCTCGCCGACATCAAGGCCTTCATCACGGACATGGACGGCACGCTGTATGTCAGCGACCGGGTCATCCCCGGCGCGCCGGAGTTCATCTCGTTGCTGAGGGAGCGGGGCTATCCCTTCCTCTTTTTGACCAACAACTCGTCGGCCCGGGCGGTGACCTATCGGGACCGGCTGCGGCGGCTGGGCATCCCCGCCGAGAGCGAGGAGATCCTGACCTCCGGGGCGGCCACTGCGCAGTATCTGCTCACCGAGACCCCTCACCGGCGCGTCTTTCTGATGGGCACCCCCGCCCTGCGGGAGGAGTTCATCGAGGCGGGGTTCGCCCTGGCGGATCTGGGCGCCGCCGACGCCGTGGTGCTTGGCTTTGACAAGACGCTCACCTACGAGCGGCTCAAGCGGGCGTGCCTGCTGGTGGCCGACGGCGCGCCCTACTACGCCACCCATCCCGACTTCACCTGCATCACCGACGAGGGGCTGATCCCGGACACGGGGTCATTCATCGAGGCCATCAAGTCGGTCACCGGGCGGGTCCCCCATGTCATCGGCAAGCCCCAGGCCGAGATCGTCAACGCGGCCCTGGCCAAGGTGGGCCACCGGGCCGAGGCCACGGCCATGGTGGGCGACCAGCTCGACACGGACATGACCATGGCCAACCGCTCCGGGCTCTATGGCATCCTGGTCTTCACCGGAGAGACCTCCAAGCGCGACGCGGCCAAGAGTCGCATGGTCACCCCCAACCTCCTGTGCAGCTCGGTGGCCCGGCTCACCGAGCGCCTCCAGGCCCTGTGAGCCCCATTTTTTGAGGAAGTGAGCAGAGGTTTGCATTGGGGACGGCTTCTGTGTTAATGGAAAAATCATAGCAACAGGAGTAACACCATGAAGAGGACCCTGACCATCGCGATGGCCTCGATGCTCGTCTTCTCCGTCACCGCCTGCGGAGACGATAGCACCGGGGACAACAACAACACCGTCAACTGCACCGACGCGGACGGAGACGGCTACGGCGTGGGCGCGGACTGCGCGGGCGCGGACTGCAACGACGCTGACGCTGCCTGCTGGGAGGGTGCCTGCTGTAACGTGGACTGCACCGACGCAGACGGCGACGGCTACGGCGTGGGCGTGGACTGTATGGGCGCGGATTGCGACGACACCGACGTTGCCTGCTGGGAGGGCGCCTGCTGCGGGGACTGCGCCGATCTCGACGGCGACGGCTATGGCAACGGCGTCGACTGCCTGGGGACCGACTGCAACGACAGCGACCCCCTGTGCTGGGTGGGCGCCTGCTGCGGCGGCAGCTGCACGGACGCAGACGGTGACACCTATGGCGTCGGGACCGACTGCGCCGGTCCGGACTGCAACGACAATGATGACCAGTGCTGGACCCCGGGCGACGCCTGCTGCCCGGCCGCTGGCGACGGCAACGTGGGCGACGCCTGCACCGACGCCACCCAGTGCACCAACGTGAACAACGGCACCGCCGAGTGCCTGACCAGCGTGGTCGTCATCAACTTCCCGGGCGGCTACTGCTCGGGCAGCGGCTGCACCCCGGGCCAGGCCTGTGATGCCACGGGCAACAGCGTCTGCGTGGACCTCTACGGCTACTTTCAGTACTGCCTGGTGGAGTGCACGGCGGCGTCGGAATGCCGGCAAGCCGAGGGGTACGACTGCACCCAGCTGCCCCAGGCGCCGGTGACGGATCCCATGTACTGCCTGCCGGCGGCTGGGCCCTAGCCCACTCGGAATCGACGCCTTCGAGCGCCGGTGAAACCGGCCCTGGCTACCGTACCAACCCCTTGACACCATAGGGTCCATCCGATAAACAAGACGCCCTGAGCCCAGGTAGCTCAGCTGGTAGAGCAGCGGACTGAAAATCCGCGTGTCGATGGTTCAAGTCCGTCCCTGGGCATCGGCGTACGAAGGGAGCGGCACCTGCTGCTCCCTTCGGCGTTTTGGAGTGCCCATTCGGGTCCAGGCACGAGCCGGGCGTGGGCCGAAGGCGGCTCTGATCGGGCCCTTCGTGGGTCTGCCGGGCCCCGCGGATGGGGTCCGCGGGGCGCCGGGGGTAGTTTGCGTCTTACCCAGGACGCGGTTGGCTGCCGCCACAGCAGTGGGCGACGCGCGGGATTGTGAAACGCTTCATCGGTCGGCCTCCTTGGGTTCTGTGGCGGTCGGTCAGCCGGGGCCGATCCGATCCGCCTCTCCGTGCATAATACAGTAAGTCCATCAGGTATGGTGTCAAGGCGATGAGGTAGGTCCGGGTGGGTGAAGGTAGGAAGGAACTGTCAGGTGGGCCAGGTACCTCGATTTTTCAGCCGCGTGGAGTTCACCGTGCAGTAGAACCAACGGCGGGTCGCTGCGTATCCACACGGTATGGCGGCCACATTGCTTTCGCTCTCGCTGATCCTCACGAGCTCGACCCAGGGGGCCCCCTCCGCCAAGGCCTACGTCGTCGCTGCGGCGCCGGGGCGGGTGCCGAGCGACCGGCCGGTCCAGGTGCGTCGCGGGACCCGGGTGACCCTCTATGCCGTGGTGCGGATCGGTCGGGGCTGGCGCGCGCGGTACTACACGGACGCTTCGTCCCTGCGCCTCGGCGGCCGCCGCATCCGGCACAAGAGGATCCGGCCCCTCGCGCAGCTCCGGGGCGTTCGCACGCGTTGGTTTTTGGTCGAGCCCTACCAGCACCACCAGAAGCGCCCGTTCCCAAATCGTGGGAATCCGGCCTACTCCAACGCAGTCCTTTTTGGCAAGCACCACGGCCGGTGGCTGGGCTTTGACACCCTCGGGTACCACGAGACCGTGATCGCGTCGGCACGCGGGTCGCTGTTGCGGGTCGACCGCGCCACGCCCACCCACAAGAAGGTGAACGTACACGGCGGCCTGGGCACCATGCGCTATCGGGTGGAGGTGACCTGGGCCGGAGGTCGCGTCTCGTCCCCCGGGGCCGCGGCGACGGGGCGCGGCGGCATCTCTACGCGGGTCATCCGGGTGAGCTGGCGGGCCGCGGACGACCTGGTCGGCTGGCTCACCAGCTACTACAACGTGCCCAACGTCTTTGGCAGCGCCGGGGGCGGCGCGCGCCACCAGACCGAGCGGTACCAGGGGGCCGACTGCGCGGACATCATCGTGGGCGCGGCCCGGCGGGCCGGAGCCAGGCTGCGCTACACCCACGCGGCGGGGCTGATCCGCTACGGGCGTCGGGTGACCCCGAAGCTCTTTCTGACCAAGACGGGCCTTGTCTACGCCGAGGGGTCACGCCGGGGCCGGCGCGCCCGGCTGCGGTTCGGCAAGGATGTCAGGCGTGGTGATCTGATGCTCATCGACTACGTGGGCTGGAACGGCACCGGCCGGGGTTGGGACCACGTGGGTGTGATCTCGGCGGACCGGGGCGTCAAGGGCTGGCTCGACGGAGCGGATCGCCACATCCACATGGGCTACAAGTGGGGCCTGGTGTCCGAGCCCCTCTCCAGTGAGGGCAGGGCGGTGGTGCTGTTTCTGCGGCTGCGCCCCGGGTATCGCCGTGCCATGGCGCGCCGGCGCAAGCGGCTGGTGCGCGCCGAAAAGCGGTCCAGGAGACTGCGCACCAGGCGACTTCGCAAGGCGCGTCGCCGTCGGTCCTACCGGCGGCGGCGGGCCGCGTCTCCGCTGCGCGCCCGGAAGTGAGTCCGATACCCGCGGTGGTAGTAGTAGATGGCCCGGGGGGTGTCGAGGGTGGAGATGTCCACGTCCAGGGGCGGCTGGTCCTTGGGCCAGGCGAACAGCGACGGCCACAGCTCCGGGCTCAGGTAGCGGGTGACCACCTTGGGCCGCGCCTGCCGCCAGGGCATGGGCTTGAAGCTCGCCAGGTTGAACCCCCACATGCCGAAGGTGGGCACGTGGACATGGATCGGTGTCACGTGCAGCTTGGCCGCCCGGAGGGTCTCGTGGATGCACCAAAAGGCCCCCGGGGCGAAGTAGGGGGAGGTGGACTGGACCACCAGGGCGCCGTCGGCGGCCAGGTGCCGGCGGCACATGCGGTAGAACCCCAGGCTGTAGAGCTTGGCCACCTTCTCGCTGGAGGGATCCGGCATGTCCACCAGCACGGCGTTGAACCGCCCGTGGTTCTCCTTTAGCCAGGACCAGGCGTCCCGGTAGACCAGCTTGACCCGCTTGCTGCTCAGGGCGTTTTTGTTCAGCCGCCGGATGTGCTCGTTGGTGCGGCACAGGTCCACCATCTCCTTGTCCAGATCGACCAGCACCACCTCCTTGACGTCGGGGTACTTGAGCACCTCCCGCAGACCCAGCCCGTCACCTCCGCCGAGGATGAGGATGCGGTCGCGGTTGGGGATTGTGGACAGGGCCGGGTGCACCAGCGCCTCGTGGTACCGGTGCTCGTCCCGGCTGGAGAACTGGATGTTGCGGTCGAGGAAGAGCCGGATCTCCTTCTGCCAGCGCGTGAGCACGATGCGCTGGTACTTGGTCTGGCGGGTGAGGATGATCTCGTCGTCGTACTGCTCGGCCTCGCCGAGGCGCACCAGGTGGTTGGCGTAGCCGAAGGCCACCCCCAGGGCCAGAAGCGACACGATGACGCCCGCGGACAGGGCCTTGGACAGCCGCTGCCGCCGGAAGAAGATCACGTTGCCGCCGGCCACCGCCACGTTGAGCATCCCGAACAGCAGCGAGGTGCGCATCAGCCCCAGGGCCGGCAGGAGCACCAGCGGGAAGGCCACGGCCACCATCAGCGCACCGACGTAGTCCAGGCCGAGCACGTTGGCCACGTTGATGCGCAAGGAGCCGTACTGGCTGAGCAGCCGCAGCAGCAGCGGGATCTCCAGGCCGATCATCAAACCCACGAATACCAGCAGCGTGTAGAAGACGACCTCGTAGCCGGTCATGAAGCCGTAGACCAAAAAGAGGATCGTGTTGGCGAACCCCCCCACCAGGCCCACCATGAGCTCCACGCTGATAAAGGTGGACAGCAGGTTCTTGGTGACCCGCCGCGACAGGAAGGAGCCGAGGCCCATGGCGAAAAGGTACACACCGATGGTCAGGGAGAACTGGGTCACCCCATCACCGGAGATGTACGCCCCCGTGGCGCCGATGACCAGCTCGTAGGCAATGCCGCAGCTGGCCACCACGAAGACCGACAGGAGCAGCACCGCTCCCTCGGCGGGGGAGCGGGGCTCGTTCGGGCCAACTCCGTCGGCCTCGCCGGCCCCTGGCTCGACGCCGGGGTCGCTCTGGTCCTGGAGCTGGGACCCGTCACCGGGTCTGGGGGGCTGGTCTTTGCTCACGGGAGGTTCCGTTTGGCCGCATCCCGTCCGCGGGTGGACGCATCGGCGGACGCTGGTATGGACAGGTCGGAGCGGTGGCTATGACGGGCTGGCGATGGCCGCCGCCACGATGATGCACAGGCCGAGGATGATCGAGCCCACCACGATGCCCAGGGAGGTGTTCTGATCCACCTCCAGCTCCTTGACCAGGTCGAAGGGCACGATCCAGTGGTAGACGAAGTACCCGAACATGGCCACCGCGAGCCCGAGCAGGGAGAAGATCAGCGTGAGCAGGAGGTCGCGGCCGATCTTGGTCCAGTCGAACATGGCCCCCTTGGCGGCCTTGCCCTTGGCCTTGCCCTTGGCGGCCGGGGCCGGCGCGGAGGGCGTCACGTTGATCTTGATGGGCGGGATGTTGCACTTGACGTCCACCTTGGTGGGGGCGCCTAGGGCCTTGTCGCCGGCGTCAGGAGCGACTTTCTCGGTCTTCTCGGTTTTGTCCTTCGCCGCCTTCTTGGCCTTCTTGCCCACCGCCACGGCGGAGGCACCGAAGATGATGGCGATCCCGCAGATCATCGCTAGCCGCAGCTTGCCTCGCATGATGTCGTCCTCCGGAATGTGATCCGGCCTCGCGGCCGGGCGGCCCAGGGGGCCGGTTGTATTTAGCGATTGAGAGTCGCTTGCCCCGTTGGCCGGTGCCGCCGGGTGGCCGATATCAGTACTTTCCCCCGTGGTAGTAGCCGCGCCCATGACCCACGGAGCCGGCGCGCACGTTCGGGGACTTGGGCCGATAGTGTTTGGCGCCCTTCATGGGGTGCGCGCCGTAGCCCGACATGGCCAGCCACACTCCACCCATGGCCCCGAGGGCCAGGACACCGATGAAGATCTTCGCGAGAATTCCCATGTCCGGGGCTCCTAGTCGTCCGAGAACATCGATCGATAACGCCAGATGACCGTGAGCAGCACGAGCACCGTCAACAAGAGTCCGCCCCAGAACATCCAACGGGTCATCCAGACGTCCTTGTAGACTGCCACCGTGAGGCTGGCCTGCCTGACCGGATTGAACTTTCGGCTGGAGTAGTCCCGGCAGTTGTTGGCATAGACCCGGATGTAGTACGGGCCCGGGTCCTTGGTGCGGAAGTAGTGCTGCTTGACGAAGCTGTTCTCGTTCCAGCGCTCGCCCTCGTCGATTCCCCAGTACCGGCCGAACCAGGCGTTGACCTCGTGGACCTTTTCGTACCGGGCCCACTGGTCCATCTTCTCGCCTTCCTTTTTGAGGTAGGCCTCGATCTTTTTGAGCTGGCCCTTGGGCCGCTCCTTGAGGAAGGCGACCTGGGTCCACCAGCAGTACCCGCCCCGCCAGCCACTGCGGCCCGTGGGCGAGGCAGCCAGCCGCAGCTCGTAGGCGCCGCGGGACTTGGGGAGCTTGATGGTGATGGGCTTGCCGTGGTCGTCTGTGAGCAGCACGCCGTCGCCCTTGCCCGTGGCTGCCTTGGCGTTGAAGGTGTAGCTCTTGACGTGCTTGGAGAAGCCGGTCGCGATGCCGGAGAAGATCAGCAGGAAGATGCCCAGCAGCAACGAGCCCAACACCAGGATCTTTCCGCCCGTGCCCGCGGGTTTGGCCCGGGCCTCGGCGGTCGCCTGGTAGGGCTGGTAGGGCTGGTCGTCCTCCCAGTCATCATCGTCGTCGTCGTCGTCGAACCGGAGCGGCGGCGGCACCTGCTCGGAGATGCCGAACTTGTCGTAGATCTGTCGCGAGTCGCGGGTCTCGCCGCGGAGGTACTGGATCTCGGACTCGCTGTACTCGATGGAGTAGCGGGTGGGGCCGCGGTAGCACTCCAGGTAGTTGAAGGTCTCACCCGGCACCGAGCTCCACGTGAGCTCCCCCTCGATGAACGCGATGGTGCCGGTGCCGCGCTCCTTCACCTGGGCGTTGCCACCGGTGTTGTCCAGCTTGACGAAGCTGCCCGCGTTCCACGGGTTGATGGGATAGGTCGGGTAGAAGACGCGGAAGATGGAGAAGCCGCCCTCTCCCTCCTGGAGCCACAGGGGGAAGCCGGTCTTGGAGTACATGAACCACTCGTCCCACCACCAGGTCTCCTCCCGGGCGCGGATGCGACCGATGAGCTGGTACTCGTGGCCCAGGAACTGGGCGGTCATGCCCAGGCGCAGGTGGCTCCAGGGCTTGAACTCCTCCCGCTTGGCCTGCATGTCCTGGACGGCGACGACCTTGTCGCCCTCGCAGACGCTTCCGCAGTACTCACAGACGAAGGTCTTGGTGCGCAGTCCGGCGTGTATGTCGACCTTGGCGCCACAACCGCGACAGTCTACCTGTTGCGCATCGATGGCCATCTACCAGCCCCCCGCCTCTTCGGACGTGATCTCGATGTCCTCGTACTCGAGTGGATCGCCCACGCTGAGGGAGGCGGACTCACCGTCGGACTCGATCTCCATGGAGATGACCTGGCCGCCGCCGAGGCCGTCGACATAGGTGAACTGCTCGCCCACATTGGGAGGCCAGGGGAGCTGGCCGTCGAAGCCGACGACCTTGGCCTGAGCGACCTCGATGATGAACCAGCGAGGCAGGCGGTTCCAGCCGTCGAGGCTGCCACCGGCCTGGAAGGTCTCCAGGGGAGGCAGGGGCTCCTCGATGGCCCGCTTGTCGAAGAGCACGTAGATGCCCTCGTCCTCCTGGAGCCAGTACTCGTTCTCGCCCACCCGGAGGCGCCACTCGGTCCAGTAGCCCGAGGGGTACTCGACCTGGACCATGCCGAGGATGTTGAACTCGGTGCGGCCGCGGATTTTGCCGTGCTGGCCCACCTTGAACCGGGAGAAGATGTTGGCGATGGGGGCGCTCTGGGGAGCTGCGTCGCCCTCGGCGGCTACCTGCTGCGTGAAGAAGGCGGTGTTGCCGCAGTACTCGCAGTTGTACACCTCGTCGAAGCGGCGCTCGGCATCGATGGGTGCCCCGCAGGACGGGCAGGCCATGTTCGGTTGTTGTGTCGGCACGATGTAGGCTCCTCGGCCTGGGGATCCCCTATGGCCAGACACAATACCCGGGACCTGGGCTGGGCGTCAATTCTCATCTCGGTGGGAAGGCTTGCCCAGCCACTTGAGGTGGCAGACCTTGGTTCGGTTCTTTTTCACGTCCCAAAGGTGTAGGGAGTTGCCACGGCAGGCGTTCCAGTGGTCGCAGTCGGCGCAGGGGCCGGTGCGCATCCAACTTCGGTCGCGGAAACGGCGGAAGCGGGTCTTCCAGACCTGGCCGAAGTCGTCGGTGCGGACGTTGCCGAAGGTGAGGGATCGATCGATGTTGGGGCAGGCCCCGATGTCGCCGTTGGCGTAGAGGCCTGCCACCCGGATGCCAGCGTCGCAGGAGTAAAGGTAGGGCCGGACCTCGCCCTCCCACTCGGGGCCGAGGTAGCCCTCGTCGCTGTAGTAGGTATCCACGGGGCCGCCCGCCCGCCGCTGGTCACGGATGAAGGTGAAGAGGTCCCGGAGCTGGCCCCGGCTCAGCCGCAGGCCCCGCTCCTGGGATGCGCGTCCGTTGGGAAAGATGGTCAGGATCCGCCAGTCCGTGGCGCCGAGGTCCCGGACCAGCTCGGCGATTTGGGCCAGGTGGGGCAGGGTCCTCGGCGAGATTGACGTGGAGACCTGCAGCGCCTTGAGGAACCCCGCCCGGGCGTAGAGCTCTACCGCGTCGGTGGCCCGTCGGAAGGAGCCACGGATCCCCCGCAGGTCGTCGTGCTCGGGCTCGAGGCCGTCGATGGAGACACTCAGGGACTCCAGCCCCACCACCGCCGATCGCACGACCGTGTCCTTGCGCACCCGAAAGCCGTTGGTCACCAGGCCCAGGCGCATGCCGCGGTCGGTGATGGCCTTGCACACGGTGAACAGGTCGGGCCGCATCAGCGGCTCGCCGCCGGTGATGGCCACGATGATGTCCCCAGGCTCGTCGGCGGCCCCGCTGGCCGCGTCGAAGGCGGCGATGGCCTCATCCGTGGTGAGCTCCTGCGAGGTGTCTGTGCCCCGGATGCAATCCGAGCCGCAGTGGGCGCAGGCCAGGTTGCACGCGAGGGTGGCCTCCCAGAACAGGTACGTCAGTCGGGGCTCCGAGGCCTCCAGCTCCCGGTAGCGCCACCAGGCGCCGAGGCGGGCGCGTTTGACGAGTGTCCGCAGCACGGACCGATTATGGCGACCTACGGGGACGGCCGCAAGCCGCCCCTTCCCGAGGGAGGCCCGGTGCCGGCTTGTATTTGGGATTTTCCTTTCATACACTCGAGTCATCACAGAAGTGAGCTCAGAGCGGCGGCAGTCACGGACCACGCCGCAGTGGGTCGGGCGCAGCCGCCACCGTGGAAGGGAAAGGAGGAGCCATCATGCGCAATCGTAGGCATGGAATGTTCTGGGGGGTGGCGTTGGCCCTGGGCTTGGCCTGGATCGGTCAGCCGGCGTGCTCGGATGACGACACCACAGGCGACCAGGGCGTGTGTGGCAACGCCGTCATCGAGGCCAGCGAGCAGTGCGACCGCTTCGAGCTGGGTGGGGCTACCTGCGAGTCCGTCGTGCCGGGCTCCAACGGACCCCTGGGCTGCACGCTGGACTGCAACTATGACATCAGCGGCTGCGTCTTCTCTACCTGTGGCGATGGCCTGGTGGAGGGCAACGAGGCCTGCGACGGCTCCGACCTGGGGGGGCAGACCTGCGTGTCAGTGGGCTTCTCGAGCGGCACGCTGACCTGCTCTCCCACCACTTGCACCTTCGACACCTCGAGCTGCTCCTCCTGCGGAGATGGGGACAAGAGCTTCGACGAAGAGTGCGACTGCGGCACCGACCCGGCCGACCTGCCGGCGGGCTGCCCCGCCGTCAACGGCGGTCCGGGCGCCAGCTGCAGCCTGAGCTGCACGTTCCAGTCCTACTGCGGGGACGGCATCACCGACGCGGGCGAAGATTGCGACTGTGGTCTGGATCCGGCCAACCTGCCCGCCTTCTGCTTCGACGTCAACGGCGGCACTGCCATGAACGCCTCGTGCACCATCGACTGTCAGGACGTGGTGCAGTGCAGCGAGGACGTGTGGGAGACCTGCGCCTCCGGGAGCGTGGGCACCTGCTGCGACGACGACTGGGGAGCCAACACCCAGTGCTCGGATCACCCCAACACAACGACGTCGTACTGCCTGCGGACCTGCGGGACCAGCGACGATTGCTACTGGTCCAACTTCTGTTTGACGGCGCTCACCCCCTCGCCGGCCTGCTGGCCCCAGGTGTGTGGCCCCAGCTGGCCCGACACCCAGATGAACGATTACTGCACCGTGGAGGGAGTCGCCGGCGCAGGGGGTGGCGCGGGATGGTGTCTGCCCATCTACGGCCGGGACGCTCCCACCGACGCCATGTACGGCATCTGCATCGAGGCCGGGTCCATCGCCCACGGCCAGACGTGCCCGGCGCACTCCATCGACCTCACCGACCGTGTCGAGTCCATGTGCGACATGGGGCTCTGCTCCCTAGCCGCCGCTGGGGATCCGACGGGAACCTGTCTGCAGTTCTGCGACTGGGAGGCGGCCTACGCCGTGGCCTTCTACGGCGCTGCGCCGGCCACCGAGCTGTTGCCCTGTCCAGTGGGCTACAACTGTTTTTCGGAGTCCTACCTGGATCCCACCACGGGCAATCGCAGCGGCGACCTGGGCTACTGTCGCCCCACGGCGGTCACGGATCCCACCGCCGGGTTCACCACCTGTTCGCTGATCACCGGTGGTCTGGTCTCCGACCCGGGCCAGACCTGTGGTGACGTCTCCGCCAACGGCCGCTGCGACTTCATCAATTTTTCCGGCGGTCAGCGTACGGACGGCTCCCTGGTGGGCGTGTGCGCCGCGGGCACGACGCCCACGGTGGTCAACCCCTGGGATCCGTGCACCGCGGCTGACGTCTGCCCGGTGGGCACCGTCTGCATCAACCAGGACGCCTTTGCCCCGGTGCCGACGGGCGCCATGCGGTGCGTGCCATACTGCGACACCGCGCACCACGATGGCACCACCGCCAGCTGCACCGATCTGGGCGCCCCGCCCACCGTCGACGGCACTCCGGTCTGCACCTCCCTGTCCCAGCTCGCCCTGCCCGACGGTCCGGTGGACCAGCACCCCACCCGCCTGGGCTACTGCGCCCTGCCGTGATCTTCACCCGGGCAGCACGTAGATCACCACGATGACCGTGGCGCCCCAGAGGGCGAGGTTGCCTATGAAGGGCCAGTCCCGGAGCATCTGGTCGGTGGGGCTGGACTCTCGGTGGGGGTGGGTCACGAGCTGGTAGAAGCGGATGAGGCCGATCAGGGTGAAGGGGCCGGTCAACGCGAGGTAGCGGGTGCCGAAGGCGGTCCGCGTCTCTGCGCTGATGGTGTACAGCAAGTAGGCGGCCAGGGTGGCCAGGGCGATGACGAGCATGACGATCCTGATCTGCCGGAGGTCGTAGCGTTCCAGGACAGCGCGGGCGTGCTTGGCGTCGTCACCCAGGCTCACGAGCTCGTGGGCTCGCTTGCCCAGGCCGAGGTAGCAGGCGAGCAGTGCCGTGCAGACCAGAAGCCAGGTGGAGGCCGGCACCTTCAGGGCCAGGGCGCCGCCCAGGACGCGCAGCAGAAACCCTGCGGCGATGGACAGCACGTCCAGGTACGGCAGGTGCTTGAGCACGATGGAGTAGAACAGGTTCAGGGTGACGTACGCGGCCAGCACCAGAGCCAGAGGTCGCGACAGCAGGTACCCGCCCGCAACCACGCCGGGGCCGAGCAGGGCGGCTGCCAGGCGTGCCCCGCCGATGGAGAGGCCGCCGGCGGCGATGGGGCGGTGACGCTTGACCGGGTGTTGGCGGTCCCGCTCCACGTCCACCAGGTCGTTGATCAGGTAGACCACGCCACTGGCCAGGCAAAAGAGGCCCACGGCGCCTACCGTGGTGAGGATGGAGTCCGTCGCGAGCAGCTTCTTGGAGAAGACCAGCGGCAGCAGCACGAACAGGTTCTTCACCCACTGTTGGGGTCGGAGGGTCTTGAGCAGCGGCAGGGGACTCATCGGTGCCTTTTTGCAGCAGGTGGCCGATCCGGGTCAAGTGTAGTGCGCGGCGATGGTCGGCGGTCAGTAGCGCAGCGCCAGCTGCAGGGGGTCCTCGCCCATGAGCCCGGGCTTCTCGGCGCGAAGGCGCAGCCGGACGTAGACGCGCATGGCCGGGTCGGTGAAGCGGTAGAGCCGCTCCCGCAGTCTTGCGAGCAACCCGCGTTTGATGAGGTCCCCCAGGTGACGGACATAGGCCTGCTGTGGCACGGGCTTGGACTCGATGATGGCCAGGAGTCGCTCCAGCTCGTCGAGGTCGAAGCTCGGTCCGGCGCACAGCGCGCCGGCCCAAAGCAGGTGGGCGAAGCGGTTGCTGCGCCCGCGGGACTCGGTGGCCTCTTCGTAGGCCCGGCTCAGGCGTGGGGCCAGGGAGTCCACCAGCGCCTTGAGCGCCGGGAGGTAGTCTCGCCCCAGGGTGAGCCTTCGGCTGTCGCGGGCTCGAGCGGAGCGGGCGGCCTCGAGGCAGAGCGCGTGGGTCATGCCGGGCAGGCCGTCGCTGTCGACGACGAACCGCTCCCGGAGCTCGTCGGTCACCTTCAGCCCGGCGCTCTGGGCGCCATGGGTGACGATCTGGGCCAGCGTGTCCTGGGCGAGGCGGTCCAGCCCGAGGGCATAGAGTCGCAGGCCGGCCCCGGCCAAGGCGTCGGGGAAGGGGCGGTCCCGTCGCGCCACGAGGATGAGCTTCGTGGCGGAGCCCGAGTCAGCCAGGGCCCGCAGCAGCGGCGTGATGCCTTCGGTCACGGCCTGGGGCGATGCGCGATCCACGTCGTCGATGATCAGCACCGGGGCCGGTTGGTCCGCCGACCGCGTCGTTTGATCCACCAGGTCCCAGGCCTGGCGCCCGCCTTTCGCCGGGGTGTCGACCGCGGGCTCCAGCAGCCGCGTCATCAGCAGGTCGAAGGTGTCATCGAGGCCCGCCTGGTGGTAACGCTGCGGGCGCTCCCTGGCTGCGATTCGGGCGAAGGAGGTGCGGCCGACCCCTGCCTCTCCCAGGACGAGCAGGTGTCGCCCCGGTTCGTCCAGGACGTGCGTCGCCCGGTCCAGGCGCCCCTTGCGGCCAAAAAATCTGGAAGCATCGGTGATCGGTGCTCCGGGGGTGAACACGTCAGAAAGCGGATGCGCTGTAGGATCCGACGGGCCCATACCGTCCCCTCACCCAAAAAACCTGCGACGGACCACTAGCCGTTGAGCTCGACCCGGAAGAGCTGCTGTCCCACCAGGACGAAGGTGCCCGTGGAGATCTGCTCCTCCTGCTCGATCTTGATGAATGTGCCGTTCGAGCTGTTCAGGTCGGTCAGGCGGTACGTGCCGTCGCGGTACGAGATCTCGAGGTGCGAGCCGGAGACGTAGCCGTCCTCCGGGAACTGGATGTCGCCACTCTCGCGGCCCACGACCACACCATCTCCCTTGAGCAGGAAGGCGTTGCCGTCCACGCCGTCGCCGGCGACGACCGTGAGCCGACCCCAATAGCCCGGGTTGGGGCTCCCCATGATCTCGGTGCCGTCCTCCAGGGGCTGGGGTGGGTCGATCTGGTCGAACCGCAGCAGCTCCTGGCCGATGCGGAAGATGGTGCCGTCCTGGATGACCCTGCCGTCGTAGATTCGGTGGAAGACGCCGTTGAGGCTGTCCAGGTCGCTCAGGGTGCCGGAGGTGCCCTGCACGTCGAGCTTCACGTGGCGCGGCGACAGGTAGAAGTCATTCTCGAACAGCGGGTCGATCTCGCGTCCGATGACGTTCTCTCCGGCCTTGAGATCGTAGCTGCCGCCTTCGGAGCCGTCCGGGCGGATCAGCACCATACGGCCCGCGGGTTGGACCGCCGCGGGAGCCTCCGCCGGGGCAGCGCCCGGTGACGACACCGCCGCTGCCGCGAGGTCTGCGTCGCTCAGCTTGTGGCCGCAGGCACCGCAAAACCGGAAGCCCGGGGGTACCGTGGCGCTGCAGGCCGGGCAGGTCACCGGTCCGGCCGGCATGGGTGCCGGCTTGGTGACTTCGGGAGAATCCGGCTCGGCCGGGGCGCCAGCGGGCGGCGCGGCGAGCTCGGTGGGATCCTGGGGTGTGCCGATGGCCGGCGCTCCGGGGGGCGGCGCGGCGGTCATGGGCGGCGGTGCTCCCGGAGGCGGCGCACCGGGCGGAGGCATGGCCATCGGCGGCGGTGCACCGACAGGCGGCGCACCGGGCGGGGGCGTCGCGTCCATCGTGAGCGGTGCGCCAGGGGGCGGCGCACCCGGGGGCGGTGCAGCGGCCGTGGGCGGCGGTGCGCCAGGGGGCGGCGCACCCGGCGGCGGCGCACCCGGAGGTGGCGCACCCGGAGGTGGCGCACCTGGCGGAGGCATTGCGGATGGTGGCGGTGTGCCGATGGGCGGCGCACCCGGAGGCGGTGCAGCGGCGCCCGGGGGTGGCGCTGCGGCCATGGGCGGCGCCCCTGGTGGCGGCGCACCAGGAGGTGGTGCACCTGGCGGAGGCATCGCGGATGGTGGCGGTGTGCCGATGGGCGGCGCCCCTGGTGGCGGCGCTGCGGCCGGCGGCGGTGCCCCCGGTGGCGGCGCTGCGGCCATGGGCGGCGCCCCTGGTGGCGGCGCTGCGGCCGGCGGCGGTGCCCCCGGTGGCGGCGCTGCG